>Ga0206964_10360_pt1 | contig 11513 bp, 9 predicted proteins | sample Alteio_BWOrgHeat_25_FD_152980 | JGI IMG/M metagenome (GOLD analysis project Ga0206964, IMG submission 152980) | Enriched cells from forest soil in Barre Woods Harvard Forest LTER site, Petersham, Massachusetts, United States -... | ecosystem: Environmental > Terrestrial > Soil > Temperate forest >...
TGTTGATCATGCGTCCTCCAAAATAAGGCACAACCGTGCGTCTTCCGTTGACAAGCCCCTCGAGACCGAGACGGGCTACCTCTTCTGCCGATTGCCTCTTATGGCTAGTCATTCTCGATGAGCTGGGAAATTTTGCGGAACCTGCCACTTCAAAGAACTCGCTTTCGGTCGGGCCCGGGCAAAGCGCGGTTACTTTCAACCCGGAGGGAGCAAGTTCCTCAGCGAGGCCAAGCGCGAAGAAACGGTCAAACACCTTAGTTGCCGCATAGGTCGAGAGAAATGGTATCGGCTGAAAGCTCGCAACCGATGAGAGGATCAGAATCCACCCGCGACTTCGCTCCATCATGCGTGGTACAAACAGGCGAGTAAGGTTGACGACCGCGTTGCAATTGACTCGAATCTGGCTCATTTCCTGTTCGAGATCGGTCCTGGCGAATTCGCCGTATTGGCCGAGGCCAGCGTTGTTGATGAGGATTTCGACCGGGAGGCCGGCGCCTTCGGTAGCTTCGTAAATCATTTGCGGAGCGGCGGGATCCGCAAGGTCGGCAAGAACGATGCGTACCTCAGTTCCCTTCCCGCTCAGCTCGACAGCCAGGGCTTCGAGACGCTCTTTGCGGCGCGCCGTTAGGATCAGCTTTGCGCCATTGCGAGCCAGTTCGCGCGCCAGTGCAACGCCGATGCCCGCGCTGGCGCCCGTAACGAGCGCCCATTTGCCGTTGAAATCCGTCATCTTCGCCATGGGTGGAATCATAGCGGATGTCCGCGAAACTAGATCTATGGCGGGCAGATTCTGTTAGCTTCGAAACTCTCTGGGTGCGGCGCGAAGACCGACTTAAAGCTGAACGCAAATCGTGTGGGGCCGTAGGCGTCGAGCCATGCCAGCCGGTCTTTGGCTTCTTCGATGGAGGGAAGGTGGCCGGAGGGTATCCACCAGAGCGTCGTATAGGCTCCCTCGAACTTCTCAAACCATGCATGACGCTGACGCAGGAGTTCGACATGCACGGTGCGATAGACATACTCGTACAGGGTCTCGACCGACTCCCAGACTGACATGTTCATGAGCATACGGTCGTCGTCGAACGGGCGAAGATATGTTGCATTCCCTTCTTCGGTCTGTAGTCTCCACACGAAGCCGGGGCTGCTCTCCGCCAAGGCATTGATCTCGTCGAGGCGATTGACGAAGCCCGCCATCACCGGGTCTTCAAGCGAAGCGCAAATGCGCCCGATGTTGACCTGCGCGAGATGGTAGTGGTCCATGAATCGCTAAGCCCCGACGCCCGCTTCCACAAACTCTTCATTAAGCCAGTTGGTGAAGGCGGAGAACTCCTCGTCTCGCCCAAGGAAGTCGCGAACCATCTGTCGGCCACGTCGCGAGCCACCCTGCTCGATCACAGCCTGCCGATAGCGCGTTGCTGCCGCGCATCCGAGCAGGTTCGACGGATCGAACTGCGCAAAGAAGTCGAGCGCGATGACCTTGTCGAATGCATAGGTGTAGTAGTTGGACGAGTAACCTGTCAGATGCCCGAAGCTGGCATACATGCGGTTGCCGTCGATCCACTGCCAAGGCTGCAGGCTCTGGTAGAGCGACTTGGTAATGCGATCGAGATCGATGCCTGTGGGGTCCTGGTCGTGCAGATCGAGCGAGAGCGTGGTGTAGTACACCTGCGTGCGCATGCCGTCGGCGCGGCCAAACGCCCCGGCAAGCTTCATCTTGCTGATCACTTCGGCTGGCAGCACTTCGCCGGTCTGATAGTGGCGGGCAAAACTCTGCAGCAGCGTCACGTCGCGGAAGAATTCTTCGAGAAGCTGCGAGGGAACCTCGATGAAGTCGCCTTCCGTTGCAAATCCCGAAAGGCCCGCCCACTCAGTGTTCCCTCCGAGAATCGCGTGCATCAGGTGACCAAATTCGTGAAAGTAGGTGACGACATCGTTGTACTGCATCAGGCCCGGATCGGTAACCTCACCAGCTTCGTTCACTTCAGGCCGCGGGAAGTTGCAGATCAGGCCCGCCTCGGGCAGATAGCGGCCGCGGACTCCTGTGACAACTGGCGTAGCCGAGAACCACTTGTCCTTGCCCTCGCGCGGGTGCATGTCGAGATAGAAGCGGCCAACCATCGTTGAGCCGTCTTTATCGAGTACGTCGAAGACCGATACATCCTTGTCCCAGCCTGCAGCCCGTCCTTCTGAAACGACCCGGCGGAACTGCACGCCGAAGAGCCTGGCGGCAGTATCGAGCACGCCCTGCTCCACCTGCGGGTAGGGGAAATACGGACGCACCGACTGCGAGTCGAAATCGAAGGCAGAGCGACGATACTGCTCGTACCAGTAGCCGCGGCTGGCCGCGTTCATTGCCGTAAGGCCCGGCTTGCGTGCCTTTGCGAAGTTGAAGACCATCTCGAATTCACGCTCGGCTCCGGCGCGGCTGGCATCCTCAAGGCGCGCAATGAAACTGCGAACATTCGCCGCCGAACCCATCATCTGGTCAGCCGTAGCGAGGTTGGCCCAGCTAGTAAATCCGAGAAGCGTCGCGATCTCCTGACGGGTCGCGAGCAAATCGAGCAGGATCTGCTGATTCGCCGGATAGGCACGGGTGTTGTAAGCCAGAAACATCCGCTCCCGAAGGGTGTCGCTGTTGGCAAAGGTCATGACCGGCTGCATATCCGGCTGGTCCGTGGTGAGGTGATAGTGGCCTTCGCAGGTGGGCGTGTGGCGGGCAAGGTAGTCGGCTGGCAGACCGTCAAGTTCGGCGGCATTCTCGACCACGACAGTCTTTGCGCCTTCCTGAATATTGCGGCCAAACTCGAGTGAAAGCCGTGTCGCCTTCTCGTGAAGCTGACTCAAGTGAGCGCGGGTAGCGTCATCCTTGTCCACACCGGCCAGGCGATAGCTCAACAGGGTGCGCTCGACGTAGTGGCGGGTTGGTTCGCTCGCGCCGGTGAGGTCAATGGCCGAGAGCGCGAGGTACACGTCGCGATTGAGACTGAGGGTGGTCGCCGCCTCAGCGATGCGCTGCGCCTCGAGCTGGGCCTGGTCGCGTACAGCTTTTTCCGGCGCGACAGAGTTGAGGATTCCCGCCTGTGCGCCGGCGAGGCCGAGCTGTTCCACTGCGACGTCATAGAGGCGGAGCGTATTTTCAAGTGTGCGTGGACCGGTGACGGCGACAAGCGCGTCAATGGCTGACTGCTCCGCGGCGAGGCGGTCCGATATCCACTTGGTGAGGACATCGACGGTGAGGGAATCGCAATCCCAGACGTGAATGGCGGGGGTGACTTTCAGGGCAGTATCGATACTGAGGTCTTGGGAAAGGGCCGGGGATGCAGACATGATCGGAAGACGCCTCCAAAACTATAGGGTGCCATACCGCACCCGTCTCTGGGGAAGAGGTACGGGTATCAGACGCCATCAGCAGGCGGACCAGAGCGACGAGACTCGGAGCGCAATGAGCGCGTCAGATTACCTTAGTTTAGACAGTACCAATTACGGGGGGAATGGGATAAGATGCCGCAATTGCCGCTATGTCTCAGAATCCAATCATTTCGCCCGCTGCTTTCCTGCGATCCCGCGGTGGACGGCTGTGCATAGCACTGCGCGCCCCCACGATTGCCGAGATGCTGGCTCGGGCGGAGGCGGCTTTGGCGGATTCGCAATTCCTCGAATTTCGTCTGGATTCGCTCGATGGGGCCGGAAAACCGGCAGCAGCGGCTGGGCCGATTGCCAAATTTCTGGCCGCGCACCGGGATGTTGGGGCGATCGCGACTTGTCGGCGCAAGGCGTACGGCGGCGGATTTACCGGTTCACTGGCTGAAGAACTGACGATCCTGACCAAAGCGGCCGAGGCCGGGTGCGCCCTGCTCGATCTCGAGATCGAGTCGGCTGAGCGCTGCAAGGCAGCCGATCTGGAGGCTTTGCGGGCAACCGGCGCTGCGCTGCTGATCAGTTTTCATGACTTCGAAAAAGCGATCGATCCTCAGACTGTTTACACTCGCGTCGAGCGGTTCAAGCCGGATTTCGTAAAGATTGTGAGCACGGCTCACTCGCTCAGTGACAGTCTCAATTTGCTTGAATGGACGACCCAGCGCTCCGGCAAGGCGCAGGTTGTCGCCATTGCCATGGGCGATCACGGCGTCATGAGTCGCGTGCTGAGCCTGCGGGCGGGGTCGGCCTTTACTTTCGCTTCGGCGGGGGATGGAACGGAGACAGCTCCCGGACAGCTGACCGCACGGACGCTGAAAGACCTCTATCGCATCGAGGACCTCGACACCGCGACACGAATCTACGGAGTCGCAGGCAATCCAGTGGCTCATTCTCTCTCTCCCCTGATGCTGAATACCGCATTTCATCGCGAGCGCCTCAATTCCGTCTATCTGCCCTTGAAGACCGAGTCTCTCGAAGACCTGCTGCATGTGGCGCGTAAGCTTCCTCTGAGCGGCTTGAGCGTGACCATGCCGCTCAAGCAGAGCGTAATGCCGCACTTGGCCAATGTCGACGCGATGACGGCACGCCTCGGCGCTTGCAACACGATTCGCACGGGCGTCGATGGCAAGCTCTACGGATTCAACACCGACGTGGCCGGGATTGTGCGGCCGCTTGAGAAGCGGATGTCTTTGAGAGGCGCGAAAGTGCTGGTGCTGGGCGCGGGTGGCGCCGCGCGCGCCGCCGTTTACGGGTTAGTCGAAAAAGACGCGAAGGTTGCCGTCTGGAGCCGCAACGAAGCTCACGCACGGGAGCTTGCCTCGCATGGTGGGGCAACGGCTGTCACTCGCGCCCAACTTGCAGAGAGTGCGTTTGACGTGATGATCAATGCGACTCCGTGCGGCATGCACGGCAATCCGCATCCACTGCCGCTCGAAACTAAGGAGTGGAAAGCCCGACTCGTCTTCGACCTGGTCTACAACCCGCTGGAAACTCCGCTGCTGCAGGCGGCGAGAGCGCGCGGGGCGACGACAATTCAGGGATACGAGATGTTTGTGCATCAGGGCGCCCGGCAGTTCGAGCTCTGGACCGGCAAGCCCGCTCCCGAAGCGGAGATGCTGCGAGTCGTGCTCTTCGCCCTGAAACGCAACCAATAGACACCACGTCGCTTCGATATAGTGAAGAAGCGGACGTGCGATGAGAGACCAACGACATCTTGCTCTCGGAGAGCTGGGACAGCGGCTACGCGCAATGAGCCGGCCGATGCCGACCTCGGAGCCCGTTGAGGCTGACGGTGCGGTGATGTCCGTGGAAAAAGCATCCGTTGTACCGCAGATTGCTTCCGAACCGGCATCAACAGAAGTGCAGAGGCTAGGTCAAGCGCTGCAATCCGCAACTATAGTTCAGCCGGTTGCACCGGATAGGGCGCAGCCGGAGCGACAAGCGTCTTCCCAACCGGCACCGTCGCATGCCGGGACAGGACAGGTTCCACTCTCCGGTTTGCTTGGAAATGGGATGAAACAATCAAATGCTCCGAAATCGGGAATGCAACGCGTAATGAGCGCGGCGCGCCACACCCTGCCGCTCGTACAGAAACTGCTGCCTTTGCTGGATGGCAACATTGCGATGACGGTCGGGGCGTTGATCGCAGGGCACCCTGCCGCCCCGCCCGTAGATCTGCAGCCCGTTGAGCGCGGCTTGGCTCAGGTGCAGCTCAGCCATATCGAACTGACCGAACGCGTCTCCGAGCAGGGCTCGACACTCAAGCGGGTTGGCGACCAGCTGGAGCAGGTTCGCGAAGCTACGGACCGTAACACGTTGGAACAGCAGGAGTTATCGGAGCATCTGCGGAGCGTCGGCAAGCGCGTTGTGATCTTCGCCGTGACCGGCCTGCTGCTGCTCGCTCTCTCACTGGGAATCAATGTCTATTTACTGGTCCAGATGCAGCACATAGCGCGATAAGCGTCCCGGCCGCCGGGGCGCCGCTACTCACCGGTTCCCGCACCGATGATCTCGCGAAAGTCCAGCGAGGACAATTCCGCGGATCAGCCGCTTAATTTTCCCATTTGCCCCATTAAACACACTGTCTACCCTAAATTGTAATTGAGTGGTAAGATATTTTCATGTGGTGAATATAAATTTGCGATTCACGCTTACATTTTCGATTTTCTGAATTTGAGTCGTTGCCAGTCGTATTTTGCAGAGACTAGTATTCGCGATAGTTCAATTCCCGTAGGAGCACGGCATAGGCCGCCTTGATATTCAAAGCTGTCGATTCAACCCTAAGTCGGGACAATAGACGGCCCTGCAGCTAACGAAATTGCTTTGTAACACAGAACATACACGGCGACCCCCCACGCCGTTTCCTGGAGCGTGCACGTTATGGCATGGTATGCCTATTGCATCGGTGAAAAACAAGCATTCCCAGAGTTAGCCCGGCACCGCAAACCAATTCCACTTGAATCAGTAACAGGAGTTAGTGGCAACCAGGTTTTCCTATATCCCGCAAGCGATCTGGCCATCGTAGTTAGTGAACACAATCCATCCGAGCAATTTAATCAAAAAGCCGGGGTGGACCACGCCAGAGTTATCGCTGATTGTTTTAAACACTCCACCATCCTTCCCTTCCGATTCGGTACGGTCTTTCAGGACGATGAGGGGCTTCGTAAGTCGATACGCTCAAATCAAAGACAATTTCAGTGCAGCTTGGAGCGTCTTCACGGTAAAACGGAGATGCACCTGAAGATTCATGTCGATAGCTGCTGCAAGGATCAAATAGACAAGCACATTTCGCTCGACGGAACAGGCAAGGAATATCTGTCGAATCTGCGCGAAAGTGCCACGCGGCATCGCGAACGCCAGACCCGGGCTCGCGCTGTCTGCTACCAGATGCACCGGATGTTCTCTCCACTCGATGAGGAAGTCAGCTGCAAGATGACCGAAAGCGGCAAAATGCTGCTGGACATTGCGCACCTGATCGACCGCAAATGCGTCGAGCGCTATCAGAACAAGTACGCCACCACCAGCGCGATGATGCGCGAATGCCAGATGGCGCTGTCGGGCCCCTGGCCTCCCTACCACTTCGTTCAAAGGCTCACACGCGGAGCCCACGCGCCATCGCATGCTCCGGCACAAACCCCGGCTCATGCAGCGACCCCCGCTCACGCGGCACAACTGGAGCCGATATTGGCGGCAGTTTAACTGTTTGACCTGGAATCAAAAGCCCCGGCGATGCCGGGGCTTTTCTTTTGTGATCAGCAACCGAGATTACTCAGCCGGTGAAACGCTCCGCCCACCCTTGCGCGTCATTACAAACGACTTGCGACGATCCACGGCGGCGTGGTCGATTTTCTTCCAGAAACCGATGAAGTAATCAATCGCGGAAATGATCGAAATCAGAGTCGCAAAATAGATAGCTACGACAGCGGTCCATTTCACAGGCACGATGAAGCCCCAGAGATCCCATTGATACCAGCCGTGCGCCAGAATAGCTGAGACTACCGCCACGATCTGGACGACAGTCTTGAGCTTGCCAAGATCGCTCGCCTGAATCGTGAAGCCCTCCGAGGCCGCGATCGATCTCAATCCTGAGATCAAAAATTCTCTTCCGATGATCACCACCGCGATCCAGACCTTGACGACGTCGGGATTGTACGCGACCAAGGCAATGAAGGCGGCAGTCACCATGATCTTGTCTGCCAGCGGATCCAGCAGAATGCCCATGGTTGTGATTTGACCGCGCTTGCGGGCGAGGTATCCGTCGACTCCATCGGTGATCGACGCCAGGATGAAAAGCACGGATGCCAGCAACTCCTGCAGACCCGAGCTATCACGCCATGGAAATACCGGCGAGAGGATCCACAGCAATAGCGGGATCATGACGATGCGGCTCAGCGTGATGGAGTTCGGTAGATTCAAGATCAATCCGTCAGTGGTGGCGCGAGCGGAAATACGTCACCCTTTTTCCGATTATATTCGCCTGTCAATTCGCATAGTCGCAGCATGCACAACTTCACGTGCATGAATCTGTGCGACGAATGCCTCGCGGAAATATCGCGGCGAATCCCTGCAACGAATGCGAGGTCTGATGCACTACTCTCCGGGCAGTCGCATGAGCGGGTGCCAATCAAGGAGGAAGGCATCAGTGCAGAATCATCTCGAATCAAACGCGGAAAACCATCAGGATACGGCAATTTTGCCCGGGCTCGAGATGATCAACGAGATCACGGCGTGGTGGCAGCGCTCCCAGATCGAACTGCAGTGCCGATATACGGCGCGACTGATGAAGCGCTTCGGCTGCTTCGAGCAGTGCGTTGCCGAGCACTTCCGTTTTCATCCGATGCCGGCGTCCATCGACGAGATGGCGTCGCAGTTTCTATCTTCCATTGAGCAAAGCAGCGATCCCCTGTTGAGCGCCGTTGCGCGCTTTGAGCTGGCGCGCCTGAGCCCGCCAAGCGCCAATCAAACCAGAATCATTTTCTGGGATCGCGATCCCGACCAGGTGATGGTGGCTCTCAACGGCTCTACCAATCTGCCAAGGCCGGAACTCAACGTGCGCTATGTCATGCGTATCGGAGCAGGCGTGCCGGGAGGGATGAGCTGCACGCGTGAAAAGGCGCCGTCGTGGGACTCTCCGGCGATGGTAGGGTCGCGAGTACAGTAGACATAGGCGGCGCTCCGGCAGTGACGGCTAATTCCTGATCAGCGCTGTCAGGCCGCGCAGGTTGTCCAGCCCGGCCGCAGACAGCAGCGCATACGCCTCATCCAAAAATGCCGGATGATGCTCGAAATGCCTCGATGCGGCCTGTACCGTCCGGATGACATGCTCCGCTGAAAATGACCCGCCATAGTATCCGGCGACACCGATCAGCAGCCCTTTGGTGAGAGCAAAGTGCGTTGCCAGCAGCGCGAACTCGCGGTTCATATTCGGTTTCAGATTCGGCTGCCCGGCCACAAGACCCAACGGAAAAAACGACCGGAAGACCGCATTCACCAGCAGATTCTCCAATATATGCGGATACCCCAGGAAGAACGGCTCAAATCGCTCATCATGCGCGCGAGCGTATCGCGCAACCAATGACTGCATCGTGTCTTCAGATCCAGTGCGAATACCTCTCGTAAAAGCCTCAATCACGCCCCGAAACCGCTCGCTCACCTGCGACCGCGGCAGCTTCAGCCCCGCTAGTCGCAGCACCATGTCCAACTGCAACCGCAAATCTGGTGGAATCCCATCCATGCTCGTCCGAAGCGCCTCTGACTGGGTAGCAGCCGCAAAATCCCTCAGAAACGGCCCGAATCCATGCACCTTGCCTTCGCTTGAGATCGCATCCAGCCGCTGCACAAACAGCCCCACAAGAAAGAGCCTCTGCCAGAGCGCATAGCGGCGATTGGTCAGCAGTCGCAGCACGAACTCCCGCATCGGCCAGAAATATGCAGTCAACGGCGCCTCCGCCGCATCCGCCTTCCACCGAAACTCGTACTGCGGACTCGACTGCTCCCTCAACAGATTGGGCGAAAGCAGCACCAGCCGCGCCGCCTCCGGACACGACATCGACAGTGCCTGCTCCGGCAACCCGTCTATGCTGTGCTTCACCCGTGGATAGGTGGCGCAAGTCGCAGGCAGAAACTGCTCCCCGTGCTCAGCATGGATCCGGCATAGCTTTTCAGCACTGAGTAGTGGGCAGGGCTGCCCGGCCGTCAACCGCATTCGTGCATGGGCAATGGGCCGCGAGCCGTCGGGCCTTCCAGACAGCCTCTCCACATGCTCATCCAGCAAATCCCGCACCGGCCCCACCGGCATCGTCTTAAATCGATCGCACGAAGCCTCGTCAAAGAGGATGTTCCAGCCGGAACAGCACATGTCCTCGCACTCCGGCCCAATACAACGAAACGCCGCAGAGTACTCCGGTCGCACCAGGGGCGTCTTCACGAGCGTGTTGACCGCGTCATGCACTCAGCATGCGCGAGCACGACCGCTGCCAAATGTGCCTCGGAAACAAAAGAAAATGCTCAGGCCAACATTCACGTCCTACGTCGAGTAGTCCGCATTGATCCGCACATACTCGGCCGTCAGGTCGGTCGTCCAGAAGACGCAGCTTCCCTGCCCCTGGTTCAGCTCAATCGTGATCGAAAACTCCGGCTGCTTCAGATAAGCGTGTGCCGCGGCCACATCCAGCTCCACCGCGCGGCCGCCGTTGCGGCAGATAGGCAGCTCACCAAAATTGATATCGATGGCATCCGGATCGATCTGCGCCCCTGAGTTGCCAATCGCAGCCATCAGACGACCCCAGTTCGGGTCCGACCCAGCCCACGCCGTCTTCACCAGCAGCGAATGCGCAATCGACCTGGCCACCGCGACCGCCTCGGCATCGCTCGCCGCCGAGTTGATGCGCAGCTCGACCACATGCTGCACACCCTCGCCATCGGCCACAATCTGCTTTGCCAGAGAAGTCGCGACCTGCGTCAGCGCCTCTTCAAACTCCACATCCCCATCCAGCACCCGCGCCTCGGTGACCCCGCTCGCCAGTACCAGCAACGTATCATTCGTCGAAGTATCCCCATCCACCGAGATCCGATTAAAGCTCACCTCCGCCACGCGCCCCAGCATCCGCTGCAGCGCCGGCGGCTCAATCTCCGCGTCGGTCATGATGTAGACCAGCATGGTGGCGTGCGGAACAAGCCTCGGATGGATCATCCCCGATCCCTTGCACACCCCGGCAATCCGCACTTCCTTCCCATCCACCATCACCCCGGCAAACGCCGTCTTCTCCACCAGGTCGGTCGTCAAAATAGCCTGCGCAACCTGCTGAAAGTGATCCGACTCGGAGCCGAGGGCTGCGTTCAGCCGAGGCAGCGCCGCAATCAGCTTCTCCACCGGCAATGGAACCCCGATGACCCCCGTCGAAGACGGAAACACCTCCTCCGGCCGGCAGCCAAACTCGGTTGCGGCAGCAGCGCAGGTGGCATAGGCGGCATCCAGTCCAGCCTGGCCAGCAGCGCAATTTGCATTGCCAGCGTTGATAGCGACCACGCGCACGTGGCCGCTGGTGGCTTTCAGATGTTCCTTGTCAACCGTGATCGGAGCAGCGGTGATGCGGTTGGCGGTATACACGGCAGCGGCGCTGACCGGCTCATCGGCCACAATCAGCGCAAAATCCGGCCTTCCGCTCGGCTTCAGCCCCGCCGTCGTAGCCCCAAACCGAAACCCCGCCGGAATCAAAAATTGCGAAACATCACTCATCTCGTCTCATTCCTGTTTCTAGCTTTGGTGTTCTTGCTGTCATTCCTGAAGGGAATCTGCTTCTGCCCTTCGCTGAAAGCCAACTGGGTGTTGGGTGCCCCATCCTTCGAGTGCTCTTTGCTCGAAGGATGGGAACCACCACTGCCCAAAGGCGGCGAAGCCGCATATCGCCGTACGCGAAGTACCCCGTTTACTCTAACAAATGAGATGACGACCGGCTCCCAACATTCCTTCCTCCACATGCGCCACGTCAACGTAGCCCTCGGCGACCGCGTCGTCCTCCACAACATCAACCTCACCATCCAGGCTGGCGAACACGTCGCCATCCTTGGCCCCAACGGCTGCGGCAAATCCACCCTTA
>Ga0206964_10361_pt1 | contig 11507 bp, 15 predicted proteins | sample Alteio_BWOrgHeat_25_FD_152980 | JGI IMG/M metagenome (GOLD analysis project Ga0206964, IMG submission 152980) | Enriched cells from forest soil in Barre Woods Harvard Forest LTER site, Petersham, Massachusetts, United States -... | ecosystem: Environmental > Terrestrial > Soil > Temperate forest >...
GCACCGCGGGCAGCGATTTAGGTAAACTCTTCTTCACGTCCCGCGATGGCGTATCGCAACCGGCGTCGTCGCTGCAACAGATAAAATAACGGGAACGACGCAGGTCCAGATACTTGCCGTAGCCGTCCTGGTCAGACTCCGATCGAGACCTGATAATCACACAGATCCCGATCGGAGTTCAAATGGAGGGAATAATCGAAACTCTATTACCCTTTGACCATGAATTGCCGTTTGCGGGAAAAAATGGCTCCCAATCCAAGCAGCCCGGTTCCGAGCAACATCAGACTATTGGGTTCGGGAACCGTAGCAATGAACTCCTGCGGCCTCGTACTCGACGGTGACGTCGTGGAACACGTCCCCGGCAGAAGCGCCGGATCGCAAACCGGCGTGTAGAACACCACATTACTGAAGAGACTTGCCGCTGTCGTATCCGTCAGGCCCGACGTCGCGTTCTGAGCGGCTGCGAACCAGGTCTGCACTGCAGCGTAGCCGCTGTTGGCGGAGTTCGATCCAAATGGCGTTGCCGTAAACAGTGCCCATACTGTGTGGTTGATGTCCACGGCGTACTGCCCGTAGTCGGGATCGGAAGCCGCCGCGCTTAGAAGTTGCATGTACAACCATGCGGCATCTTCATAGGCTCGTTTTCTGTCAGCCAACAGGCCGCCAGACGGGTTCATTTGGCCCGCTCCTGCCAGGACGGCCGCCATATTGTTGACAGTGGCCTTCCACGACTCATTGAAATTTATGTCGTCGTTGAAGTCGTCGCACATCATCCCTGTGAGAGCGCTGGAGTTATTGATCGAGAAATTGTAGGGGTAAACATAGTCAACTCCGTCATTGTAGCCGGGAGAAACGCTCACCAGTTTCAAAGTAACCGTATCCGCGTGGACATATGTTACGCCGCCAACGAATACCAGTAGAACTACCATCATTAGCTTTCGCATTCGCACGATCCTCCATGATTGTGTCTGCCAAGTAAGACAGCCCGAGTACTCTTTTGAGTGGTAGTTAGGTTTTTGTCAAACCATTAAGATAAATGGCCACTTCCCGGCTTTCCTCCCGTATACGAAATCCAAGGAAATGAACAGGTTATACAAACGGCGGAATATCCCAATCAGCTGCGACCCGAATAAAGCGGATGTGCGTCAAGACCGCGACATTTTTCCCTATCAACTTGACGGATAACCACCAAGTTGATTGCAACAGGGACAGAGAAGATGGGCGCACCTGGAGTGCAAGTTGTTGCATTTATTACTTTACCTGGTGTATGCGATAAGGACTTCAGCGCTGGCATTCCAATTGCTTTCAGGGCTGCAGGCGGTGGGGAGTCGCCGATTATGAAGCAGAAAACAGTCGCAGAAGGAATCGAGTTGGTTGCCGTCGGAGAAATATCGCTACAGAGAGCGCTGGCGCGCGTCTCCGCTTGCCAGAGCTGCAGTGAGTCCGTATCGCGGCCCTTCGCAACGGTGCTGGTGGAAGTGCTTGGTGCGGGTGCTTCTGCGGAATATGTAATGTGCGAACCGGCGAAGTGTCCGAGCTGCGGAAACCTCCTGGTCGAGAGTACGTTGGTGCGTTGTGAGGGAGAACGGGAGGAGCCGAATTCTTCGACAGTGCTCAAAGAATTTGAGATGTCCTGGGAGGAAACGAATGTCCTCCTGATTGACGAAGCCATGCTTTCGCAGGCCCAGGCGCTCGTCTCAGGATGTGGACGTTGCATCACCGATTCCGAAATGACATTCGATTACATTCTCGACGAGCTCACTTCTTCAGATCCAGCGGTCACGGAGTACGTTCTGTGCCATCCGGCAAAATGTCCACGCTGTGCGGGTGAAATTACGGAGAAGACATTTGTAATCAACTACTGAGGTGACAGGCTCCCGGATTTCGTAATAAATTCCGACGGATTTCTGCTGTTAGATGCAAGTCATTGATTTAACTTAATTTTGCAGCTGAAATTCCCTTCCCTTTCCAGCGCGTCGTAAACTTTCTTTATGAAAAGGCCCACCGCGACGCCCGCTATCCTCATCATTTTGTTTGGTTTAAGTTTTGGATCCGGAATTGCTCAAACAATTCTGTTATGAAGTATGATTTTGTTTCCCGCGAGATCGTCGGAGTATGGGGCGCGTCTGAAGCCAACCCCATGAACAGTCGCGTCGAAAAAGCAAGAGTGGTTCTGGTTAACGACGCGATTGTGGCCGAGACCCGGCAATATGTTTCCGCATGCGAGCACTGCGCGGAAAACGCCGGCATTTCTTTTGACTATCTGCTCGACTCCATAACAGGATGCGATCCGACGACGGACTATTTGATCTGCAGACCGGCAACCTGTCCCTGCTGTTCGCGAGAACTCACAGAAAAAACGCTGGTTGTCGCCGGTTGAAGTCTCAATTGACGGCTTATCTGCTCGTACTCACGGGAATCTGATGGTCGGCTGTAATCAGCTGTTGATCCGCGACGGGTTTCAAACAATCACGGTCGATTTCGACCGCCACGGAGCGTTGAAGCAGATTGACTGAAATAACCAGGCGATAGGAATTCTTTACGAGCGTGACGACGCCTTCGGTTCCGGCGAGTGGCCCATACAGGACGCGAACTGCTTGTCCAGCCTGAAAGAACGGCCATGGTTCACAGTACAGATCGGACTCCAGGACCGTGCGGATATTGCTTAACTCCTGTTCCTCGACCGGCATCAGGCTCTTCCCGATACCTACGATCGAGTTGACGCCGGGAATCGTAAGAATCGGCATTCTATGGGTAGGATTGAATTTGCAGAAGACATAACCGGGAAACAGGGGCAGTTCGATTTCCTTGGTGCGGTCAGACCAACGGCTTGTGCGGCGATATAACGGAAGGAACTCCGTGTATCCTTTGCCCCGCAAATTTCTTGAGACGACTTTTTCAAACCGTGCTCTAACGTGAAGCGCGTACCAAAGAGTGCCTTCATCGGCAGATTCCATTCTACCTCCTCCGTGTTTGATGTTCGCGTACCGCTGGAAATAGGTTTCCGACCAAGCGTCTTAAAATTCAGGTCAGCAATGTATTTTCCGAGCGCATGAATATCTGTCAACAATAATCTTATGTTTGCTTGAAATTTGCGTGCTGAAGGGAAAGAGCGGATAAAGGTGGGAAGGAGGTCTGGGAAGGACGTTCTTAGCGAGTTCCGTCGCGCAGCATTGACATAGGCTCGAAGCTTTCCGTGCCGGCGTCATGTCCGTTGAACAGCCGGTGGCTTGCAACACCTTCGCGGTCCAGTCGCTTAATGTGCTCTCTGCCAATTTCCACGGACATGGAGCGCATCAACAAAGTAATCGACAGGACGAGCCGGTCGTCGCCTTTCGTTTTGACAACGAAGCCGATCAAACCTTTAAGCGGCCCTGCCTGGACCTGAACTCTTTCCCCGATTGCGACATAAGGGCAGGGATGAGTGATAACTCCGGAGTTCATGACGAGCCGAAGAGCTGCAACCTCAGACTCGTCAATGGGAGTGGGAAGTCGGCCCGAGCCAACGACGGCCATAACTCCAGGTGTCAATAAAATGGGCAGGCGCGTGTGAACATCAAATCGGCAGAAAACATAGGAAGGAAATAAGGGCCGCGATACGGATTTTACGCGATCAGACCACTTGCGTTTGGTGAGATATGTCGGCAAAAAAGTCTCGTACCCTTTTGTCGACAGCTGCTTCGTGACGTAATGTTCAAAACGCGACTTGACGTACAACGCAAACCAGCAATCGCTCATGCGCGACCTCCACCTGCCCGCCTTTTTCGAGGCGTCTCGACGCGAAAACGGATCCGCAAAAATTACACAGGACGAGCCTATGTCTCATTTGGACAGCTTTCTGTCAAGAGTGAAGTCTAATCGCACCCGAAGTCAGGATTCGGTGGATACAAATTCCCGCAATGGCTCATCAGCTGAATCCAGTCCGGACGTATCGACGGACTTGAGTTCCCTGTTGTTCAGGCTCCATCGACTCCGTTTCCCGGCATAGACCCGAACCTGGAACTTTCGGTTGATTGCCGCGATCGCGCTGCGGCTGCAGTGCATCCTGTCTGCCAGTTCGGGAAGACTCATGTCACTTTCACGTAACAGCATGACGATTCGGTTGACCTCGTCCTGTGAAAAATACTTACCTTGAGACCTAATCATTAGTGGCCTCCTCCCGGCCTGTCTATTCCCGTGAACACCACTGATTACCGTGACGCTTCTTGACGTCTTCAGGAAAATCAGATGACTGGTTGTTTAAGTATGTGGAGATCGAATTCGAAGAAACGCGTGGTAGAGACGGCTACCGCATTGATAGACCCATATACAGGTCTGCCCTGGACGCCGAAGTAAAAACGTAGGGTGTAGTATCCACTTCGTTGTCTTCTTGTCAAGAATAATTCTAAAGGAATTTGTCAGGTCTCAGGCCAGCGTTATTTTCTCCATCCCCCGTGCGACGCGACGCGTCGCGTTGCGCGTGTCGACAACGCTTTGGCTGTGATCGACAACAAATTGGTAATCGATATTCGTGTGATCAGTGACAATCACAACCATCTCCATGTTGTGAAGTGTCTCTTCGGTCAAGGCAACCGACGACAGATAAGAAAAATCATACTCTCTCATACGGTGCAGCCGCGGAATGTAAGGATCACTGTATGAAAGCTCGGCGCCTCTCTCCTTCAACTGCATCATGATCTCGAGCGCCGGTGACTCACGCACGTCGTCCACATCCCTTTTGTACGCGACGCCAAGAATGAGGATCTTCGATCCGCGGATGGACTTGGACCGTTCATTTAGAGCCCCGGCGACTCGTTCGACGATGTAATGCGGCATGGCGGTGTTGATTTCGCCCGCCAACTGAATGAAGCGCGTCGAAAAATCGTACTCCTTGGCCTTCCACGACAGATAAAAAGGATCAATCGGAATACAATGACCGCCGAGGCCCGGCCCAGGGTAGAAAGCGGTATAGCCGAATGGCTTGGTGCTGGCGGCTTCGATCACTTCCCAGATGTCGATGTTCATTCGGTGCCCAAGCAGTTTAAGTTCATTAACGAGCGCGATATTCACAGACCGGTAGATATTCTCAAGGAGCTTCACCAATTCCGCCGCACGAGTGGACGATACAGTCACAACTCGGTCGATCACTGCAGCATACATGGCCTCCCCTACCTCCAGACAGTTGCCCGTAATCCCGCCGACAACCTTTGGAATCGTTCTGGTCGAAAATTTTGGATTGCCGGGGTCTTCACGTTCGGGTGAGAAAACAAGAAAGTAGTCCTTTCCCACTTCCAGCCCCGTCGACCGAAACTTCTCGAGAAGAACTTCCTCCGTGGTTCCAGGATACGTTGTGCTCTCCAGCGAGATCAGTTGCCCCTTACGAAGCGTTCTGCACACAGCATCGGCAGTATTTTCGATGTACTGCATGTCCGGGTCCTTCTTCGCCGTCAGAGGTGTTGGAACACAAATAACGATGCAGTCCGCTTCGGACAGCCGGCTAAAATCGGAAGTTGCGTCGAACTGGTTATCTCTCAACAGAGTCTGCAATCGTGAGGAAGCAATGTGTTGGATGTAGGATTCTCCTGCACGCAACTTCGACACTTTGTTCGGATCGACATCAAATCCAATCACAGGAAAGCGTTCCTCCCCAAACCGCAGGACCAGAGGCAATCCGACGTACCCGAGACCGACAACGCCTACGCGTGCTTTCCGCGTGCGAATTCTTTCCAGCAGATCACTCTTTGTCATCAATGCTCCCTACCTCTCCGTACGACCGTTTTCCAATATACGTTCGGCGTGGTGAGACTTCCAATTGAGAATCACAGGGAGCGGTAGGTTGTTCAGGAAAAAAGCACTATTGACATGAAGACAACCACGTGAATGATATGGCGTGGGAGTAAGGCGAGCTAAGACGAAGAGGCAGTTCGAAGAGCAGAAACGTCGCTGTCACAGGGCGTGGGGTTTGGAGTACCCAGAATGTCGAGCACACCAGGGATGCTGGTTAACGAACGCCGCCTTTCCAGGGCAAATCGACAATACACGTAACCGACAGACTGAGACGACCGATCATGAGATTCTTCGGAAGGAACGCGGTCCCGCTCTGGTACGAATGCTTCGAGACCCAGTTTGCGCAATCTCTGTGCAACGACGACTTCGAAACCCGAACGAACCTTCAATACGTACCAGTGTTCATTGGCCATCATAGCCCTCCCCGAAATTCTCTCACGGTTCAGGACGTTCCAATTCATTTGGTACCTCAACAATAAACAAAAACGGATCTTAGGAACGTGACACAGTGAAATCAAGCGTTAAGTTTCCAGTGTCAGGTAGTTGAAAGCACTGTTCGAAGCATCGGAGGATCATCATTTCCAGACCAGACGCAGTTTCGCCGATAGAGTTAAAGCTTCGCCAGCTTCTGAAGGAAAAACAGATCCTGGGATCATCGGCGGCTGCAACCCTGCTCAGTCTCAACGAATGGGTGATGTCCGTTCAGGCCGGCCGATTGGACGCTACCCTGAACCGCGTCTCAGCCAGGGCGGTATTCAGCTCCGCAGAGGAACGCATCGAGAACATCGCGGAATCCCTGACCCAGAATGCGGGTGGCACTGAGCGGGACCTTCTGTCAAAGTCGCTGCAGGAGACTCTTCTTTACTGCGTAGGCATAGACACCGCGGTCAGCTATTCCCAGGTGAAGACTCGCCTGACAAGATTCCTCGATCGCCAGGGCGCACCGGCTGTCATTCAACTGTTCTTATCACTCTTTTTTTTCAATTACGTTTGGTTTGAAACCGGCGAATCGTTTCGCGCCGTCGCCTTGAGTCCCGGCGAGTTTGAAAAAGAGATGGAGAGTGTCGAGCGAATCTGCCAGAGAATCGTGGCTTCAACCTGGGAAGCCTACGAAGTCACAGAGCGCCCGCTCGACTCTCCCGCGGCCGAGGAACTGATCCGGGACATCGAAAAACGCCTGCGTGGTGAATAACCCGAGCCGAAGCGGTTTACCGCGCACCTATCCTGCTTGAACCCACTGTCACTGGCTCAAGATCGCGGCCCCGAAAACGAAACCTTCTTCCATCCTCAAGCCGCACGAAATACAGCGGCATTTCAAACAGTGCCCTCGCCTTCGCCTGATCCGTGCTGACGAACGGCTCAACGATCTGGATGATTCGACCCATACAATGACGGAATGACGGAATCCCAGCGGTGACACGGACCGGCTCTCCGAGTGTTAATGTCTTCATGACTGGGTCCTGTCTGGCCCGATTTCGCGGACCTCTAACTGCATCTCGAACTCGCGGCACACGCTGAAGCGGAAACGCTCGGAACGGAAGTTCATGAACTCGACAACGTATTCCTGAAAGTCCTGTACCGAGAGTGTACGCGGCAGCACACTTTGAATCCGGGCATGCCCTCGCCTCAGGGCACTGCTGTCTTGCACACGCACTACATCTCCTATATTAAAAGGCATCGAAATTCCCCTCCCTTGGGCGCATTACAAGATTGAGATGATCTTTTGTAAACTAATTTTTGAGACTTTTTGGGGAAAATGGAACTACTCCCCGGGTGCTAGAATTACTTGGCCATGATTCACTATCCCGAAAGAGTCGGAAAACTCCGCCTGGCCTCGGCCATCGAATTAAAATCGATCCTCGAACTCGAGACCGTGGTCCGAAACCCTCAGGCGCAAGAACAGCTGAATCGCATCAAGAGCTGGTTGGGTGACATAGAAGAGTTCTTTCTTTTCCATGTTTTGAGGGATCAGATGCCGGCCCCGATCGAGGTAGCGTGGTTGAACAACGCGGAAATGATGTTGCGGATTGCTTCAAACCAGTTCCAGGAAGTGAACCGGCTTCTCGCACAATACGGCGCCAACTTCGAATCCAGGAGTGGATAACGAAGCTCGTGTCACCCGCTTAAGACGCGGAGTCCTTGTAATAGGCGGGAAGTTCTATGACAACGCTGTTGCCCCGCTGTCTATCCTCCGCGTGCACACGGCCTTTGTGCTGCTCTACGATTGAAGACACAACAGCCAGATCGAGGTTGACCGAACCATCGCTTGTTGACCTGAACGGCGACTCCGAAAGATGCTGCTGCATCTGGGCAACCCGTGCCGGACCGCTGTCGTAGATTTCGATCCGTACGCCTCGCACTGTTGCCGACAACTCCATTCGCAACTCTCTACTGTCCTCCATCTCAAGAAGCGCATGCTCAGCCGTCTTAAGAAGATAGAGGATCACCAGCTGTAACTGCCGTTCATTGGCCAGAACATCCGGCACGGATTGGATGAGCATTGCAGCTTCGATGTTGTGGCGCGCCCACTCCTGCGCACGCAAGTCGGTGACCCGCCGCAACACGCCACCCAGCGACAATGGAACTCGCTGGTGCTCGCCGCCTTGCGTGAATTGCCGGAACCTTCGGGCCGCTGTTGCGGTGCGATCCAGGCCCTCCGCGATTTTTTGCAGATACAATCGAACATTTTCGGATATCGGCTCCACCTTCCGCGCGAGTTCGGTGTAGCCGATCGCAATTGAAAGAGGATTACTGATCTCCTGGAGGATCTGCTGAATCAACTCCGACGTCAGCGAAAGTTGCTCTGCTTCCGCCAGGTGATCGCGCAGCACCACCAGTTCCTGTTTGAACTGGTCTTGTGCGCGAACCTGGTTATGCGCCCACGCGTTCTGAAGAGCCAATCCAATGTAAACAGAAATTCCGAGAAGAAATTCGCGGTCGGCGCCGGTTATCGGCCGCAAGCGGTTCAACAACTGAAGCACGCCGACGATGTCTCCGTGGCGGTTGTACACCGGCAACGCAAAGAGGTCCCTTGTTTGGTATTGGAGCTTTTGATCAAAACGCGGTTCAAAGCGTGGATCGGAGTAGGCATCAGGAATGTCCAGGACCTCGCCGGTGGCTGCCACGGTTCCTGCGATACCCGTCCCCATCGGCAGGAGAATTTCGAAATCTTCCACTCCTTGCGCCACAAGCGAGCGAAGGTTGTTTCGTGCACGATCGACAACGAACACCGACATTCGTTCGACCGGCAATTCCGCGCGAACGACGTCGAGTATGATTTGCGTCACTTCCTTCAGATCGAGTGTGGAATTCAACAGCCTTGCCGCATCCAGCAGCGTTTGCAGCCGGTGAAGTTCCAAACCTGTACTGGGCATTTCTTTCATAGGTGCCTCTGAGCTCGCACATTCTACGCACCAGATGTCGATTTGGCGAGCAGACTAAACAAAATTATCAACTTCGGCGGGACAACCCGGGACTATGCTAACGTCCTCTGAATGATTGCCTCTCTCATCGACGCTGCCATCGATGCTCGCGCTGCGCTCCCCGATCCCAGGCATGAAACGGCTTTCCGATTGTTCAACGGCTTTACCGAAGGAGTGCCGGCACTGGCTCTCGACATTTATGCCCGCGCGCTCGTCGTGCACGACTACGCGGACTCGCCGGACGAATCGCTTGTCGCCCTGGTCCTTAAATTGGTTTGCGCCCGATGTCCATGGATCACGAGCGCCGTTTTGAAACCTCGGCAGAGCGGTGATGCCGATATTCGCCGCGGCCAGGTCATCTTCGGGAGTGAAGCCGATTTGCCACGAAAAATCCGGGAAAATGGCGTCACATACTCCCTGAACCTTCTGCTCAACCGCGATACCTCTTTCTACATCGATACACGGGGTCTCCGCGCCTGGGCTAAAGAGAACCTCGCCCACAAACGCGTACTCAACACCTTTGCCTGTACAGGTAGTCTTGGCGTAGCCGCGCGCGCGGCTCCCGGCAAGCAGGTCGTCTCGACCGACCTGAACAGACGATTTCTGATGCAGGCCAAAGACTCCTATTCCTTGAACGGCTTTCCCATTCAGCGTACAGACTTCATTGCCGGCGATTTTTTCCAGGTCACTGCCCGGCTGAAGCGCAACAAGGAACTCTTCGACTGTGTCTTTCTGGATCCGCCAATCTTCGCAGCTACCGCCGGAGGCTCTATCGGTCAGAAGAGCATGAAGTCCCTGATCAATAAGGTTCGCCCGCTGGTTGCACATGAAGGCGCGTTGGTTGTGGTCAACAATGCGCTTTTCGTTTCAGGCAAGGAATACGTGGAAATGATCGAGGGCCTCTGTGTCGATGGCTATATGAACCTCGAACGCACCATCGATGTGCCGCAAGACTTCGTCGGGTACACAAACGCGCACGTTACCAGTTGGCCGGCGAACCCGGAACCCTTCAATCATCCAACGAAGATCGCCGTGCTTCGGCTCAACCGCAAGGACTTCAAAAAACCTCTTTAACTCCGCCTTTCGGCTCGTCTTCTTGTGCTCGATAGCGTTCGCTGACTTTTTTCTGGCCACCCATACTTTTGCTGTCCCCGGAACCCACTTAACTCAGCAAATGGAGTCAGTGTTTCCAAAAACGAAAGGGGATACGAAATGAACGCAGAAATGATCCGAAACGAAAACGACCTGGTTATCGAAATCGAAGAACTCGAAGGAAAGATAGCGCCTTCCTCCTCAGCGACTTTCCTCGACTAGGACTGGTCGTTCGGTAACGGCGGCTGGGAAGAACTGACATCGAACAGGGCTCCCAGCCAGCCCTGTTCGCAATGAGCGAAAGGTTATTCCGGCTTCAGCTCGATGGTCTTCGTAGCCGCGTCGATCGCCTTGATCGTGAATGACCGCACCTGACCTTCGCGGTATGGCTCGGCACTCTGAGCGGCGGCAGGCGGCTTAACGCCTCCCTTCCACGCGGCAGCCAATTGGGCGGCCAGCGATCCGCCAGACATTTCTGTCGGCGCAAAGGCCGCGGCTTCTTCGACGAGACACACGCCTTCGACACCCTCGCCCAACTGTATCGTCACCTTGTTTCCGCGAACCTGCAGGACGCGGCCGCTCACGCGATCACCGATAACGGCATCCTTTGCAAACTCGTCGGCGGACGTCGCTTCGAGCTGCTTCATGCCAAGCTTCAAGCGCCTCGTCTCCGGATCGGTCGAAAGCACGATCGCTCGAACTACCTGTCCGACCTTCACCGCCTCGCTTGGATGCTCGATGCGCTTCGCGCTCGTGAAATCGGAAACGTGAATCATGCCGTCAATGCCATCTTCAACCTCCACAAACGCGCCGAACTTGGCCAGTCTCGTGACTTTACCTTCGATGACTTTACCGTCCGGATAACGATCTCTGATTGTGTTCCAGGGATTCCCCAGAACCTGCTTCAGCCCGAGACTCAGGCGCGATGCAGCGCTGTCCACTTTCAGAACCACCGCTTCGACGCGCTCGCCCTTCTTCAGGACGTCGCCTGGACGCTGGACTCGCTTTGTCCACGACATCTCCGACACGTGAATCATTCCTTCGACACCGGGAAACACCTCGACAAAGGCTCCGAAATCCGCCAGCCTGGTCACCTCGCCTGTCACCCGATCGCCGGGATTCAGTTTTGCGACCGCTTCTGTCCACGGGTCGGCGGACATCTGCTTCAGGCCGAGCGATATCTTTCCTGCCTGCTTGTCCACCTTCAATATCTTCAGGTCGAGCACA
>Ga0206964_10363_pt1 | contig 11448 bp, 10 predicted proteins | sample Alteio_BWOrgHeat_25_FD_152980 | JGI IMG/M metagenome (GOLD analysis project Ga0206964, IMG submission 152980) | Enriched cells from forest soil in Barre Woods Harvard Forest LTER site, Petersham, Massachusetts, United States -... | ecosystem: Environmental > Terrestrial > Soil > Temperate forest >...
CCCCTACGTTCGACCTGGTGAAGATCCTTTTAATGGATTCGGCTCATATACAAATGCAGGACACCGAATACAGTAATAAAAACAGGCGCAGGCACAATTTGCCATTGCTGAGCACGCTGTACACCGAAGCGGATGTTGAAGCATCATTGCCGCTTTTTAAAACAGTCGATTACCACCAGGAATATGCGATATCGGCGACCATAAAGTTTCAATTTACCGATGCGGGCCACCTTGTTGGGAGCGCAGCGGTGCATTTATCTATTCTTGAAGAGGGCAAACAAACGCATATAACCTTTAGCGGCGATGTGGGCCGCTATGGCGACATACTACTGAAAAGCCCGCAAACATTCCCGCAGGCTGATTACATCTTGCTGGAATCAACTTACGGCGATTCGCTGCATAAGGAAGCAGGGACCATTGAAGACAAGTTGCTCGGGGTGATCAAACAAACGTGCCTGGATAATAAAGGCAAAGTGATCATTCCGGCATTTAGCGTAGGCCGTACGCAGGAATTGTTGTATGCATTAAACGGCTTAGAGCTAAAGGGGATATTACCCGATCTGCGTTATTATGTGGATAGCCCGCTTTCTGAAAAGGCAACGCGCGTATTGATGGACCACCCCGAGGTGTACAACAAAGCTGTTTGTGATGTTTTAAAAGTCGACGCGAATCCGTTCGATTTTAAAGGGCTTCATTTTATCCAGTCGACAGAAGAATCAAAAGCTTTAAATAACGATCACACCCCTTGTGTAATTATCTCGGCATCGGGGATGGCGGAGGCTGGCAGGGTAAAACATCATATTAAAAACAACATCGGCAATAAAAACTGCACCATTTTGATAGTAGGCTATTGTGAGCCAAATTCATTGGGCGGCCGTTTGTTGAGAGGGGAAAAAGAAGTTACTATTTTCGGCGAGCGTTTTGAAGTAGTTGCTGACGTACAATCCGTAAAATCAATGAGCGCCCATGGCGATTATGAAGACCTGCTGCATTTTATTTCGTCGCAGGACGTTAACAAGGTAAAAAAGATCTTTCTTGTTCACGGCGAATATGAAGTTCAAAAACACTTCAGGGAGAAAATACTGGCGAAAGGATTTGCCAGCGTAGAGATCCCTTACCAGCATCAAAAAATAGCTGATCTTTAAAAAATAAATACGATAAATTTCTTTACGCAGGGCGAAATAACATTTAAAGTACACCAAAGCTTATTAATCGCCCTGGTTTACTTCCCCAGCCTTGAATAAACAAAGCCCTTCGTTTTTTTTGCGAAGGGCTTTGTTATTAGTTGCGGGCAGCCGGCGGCTGCGGTTTGGGCAACTCCTTTCGGGGAATCATATCGTCGCGCTGGGATGTATGGTAAACAAACGATGCAACAATGGTTGCGGCTTGCTTCAAATCATCCTCGCTTAATTTATCATAGGTATCCTGGTTGCTGTGATGCGTACGGGCGCCGTAGTCCAATCCGTCCTGTATAAACTGGAAACCGGGGATGCCCACTGCGTCAAACGAAACGTGATCGGTACTACCGGTGTTACGGATGGTAACCGTTGTGGCGCCAAGGTCTTTAAACGGTGCAAGCCAGGCTTTAAATATCGGCCCTGCCAACGAATCGCCCTGCAAATAAATACCCCTTATTTTGCCGGTACCATTATCAAGATTATAATAGGCCGAAAGCTTTTCCTGTTCTGGCTTAAGCACCATTGTTTTCGGGTCTCCAAAATGGTTAAGCACATATCCGCGCGATCCGAATAATCCCTGCTCTTCCGAGCTCCACAAAGCTATGCGGATGGTGCGGCGGGGTTTAAAGTTTACTGCTTTTAGTATGCGCATTGCTTCCATCATAACTGCACTGCCGGCACCGTTGTCCGTAGCGCCGGTAGCGCCATGCCACGAGTCGAGGTGACCACCGATCATTACAACCTGGTCTTTCAATTTTTTATCCGTGCCGGGGATCTCTCCCACAACATCATAACCTTGCAGGTCGTCGGTAAAAAATTGGGTTTTAATATCCGCCTCCATTTCAACTTTTATACCTGCTTTTACCAAACGCAAAATGCGCTGAAAATCCTCCCCGCTAACTTCCAGTTCGGGCGAAACGGCCTTTGCCGTGTCGGCATACGAAGCGCCGTTAGTTGTAAAAACCGTGCCATCGGTACCGCGTGCCTGACTCAACACAAGGCCAACATTTTCTGCCTGTAAAAATTCATTCACCGCAGTACGCAAAGCGCGGGCCCTGAACGCGGGCGAGTTTCGGTCGAAAGCCCTGCGTGCCGCCGCCGGCTGTGATGTCGCTTTTGCCATTACATCCAGCTCGTCGTCAGTCACCCTGGAAGCATCCGGCTTAAAAGTCCGTTCAGCTCCCGCTTTGGCGTCGATAATCACGATCTTCCCCTGCAGTGTACCTTTATATTTAGCAAGATCGGTCATTGTATCCACTTTAACTAAAATCACGCTACTTCTGATCGGGCCGTTGGTGCCGGGTGTCCATGCCTTTGGGATGGCGATGATGGCATGATAGTAAGGAGCGGTAAAAGCCGCATAGTTTTTTTGAATTTCCCAGCCTTTACCAAATTTGCCCCAGGATTCACGTTGGGCATTAACAAGTCCCCATGACTTTAGCTGGTTAACCGCCCAATCCTGCGCATGTTTTAATTCCGGCGACCCCGAAATACGCGGGCCGGAAACGTCGGTAAGGTAAAAAGCGGTTTCCATCACTTTGGAATGATTTAACCCTTCATCGCGGATTTTTTTAACCATCACGCTATCAACAGGCTCCTGCCCGGATGCGATGGTAACTGTACCGGCGAACAGCAGGCACAACGAAAGTAATTTTGTGTTCATTGTAAAATAAATAAGATCAGTTAACAACAAACTTATTTATTAAAACCCGATTTATTGCCTAAAAAAGTTGTTACAATTGGGAAGAAAGAGTCAAGAGCCAGGAACCAAGACAGAAATCCCGGTCATTTTGATTTTTATCTCGGCTCTTGATTCTCGGTTCTTGGCTCTCGATTTTTTTAAAGTATATTTGAATTATGGGTTCATACCGTTTAGACAGAACTGCTTTTAAAGCACAAACAGCGGAAGAAGCTGCAAACCATGCTGCTTATTATAAAACGCTGACCTGGCAGGAACGCCTCCGTATTGCCAATTATTTAAACAGCATTGCCTATAACTATCCTGAAAATGAACCACCCAGGATGGACAAAACGGTATTTAGTATGCGGAGCAGAAGTGAATCTGATAATTCAAATAAATAAACTGATCGGCCTACAAAAAAAACTTTTTCAAGATGATGATTAAGTATTTAATCGCCAGTTTATGTTTGTTTTTGAGTGCTGAATGTATTTCTGCACAGCATTACACCTATTGGCCCATTATTTTTGAAAAAGAACCAAACGGCGTATTTTCATTTTCAAAAAAATGGGATTACCCGGAAGGCGTCATCAAGCATGATGACGGACATTTTGAGAAAACAGACGGTAAAAAACTTGAGGCGACAGATACTGCGCACATGTCCTTTACGGCTAACTGCAAAACAAATGTCCAGGGCGGCTACACCATAAGGTATTGTTATGCCACAAGAAAAGGATCAAACATACACCTGAATTTTACGGACGGCGCGCCGGCCTATGCAAGCAAGTTTAATGCAACGCTGAAAAACGGCACTTTTCATTTCGAACCGGGAATTATATACCCTGAATTGATCCCGGGTGAAAAAACAAGTTATACCGTTACACGAAGCAAATTGATCTTATATCAGAAAAACTATTCCGTTGCACACATGATCAGCGGGTATATAACAGCTGAGTTTACCGAAACAACACAAAACAGCAAAAAAGCCATCCACACGAACAAGTACTACCTGGAAGGATATTTTAAAACGCCTGTTAATTGATCAGCAATTTATAACCCCGGCCATGTACATTGATGATCTCCACATTCGGGTCGTCTTTTAGATACTTGCGAATCTTACTTAAAAAAACATCCATACTGCGCCCGTTGAAATAATTATCGTCGTGCCAGATATTCAGTAATGCTTCTTCGCGGGTAAGCACTTCGTTTTTGCGCAGGCAAAGTAAACGAAGCAGTTCTGCCTCCTTGGTCGACAATTTTTGAGGGGAGTCGCCTATGGTTATTACCTGCTGGGTGTAATCAAAAGTATAACGGCCAACTTTAAAGGTGGTTTGTTTTTCTTCCTCGTGTTTCTCGGAGTTGCCTGCCCTTTTCAGCAAGGCATTTATACGCAGTAACAGTTCTTCAATACGGAAGGGTTTGGTAATATAGTCGTCGCCACCTAAATTAAAAGCCTGTGTTTTGTCCTCTATCATCCCTTTGGCCGTGGCGAAAATGATCGGTACATGGGCATTTATCTTGCGGATATCTTTACCGAGTGTAAAGCCATCTTTCTTAGGCATCATCACGTCCAGTATCAGCAGGTCGTAATTATTTTTAGTGAAGTTTCGCAAACCCTCTTCGCCGTCTTTGCACAAAACCACATCGAACTTGCCTTTCAGCTGCAGGTAATCCTGTAATAGCAGTCCTAAATTCGGATCATCCTCAACCAGTAGTATTTTTTTCATGTATGTTATAAGTCCGAAAGTCCGGAAAGTCGGAAAAGTCCGAAAGTCCGAAAGATGGATTGTTTAATAATATGTTTACCCGTTGTTTCAGGTTTATAACAGGCAGCCTGCCCCCGAAGCTACTTTCGGACTTTTCCGAATTCCTCACGCCAACTGGAACTTCAATTCAAACTCCGATCCTTTTTCTTTTTCAGATCGTACGCTGATCATGCCGTTAAGCCTTTTTACAACCGTATTTACGTAGCTTAAACCCAAGCCAAAGCCTTTCACGTCGTGCAGGTTTCCTGTCGGGATGCGGTAAAACTGTTCAAATATTTTTGTTTGCTGGTCGCGGCTCATGCCAATGCCCTTATCGGCAACCTTTATCGTTATCTGCCCGTTTTTGTTTTGGGTGCTGATATTGATCTCAGGTTCGTTGATGCTGTATTTTATGGCATTGTCGATAAGGTTATAAATCACATTCGAAAAATGGAGCTCATCAGCACTGATAATGGCATTTTGCGCGTCCAGCTGCAAGGTGATCTTAGCATTGTATTTCTGCAGCTTCAGCTCCATACTGTCAACCACCACCGCTATCATTTCGTTAACATCAAGCGGTCTTTTCTCCAGCTTAAAGTCATTTTTCTCTATCCGGGCTACATTTAAAACCCGCTCGATATGGCTGCCCAAACGTTCGTTCTCTTCGTATATGATGTTAGCCAGCCTTGCAACCCGGGTCCTGTCATTTGCTATCTCATTGTCTCTAAGGGCTTCGCTGGCGATCATAATGGTTGATACCGGAGTTTTAAACTCGTGGGTCATGTTATTGATAAAGTCAGTCTTCATTTCTGATACTTTCTTTTGTCTCAATATGGAGAAAATGGTGTATCCAAAACATAAAACCAATACCAGCAGCAAACCGCCTGTGGTGGCCATTGTTGCTGTCATCTTGGTAAGGATCAACGAGTTCTTTTGCGGAAATGCCAGCCTGATCAGCCCTGGGTCGTTGATCACATCCTTGCTAAAAATAGGCGTTTGGTAAACGTTGATATTATCGAATACCGGTTTTGCGCCGGTAATATCATTGGCCTTCGAAAAAATAACCGAATCGCTGTTGGCTGTCATCACATCATAACTAAACGGCAGGTCGATCCCCTTGTTATGCAGCTCAAACCGCAACAAAGTATCTATCCAAAACGGATTAAGGCGCATTCTTAATGGCTCGCCATATTTTCCGTATTCTTCGGCCAGGTTTTCAATAACTGTTGATTTACCCTGGGGTATGTTTTGTAAAGAGTCGTCGGCCAGCATTTTTCGCACTTCCATCAGCTGGCGTTCTTTCAGCTTACTTTCTTGCTCTTGCTGCCAAAGCGGGTTTAAATGCGGTATGGATATTACTTGTTTGCCAAATTGCGGATCCATGTAGGTGTACCGCACGGTATCATATTTTTGCAGCTTGTGGTTCTTGTTTAAAGCAACTGCAGGATTTCTAACAATTATAGGTGTAACACGCCCATGAATATTTCCAAACTCATCGGTAAATTCCTGGTACCGTAATTGAAGACCGATGGTCCCCCCCTCTAGCAGTCGCGAAATTTCGTCGTCGGTCTTTTTTTGCAGTGTCATACGCCTTAACCTTTCGCGCAGTTGGGCCATCTTTCTCTCGCGATTGCTCGCCCTATGTGGCGTTTGCAGGTTAGCAGCCGTTATAGTATTATTATCAGTCGCTTTACCGCCATTTAGGCTGTTTTGATTTGCGTTCCAAACGGGCTTATAATCATATCCGCCCCTCGCCTTTACAGCCAAAAAGTTCATCGCATCATGCTTGCTTATTTTTGCAACAACATTACCGAGGGCCTCATTAACCGAGCGATCAAAAAGTTCGGACTGCATTTGATACGACTGGCGCAGAAAATACAATTGCATAGCCATTACACCTAACAGTGCAAAACTCATCAAACCGATGATCAGCCTTATGCTTCTTCTTCCCATGCTAACAACAAAAATATTTTAAATAAACGGACATAATTGGCTTTTAACAAATTTTAACAAATAAACATCGGCATTTAACGGTTTGGGTTATAGTTGTTTGCTAAATTTGACAATTAAATCCCCAAATACATGAAAACCTCATTTTTAAAACCAGGCTTCGAATTCGTTTTTGCATTAAGCTTAATGGCAATAATCGGATTACCCCCAATGCTGATGGCACAAGACCAAAAGGACGTTGAAATAAAGATAGAAAATGGCGATACCACTATCAACGGGAAAAACATTAAAACCCTATCAGGAAAAGATAGAAAAAACGCGCTGAGAGACATCAAACACCTGTCGGATGATGCGCCGGCCCCGGGCGTAAATAACAACGTTTATTATTTTAAACAAGTGGATACTTCAGGAGTAAAAAATGGTGACCGCAGGCGTATGATAACCGGGAATATAATCATCAGGAAGGACAGCGCCGGCAACACCGTTGAAGCACGTTCGGAAAAGCGGGGCGCGATGAGGAACCGGATGAACTTTAAATATATCACCCCCGATGAAATGCCCGACAGGATGGAGTGGCGAAATGGCGGCACCCTCCTAAGAAGACCGATGATGCGGCCCGAACAACGCAACAGCCAGAATTTCACTTATGTAAACACCGATAATAACGACATCAGCACCCGCGTTAGCTTCCATATTTCGGATGTTACAAATGACGACCTTAAAAAAATGCCACATATTGAGGGTCCGAGACTAGATATTAACGACCTGAACATAGTTCCGGAATTTTCGACCGGTAAGACGCTGCTGATCTTTAGCCTACCTTCAAAAAAAGGCGGCGCCGAAGTTAAATTGGTGGATAGCGAAGGCAAAACTTTATGGACCGAAAAGACCACCGGCACTAACTTTACCAAAAGCTTTGTTATGGGCTTAAACGGCATCTACTACTTACAAGTAAACCAGGGTAATGGCATTGCAGTGAAACGGATTGTTAAAGAAGAATAGCTTCAGTTGGCAGTTTTGAGTTGGCAGTTTGCCTTATAAAAGCAAAAACAGTCCTTTCAACATTAAAAGGACTGTTTTTTATGATTTGAGTTGGCACCCTAAACTGCCCACTGCAAACTAACAACTGCAAACTGACTAAAAGGGCAGATCATCCTCATCAGGAGTCGCACTGATATCAGCCGGTGGGGCATATTCAGGGGTTGCACTGGCGCCGGCGGCGGTCAGTGTATTTATTTTCCAAAGCTGCATCGAGTTAAAATAGCTTTTCTTGCCGGTTTTATCAGTCCAGGGGCGGCCTTTCAAATTGAAAAACACCTCTACATCATCCCCAGCCTTTACATTGTCCAATAAGTTACAACGGTCCTGTATAGCTTCGAACTTCAAATATTCTGGATATTGCGGATTCTCGATATATTCAACTATCAGTTCCCTTTTTTTCAATGAGTCGGTTACCTGCATGGTTGCGCCGATTTCATGTACCTTACCTTTAATTTCCATAAACTAAAAAATTTAAAGATGTAAAGTTAATAGATTAAGAATCAAAATCGGCGGTATTTAATTCATAAATTCGCAAAATATTATGCAAGTTTTCCACACCGAAAGTAAAATCGTTATTACCTGTAATAAAAGGCTATCACCGTACCTGCAAAAAGAAGTAGAGGACCTGGGCTTTACACCTGTCCGCGTTTTTCAAACAGGCGTTGAGCTTTTAGGCACGGTAACCGATTGTATCGCGTTAAACCTCAACCTGCGTTGCGCCAGCCAGGTATTGTACCTGTTAAAAAGTTTTAAGGCTGATGACCCGCAGCAGCTTTATGATAACCTGGTTGAAATTGAATGGGAAAAACTTATTGACTTTTCGGGATATTTTTCGGTATCGTCCAACGTTAACAACGAACATATCCGTACCCCCCTGTTTGCCAATGTAAAGGTAAAAGACGCCATTGCCGACAGGATAAAAGCACAAAAAGGATTACGGCCAAACTCGGGTCCCGAAGTAAATAAAACGCTGGTTCACCTGTACTGGCAGGATAGCGAAGCCGATATTTTTATGGATACTTCCGGCGAAACGCTGGCCAAACACGGCTATCGTAAAATACCGGGCAAAGCGCCCATGCTGGAGGCACTGGCAGCATCAACCATTATGGCTACCAATTGGGATAAAAAAAGCACGTTTATCAACCCGATGTGTGGTTCGGGTACACTGGCAATTGAGGCGGCTTTACTGGCCACCGATAAATGCCCCGGGCTGTTCAGGATGAACTATGGCTTTATGCATATCATGGGTTATGATGAAACCGTGTTTTTTACTGAAAGAAGAAAGTTAAAGGACAAAGCCAAAAAGGAAACCGGCTTTAAAATTATCGCAACAGATATATCTGACGATGCCGTTGATATTGCTCAAAAGAATGCAAAAACCGCCGGTGTAGAACATTTGATTGATTTTAGCGTTTGTGATTTTGCAGACACGCCTGTTCCGGAAGAGTTGGGCGTTATTATGTTTAACCCGGAATATGGCGAACGCCTGGGTGTACATACCAAACTGGAGATGACCTATAAACGCATAGGCGACTTTATGAAAACGAAGTGCAAGGGGTCGCGGGGCTATATTTTTACGGGGAACCCGGACCTGGCAAAAAAAATTGGGTTGGCAGCAAAAAGAAAAATTGAGTTTTATAACGGCAAGCTCGACTGCCGCTTACTTGAATACGAACTTTACGATGGCAGCAAACGGGCGCCAAAGGATGAAGAAAAAAATAGCGAATAGTGAACCCGCAGGCAGGTTCATTTTTAATCTACACAATGAAAAGGATCATACTAAGCGTAATAATTTTAGCAATTTCGGCTCACTGCTTTGCGCAGGAACAACTGGCATTTCCTTTCCAGGGTGGAAAACAAGCCATGGCCCAGTTTTTTAAGGACAGCCTGTATGTATCGCAGGATATTGCACAAAAAAAAGCAATCGGCACAGCCTTTATAAAATTTTCGGTAAATCAACGGGGTGCTATCAGCAAAATAGTTGTTTATTATGCCGATGACGCCATTTTGGTACAGCCTGCGGTAGATGCGTTACGGAAAACAAATCATAAATGGGTTATCTCCAGCAACGAAAAAATCCACGACTTTATCATTCCTTTTGTGTTCAGCTTTAATCCCCCGGGTGCGGATAACGGCGACGTTCAAAAAGCGCTTTATAATAACTACCGCACGAGGGCCCCAATTCAATCCAGCGACCAGGTTCCTCTTGATATGACCACCTTGTTACCGCCCGTTGCGATCAATTACGACATGCAATAATTTTTATTGCTGCGCGCTGAATAGTTAAGCTATTGCTGTTCCCTGTATATTTGTACAAAAGTATAAACCAGGTTTCCGCAAAATGCAAAAGGAAGACGCGCCAAACTACCGTAAGATCATTCATATTGATATGGATGCATTTTACGCATCGGTGGAGCAGCGCGATAATCCCGAATACCGTGGTAAACCCCTGGTTGTTGGCGGCTTACCCGAAGGCCGTGGCGGCGTAGTAGCCACCGCCAGTTACGAAGCCCGGAAATTTGGCATCCGGTCGGCCATGTCATCCAAACAGGCCTTGCAGCTTTGTCCGCATGCCATATTTATCCGGCCAAGGTTCCCGGCTTATAAAGAGGCCTCGCAAAAGATCCGCGAGATATTCAGCCGTTATACCGACCTGATCGAACCGCTTTCGCTTGATGAAGCCTACCTGGATGTAACCACCGATAAACTGAATATTGGCTCGGCCATCGAGATCGCGAAGCAAATAAAACAAGCAATTAAGGATGAATTGCAATTATCTGCTTCAGCCGGTGTATCTATCAATAAGTTTGTGGCCAAAACGGCATCGGATATAAAAAAGCCCGACGGCCTAACCTTTATCGGTCCATCCGCCATCGAAGCCTTTATGGAGAAGCTTCCGGTGGAAAAGTTTTTTGGCGTAGGCAAGGTCACCGCCCAAAAAATGAAAAGCATGGGACTGCATACCGGCGATGACCTTAAAAAATTGACCGAAGAAGAATTAACCAAACACTTTGGCAAGGTGGGCAGGTTTTATTACCAGATCGTGCGGGGAATTGATAACCGCGAGGTTCAACCCAACCGCGAAACAAAATCACTGGCGGCGGAAGATACTTTTCCTTATGACTTAACTATTTTTGAGGAAATGGAGGCCGAACTGGATAAAATTGCCCAAACCGTTTGCACCCGCTTGCAGCATTACCAGTTAAAGGGCCGCACCATTACCCTCAAAATAAAATACAGCGACTTTAAACAGATCACCCGCAATCAATCCTTCCCCACTGGATTAAATGATTTAGAAACCATCCTTTCAACAGCGAAAACCTTGTTGCTCGCTACCGGTATTGAGGATAAAAAGATCCGGCTGCTGGGAATCTCGCTTTCCAATTTTAACGAAGTAATGGTAAAGCCCAGGGAAGAAAAACCGACGGATCAGCTGACGTTGTTTGATTTTTGAGATTTCACCACTGTAGAGACGCGATGCATCGCGTCTCCTGTCCATCGCGTCTCGATGGATTTAAAATCGTATGATTACCTTTGGCCCCATGATCGATGTGATACTAAAAAAAGGCAAAGAAAAAGCGGTACTGCACCGCCATCCATGGGTATTTTCCGGAGCCATTGAAAATATAAAAGGTAAACCTGCCAACGGTGATATTGTTCGACTGTTGGATGCCAAAGGCTCATTTATGGCCTATGGTTTTTATAACGCTCAGTCGCGGGTGGCTTTGCGTTTACTGGAATGGAACGAAGCGGTTGAAGTTAATGAGGATTGGTTTAGAGAGAAAGTGGCGGTTGCAGTAGCCAGCCGCAGTTCAATTTTGGTTGAGGGCATTACCAATACCTGCCGTTTAATATT
>Ga0206964_10364_pt1 | contig 11444 bp, 9 predicted proteins | sample Alteio_BWOrgHeat_25_FD_152980 | JGI IMG/M metagenome (GOLD analysis project Ga0206964, IMG submission 152980) | Enriched cells from forest soil in Barre Woods Harvard Forest LTER site, Petersham, Massachusetts, United States -... | ecosystem: Environmental > Terrestrial > Soil > Temperate forest >...
AAACAGCAGCATTTATTACTAGCTGAGCGGGATTGCTAGTTGCCATTTTGATGGCTCGATTGCACTCGTTGCTGTTTTTCTACATTCTGCAATAGGGAGATGAGAGCTGTTGAGAGCGAATCGACGTCATTGGGGCGCACCAGGAGGCCGGTTACATCGTCATGAATGACAGTTGGCACATCTCCGACGGCGGTTGCGATCCAGGGCCGGCTGCTTGCCATGCCTTCGAGGACCGCCATGGGAAGGCCCTCCTGGCGCGACGACAAAACTGCGATATCAAACGATGCGTAGACCGAGGGCATATCCTCTCGACGCCCCGCGAGCGATACGCTGCTTCTAATGTTAAGCTCGTCGATGAGCGATTCGAGGCTTGCGCGGTCAGGGCCATCTCCTACGAGGATGAATTTGGTTTCGGGAAGATAAGCCAGGGTTTGCGCTGCAGCACGGATGAAGAGATCAGGACCTTTTTCATGCGATAGCCTTCCGACCCAACCGACCGTTGCCATGTGTTTGCCGTTTGAGTTGGTGCGCAGCGATGGAACTGCCTTATCGTAGGGCCTCAGGTCGATCCCATTGACGACCTTATGGATTTTTTCTTTGTAAACGCCTGAGCTCAGCAGCGTCCGCTTTACCTGGTCTGAGACGGCGACGACTGCGGTGTAGTTACGCAACACGAGACGATCGACGGCGCCGTAGAGAGAGACTGTGCGATTTTGCTTCAACCAGTTGTGGCAGGTGGAGACCATGGGTATTGCGGAGTTGCGTAATGCAAGGTAGACATAGACGTCTGCCTTGTATCCATGCGCGTGAATGATGTCTGCTCCGGTCTGCCGCACCAATTCGCGGATTCGATTCGGTACGGCGCGATCGATCTGGCCGTTGCATTCGATAAGGTGAGACTCCACTCCTGCATTCGTGGCTGCGTTATGAAGCTCCAGGTTAAGATTCGTGGAGTTGGAAAATACTCCTAACATGCTGTGATGTTGAGCCTCGTTCAACGAACGGGAGAGGTTGAGGATGACTGCCTCTGCTCCGTACATCCCGCCGCTACTGATTATGTGCAGGATTTTCATTCGCTGCTTCACCCTCCTCTTCGCGATCGGTCTCTTGCCGGTTGAGGATTGCCCAGAGCTTTTGGTAGAGATGATCTCCCATGAGCGATTGGGCGGCGGACTTCCAACGGTACCGGCGGCCCAGAGCCGATAAGGTATCGCTGTCTGGGCGAAAGAGATTGGAGATCCAGTCTAAGGACATGTCGGCGCGGATATTCAACCTTCCGATGAGTTCTCCGGGGAGCACGGGCTCGGCCTTTGGAATCGAGGAGAAGATATTGGCGTAGCCCGCCTCCTTGCATGCATTGAGGACGCGGCGGTTGAAACGGCCACCAGGGAGAGACATCGTGGTGATGGGGGTTCCGAGCCTGTCCTCGAGGGTCAGTCTTGCGGTGTTCAATTCGGTGTACAACTCTTTGGGGTTGCAGTGAGTGAGCAGAGTGTGGGTCCATCCGTGTGCGCCGATTTGCTGGCCGGCTTCATGGAGCTCTTTCAACTGCGGCCAATCCATATAGTTTGTTTTTTTGCCGGTCCATCCTACGGTGATGAAGAATCGAGCTTTCATGGTGCGTGAATGCAGGATGGGCAATGCGTATTTGAAGTTTGAGATGTGTCCATCGTCAAAGGTCAATTCGGGTGTGAGTCCACTTGATCCGTTCGATCGCAGTTGGGCAAAAAGATCGAGATGCTTCTCAAACTCGGTGGTTTCAAGGACGTAGGAGTATGGGCTCCGGCTCGGCCGCAATTCATGGTAGAGAAGGTAGAGTTTCCGGAGGGGCGGCTGCATGTGATCCTTCGATTTCGGATTCCCGTAGGTATGCGTTCCGTTCAGATCGGATCGCTAACTACAGAGAGCATATCGCATGCCTCGTTGTCCGGATGGGGTGCTTTACTCGACAGGCTTTGTTGCTGATTTGGACTCGACCAATTCGAAGAGCTGCCGAGTACGAGTGTAGATCCAGGCGATCCTGCGGCCGTCGAAGGCGACGGCAGGAACCGGGGGGGAGACGACGATGCAGCCGTTGGCCTTTGCGTGGACGACGGCCTGGTCGATATCGCTGGTCTCGAAACAGAGGTGGTAGGAGCTGTTGCCGCCCTTCGCGAGGATGGAGGCGATGGGGGAGTCGCCGGTGGAAGGGGCGATGAGCTCGATCTCGACCTTGTCTTCAACGGAGGTCGTGAGAAAGTTTACGCTCACTTTTTGGATAGGGTCGTCGAACGGGCCGGAGATGACGCGGTATCCGAAGAGGGTGGAGAGCATTTCGGTGGTGGGTGCGAGAGATGGAACTGCGACCCCAACGTGAAGCAGTTTGAAGCCGAGATCGGAAGACAGCTCGGAGCTCAAAGCACCGCTCCTTTTTTCTCGAGCTCGGATTGGATGAGCGAGACGGTCGTTAGTTCCGGAATGCGTTGCGGGTCGAACTGCACGCCGTACTCGCCTTCGACTGCGAGGATTGCCTGAAGGTGACGAAAGGAATCCCAGTTTTCGACGTTTTCGACGCCCAGCTCCGGAGTAATCTGTTCTGGGGCGATCTCCAGAATGTCAGCCAGGATGTCACGAAGAGAGGAGGGCACTTGTTGCGAGCTCATTTGATTGAATTCCTTCCAGAGTTATCCACTTCGGGCTCGACGGAGGTGAAGTGGTGAGATCGAGTTGATATAACACCGAGCCTGGGCCGGCATTGTCCGAAGGCAGTTGAGTAAATCCATTTTCGGAGTAGAAGTCGGCGCAGAGCGAGTTCTTTTTTGTGGCGATGAATTCACCGATGAGTGTTTTTGCGCCCGTTCGGATGGCGTGTTCTGCAATATGCGCCAGGAGCGCGGTTTCAATTCCGCGACCGATGACTCGACACGATAATAGCAGCGAGTCGATGTAGCAGGAATCACCTTGATTGATCGCGAGGGCCAGGCCTACGACTCCTGCATCGCCGAAGCGATCACGAACCCGAACGACAACTGCCTGGCCGCCTGGAGCGGAGGCGAAGTTTTCGACCTCGGTCGCTGAATGTCTTCGAGTGGTGAGGTTGAACTGATTTGTCTTCGCGAGGAGTTGAACGGCTCTTGAGAGGGGAGCCTGCAGGGCGCTCTGGAAGGTGGAGACAATGCCGAGAGAGGCGAGAAATTCGTCGCGATTGGTCGCATGAGCGGCTAATTCGGCTCTCTGGGCCTGGGCTTTGTATTCGCTGAGGCGGTTGGCGTCGTCTTCCGTGACGACGGCAGCGTCGAAGAAAGGCTGTTCAGACATGAGGTCGACCAGCTTCCAAGGTTCCTCCGCCGTCGCCTGGATCACGGCTACCTCAGGCAAATTCTGGCGAATTGCCTCGCATTCGACGGGATTATCGTCGATAAAGACGAAGGAATCGAGGCCGAGGGACAGTTCATTCGCTAATTCGCGAATCGCATCTGCCTTTTCTCCCCAGCTGATTTTGGTTGCGACGAAGTCGTCGAGAGTAAGAGCGAGGTCGGCAGCGCGAGCCTGAAACGCTTCGTGCACATCGGCTGGATTGTTCTTCGAGACGATTGCCAGCAGGATACCTCTTGAAGAAAGCTGTTTGAGGTATCTCTGGTATTCGAGATAGCAATTGCCTGGGAAGGCGCTTCCGGTGGCAATGCCGTCGGCTCCGTCTTCTCCGACGATTCCTCCCCAGAGAGTGTTGTCGAGGTCGGTGCAGAGGACCTTGCGTGGGGCGCGGAACAGAGTTGAAAAGGCGCGGACCAGACCGCGTGAGTAAGAAGAGAAGAGGTCGGAGGAGACGGGCAGGCGAGAGGCGAGAAACATTCGCGAGTCGCGCCAGCGCGCCCGGCCATGGCGAGCGGCGAGACGGTCCACGTCGAAGAAGACGCAGTCGGGAATGGAGCGGCACGTTGCGGCCAGACGTTGATTAAGTTTCTGCAGGGCGTTCGGCAGGCTGTGCGGTAGATTGGCGTCCCCGACGTCGCCCAGCGAGGTGCGATCAGGAATGATGCAGCCTTGAAACAGCAGGCGCGCGGAGTTGGTGGAACGAAAACTCTTGAGCAGCTGTCCGATTCTTGCGACGCACTCCTCAATCTCCTGCTCTACGTGAGCGCCTTTTCCATCGGCGCACAGATCGGGGAGCCGCCCGGCAATCTCTTCGAGATCGAGCAGTACCATGACCAGGTCAGGTTTTGAAGTTGCCAATGAACTTTGCGGATTCATGAGCTCGTCCGCGTAGGAGCCGTAGCCGCCTACTTGTAAATCGAGGACGTAATTCGACAAGACCGACTCGACGGTGATGAAGGGCAAGATGGGTTCGACGGTTACGGAGCGAACCAGGAAGGCTTTGAGCCGCTTCAACTGGGGCTGGGCGGCAAGTTGATTTGAAATGCCTGACAAGGCCGAGGCACAAAACATGACATCCGACGGTTTGTCGGAGAGTGTCAGGATGTTACGGACGTGTTGTATGGCGGCCGCCGCATCCTGTTTTGAACTGGCTTCTCGTAAGGCCTTCCTCAGTTCCTGCCGCCGCGTGTCACCTTGCATCGGACATCTCCGCTGGGGGCGGTGCCGGTGTTTGGGCACGCTTCGGGCGCATCATAATGCGGCCGGGCACGCCCATTACGGTGGCACCATCAGGAACGTTGGTGATGACGAGAGTGTTGGCGGCGATTTTTGCTCCGTTGCCGATTTTGATCTTGCCAACAAGCGCTGCACCGGTGCCGACGTAGACGTCGTCGCCCAGCACGGGTACGCCCGGCCGACCCATGGCAGAGGTGCCGATGGTGACGCGATGGGCTAGATCGCAGTTCTTTCCTATGACGGCCTCTGGGTTGATATGGACTCCGCCGATGTGTGCGATGTAGAACCCTTCACCGATGGTTGCGGCCGGGTCGATACGCATCTCCATGAAGACCTCGCAGAACTTATAAGTAAGAAGGGAGATTATCTTTAGAGGAATGCGGATCAGGATGAATGGTTTTGACACGTTGAGCCAGTTGCCGAAGCGATAGCACGCGATGGCCCAGATGGCCGGATCGGACCATATCTGGGATGTGGTGAATCCGCGAAGTCTATACCGCGCAATGTCTGCAGAAAACTTGTTCATCCCGTTCCTTGGAATCGTTGCGCTCGCCGAGAATTTTGCCTGCGGGTGGCGTGCAAGGGGCTGTAGGCGTTTGCTATCAGCACGTTTTGTGATAACCAGTTTAGCAGCCGTATGCGGGACCACTGAAACAGTACTGTTGTGTTATTGCGCACTTTTGACGGCGCTCTTTTAATCGGAATTGAACGAAAACTGCTCTAGAATGACTACAAAGGCACGCCCCTTTACTCTGTCTGGATGGATTGATGCGGAAAACACTTTCTGCGGCTACACCTGTTTGACAGATAACCACCCGCCCCGCCGGTAGAGTCGTAATGAGAGAGGCCACTGGAGATTCTTGTGCAGAGCTACGTCGAAGAAGACAACACGGTCGTGCCTGAGTTCAAGACCTCTTTGCGCTCGCGCACTTCTCGGTGGTTGATTCCGTTGCTCACCATTCTGGCGACGTTGCCTTTTTTGATGCGGCATATCACGAGAGGCGAATTCAACTACAACGTGGACGAGACGCAGCATGCCTGCACCGGTCAGTTTGTCGCCGATTTTCTTCGTGACCGTCCGTTTTTTGATGCGCGCGCGTACACCTATCTCTACTACGTTCATTATCCTGCGCTGAGTGGAGTGGTCCATTGGCCGCCGTTGTTTTACCTGGTGGAGGGAGTGACCTTTCTTGCTGCCGGCGCCTCGGTGGTGACTGCGCGGCTGTCGATCCTGTTTTTTGCGGTCGTCGGTTTATGGTTCTGGTTTCGATTGATTGAGAAGCTTCACTCGCCGCTTGCGGCTGCGGTCGCAACAGTGTTACTGGCTTTGTCGCCGAGCTTCCTGCTCTTTGAGAAGACAGTGATGCTGGAGATTCCGTCTGCGGCTATGTGTATCGCCGCGAGTTATTTCTGGATCTGCTTTCTGAAGGATAAAGATAATCGCAGTCTCTATTGGTTTGCGGTAACTGCGTCTTTGGCCATGCTCGTCAAACAGAATGCGGTTTACCTTGTGCCTTTCTGTCTTTTCAGCATTACGGCTCTGGGAAAGTGGAATCTGCTTCGCCGCAAGAGCACGATCTGGGCACTGGCTATCATCGTCTGCCTTACAGGGCCTTACTATTTCCTGCTCTCGGCTCTACATTGGTCGACGATTGCGGGCGATCTTGCCGAGAAACAGCTCAGCTTCCTGCAGCAGATTACGTTTTACTGGCTTGCGGTGCCGACGCTGATGGGATGGCCCTTGTTCCTTCTCGCGATGCTAGGGATTGTTACCTGCTTTTTGTGGAATTCCAGGGAAAATAATGTACTGTTTTTTTCCTGGATATTCGCGGTGTATTTGACCATGACCCTGATAGGGCACAAAGAACCGCGTTACGTGATTTACTTCGTTCCTGCGTTCGTTTATTTTGCGATTTCGCCTTTGCTGTTTTCTTCCGTTCGACGTCCCTGGGTGAAGGTTGTTGCGTGTGTCGTCTTGTTGGGAGCAGGGGTAAGCGTCGTGAGATGGGCGTGGAAATTTGAACGGCCCTACGTCGACGGATTTGCTCCAGTCGCGAAGACAATCCGCTCCATGAGTGACTCCGGCGTGATTCTGGTGGATACGGAAATTCCGGCCAACCTGATCTTTTTCATGCGCAACGAAGATACGCAGCATCGTTTTGTGTTGCTCCGCAAAGCGCTTTATTCGGTGCGCATTAAAGAGGAGCTCGGCAGCGAAGAATATATTCACACGCCAGAAGAGTTAGAGACTCTTATGCGTGATGACGGCATTCGGTTCATTGTGGTTTCCAATCCTCCGCCGGAGGTGTTCCCAGTTGAATCGATGTTAAGAAAGTTTCTCGATACGCCGCAGTTTCGTCTGGTCAAGCGCTTTCCTGTGGTGGGGAATTCTCGCGAGTGGGCAAATTACTCCTTGTCGCTTTACGAGAATCTGGACGCGGGTCCTCCTGTCGCTCGTGATTTGGTCACTCCGATGATGACACTCGATCACGACATCGTAACCCCATTTGAGAAGCTGGGTATTACACCGGTCGCAACGTCCGTTCCTGGAAGCCGATAGTTCCGGGTGTCAGGTTGACGATTTAGAAGAGTTCGCAACGATTCGACTTATCTTTTGCACCGTCGAGGCGCGCGTGTCCCAGGAAAAATCGTTGCGTGCACGGCGAAGACCTGCAGCACCCATGGCCTGCCGAAGCTTGTCGTCGTTGAGCAAAGTCCGAAGCGCATCGCGTAGCTCACGATCCTCGGATGGATCGACCAGAAAACCTGTCTCTCCATCGAGAATGGCTTCCGATGTTCCTCCGGAACGTCCGCCGATGACGGGCTTTCCGGCCGCGTTGGCTTCGAGGAAGACCATACCGAAGCCTTCAACGTCGCCATCGTCTCCGGTGTTCGGCATCACGACGATGTCGGCGAGGTTGTAGTGTTGATTGAGCTGATCGTCCGCGACAAAACCAGCAAAGACCACTCTCTGATCTAAATTCAGCTCGGCGGTTAGAGCTCGCAGCTCGGCTTCCAGCGGCCCGCGTCCGACGATGACGTATTTGAAAGGGGGCACGTTTGGGGCAATATCGGCCAGTGCGCGAAGGACGCGTTTGTGTCCCTTGCGTGAGACAAGCCTCGCAACGGTCATGACCACAAGTTCTCTGTCGATACCGTAACGGAGCTTCAACTCGCTCCCAGGGGCTTCCGGATGAAAGAAAGAGGTATCGAGGCCCGGCGTAATCTTGTAGACCTTGGCCGGATCTATTCCGATGCCGGCCAGACCCTCAACCGAAAATTGTCCGTTGGCGATGATTGCGTCCGCCGAGCTATAGATAAGATCTCTCAACTTCCATTGAAACCTGCGAGCTGCCGTAAGCGTTATATCTTCTCCATGAGAGAAGTTTACGATCGGAATGCCGAGCAATCGCTTTAGAGCGAGGCCGATGACGGCCTGCGGATAGAGGTCGCCGCAGTAAACCACATCGGGACGCTGAGCGATAGAAAAGCCTGCTGAGACCAACATCGGCCCTGTGATTTTCGGCAGGTTGGAATAGCTGAGATCGGTGACTGTTTCAAAATTTCGCTTGATTCGGAACGAAGGAGTCTGCTCTTTTGCATCGAAGTCTTCCCATCCCTTTACCCTGCTGGTCAGGATAGTGACCTCATCGCCCATGGCGGCAATGCGTTTGAAGAGGTTGTAGTAATAGACTCGCGAACCGCCCGAGTGAGGTAAGAATCCGTTCGTTAGCAGCGCGATGCGCATGACGCTTCTTTCATTGAAGGTATTCGCTTTCTGATCGGAAGAGCTGGGAGACTCGTCGTTTGAAAGTAGTGCATGGTAAAAATGGAGGCGATCCAGCTTTCTAGGCAGTCTACCGTAATCAAAAATCCTGTTGTGAGAACACTTGCTGCTTACTTGAATACCTCCAGTGATTCGGATAATCTCCCGTTTTTCGAGCTTCCGATGGATTTGAGGATTTATTATCTTCTTGGCCGGACAGGACGCTCTCATCGGCGCGCGAGCGGAGGGAAGATGTTCCAACGTCTTTTGGTGTTGTTGGTTTTGTTCAGCGGAACGTTGGGATTTTCGAAGACGGTATCCTCCGTAGCGATTTCGCCGCAGGGCGCCGTGATTCTGCTTGGGACCAGCGTGCAGTACAAGGTGGTATGCGCTTACTCGGATGGGTCGAAGGATGATTGCACAGTGGCTGGGGGAGCCAAGTGGGAAACTCCGACCGCGGCATTGAGTGTGACCAACTCCGGTTTGGTTACTTGGAATGCCACCTACGACCCCAACAATAAGGCGCTGTTTCCAAGTGGTTCGCAGACTGCGATCGGCATCGTAAAGGTTTCGGCGGGAGGGCAGTTCGATACCGGGCAACTTCTTGCGCAGCCTGCTAATACGCCGTTTGTCGTGTTTACGACACCTGACGCCGGCATTTACGGAGATATTCAGACTGGAGCCTATCCGATGCCGAACGTCGTGGTCGGCGCAACGGTGACGATTGGCGCCGGCGTCACCGGCGTCAATGGCAGCAGCGCGAATCCCTTCCAGATGACGTGCAACTGGTCGAGCTCGAATGATTCCGTCGCGACCATCAATCGATACGGCATGGCCACGGCAGTTGCTCCAGGCGCAGTGACGATGACCTGCGGAGCGGCAGGAACTGGCAAGTATGCCTCTATGAAATATTCGGGCAACACCTTCAGCTTCAACGTCGTCGCTCTTACGCCGACGATGCAGACGTGGTATGTGCGGCCCAAGGGTGGAACGCCTTTTGTGAGTAAGGCTCAGACGCCGTCAGGCCAGTGTGATGGTAAGCACGATGCTGATTATCCGGGCAGCGGCGTGAACCAACCGTGTGCGGTGGGCAATCTACGCTACCTATGGACGGACGAGGCGACTAAGAATCACGAGCAGTGGATGATCGGCCCGGGCGACACGGTCATCGTGCGGCAGAGTCCCAACGGCTACAACATCGGTATGGACGCGTTGAGCCCAGCCTTCGGTGGCAAAACCGGCTTCCAGCCGGTCAATTGCGGCAACCCGGACTGCTTCATGCCGAGCATCCCCTCCGGCACTGCGGCTCATCACACTCGCATTTTCGGCGAGAACTACGGCAGTTGCCACGCTGATTCGGCCAAGACGAAGCTGCTGGTGTCGTGGGCATCCAAGGTAGGCATCAACATAAGAGATTCGCAGTTTGTCGACGTCTCTTGCCTTGAAGTAACGCAGGTGCAGCCCTGCGCTTACAGTGGTGCGTTTACCAACCGCTGCCCTGGAAATAGTAACTACGGGCAGGGGGGTATAACCGAATCAGCCTTAACGTCCAATGTGACCTTCAATGACATGTTTATCCACGGCCTTGCTGCGGAAGCTATCAACGGTCCTACAGGTCAGGGCGTTGTATACAACTACCTGCATATCCGAGGCGTTCCCTTTGCCGGATTCGACATGGACGACGGTCCGCATAACTACTCGAACATCTCGGTTGCTGGCGGACTGACCCTGACCAACTCTCTCACCGAGTTTGTCGGCTGCGTTGAAGAGCACCCACAGGTGCACAATTACCCATACATTGAGTGCCGCGATCAGGAGACGGGCGGCTACGGTGACGGGTTCGGTACAGGAAGTACAACCGGCAACTGGAGTTTCGACCACGACATCTGGCGTTACAACTATCAGGACGGCCTGGATCTTCTTCACTCCGGCATGCAAAGCCTTACCATCACTAACTCGCAGGCCTACGGCAATGTTGGCAACCAGTTCAAGCTCGGCTCCTCCCAGAATGTTTTGTTTCAAAATAATGTTGCCCTGGGCAACTGCAAACGATTAAGCCAGGTGATCGGCGATGAACCCGCGACCGCTATCGTGCCGGGTGTCAATTTCTGTCGCGCGGGCGGAGGGCCCCTGGTCCTTGGCTTCTACGCTTACGGAAATTACGCTGTCCAAAACAACACGTTGGTTGGCTACGGCGACGTTGCCGTGGGCTACTTCTGCGATGCGGGGAGCAATAGCTGTTCCGCCGCCAACACTTCGCTGCAGAACAATATATTCATGGGCTATTCGGACAATGGATACAACGACAATCGAAAGTCTGCAACTTTTTGTGCGATGACCGCGACAGACTGCAACAATCTGCCTGCGATCTTTCCGCCAAATTTAGGTTGGGCCGTGCGAAGCAATAACCTTTATTACAACTTCCGCGAGCGATGTCTCGCTATTTCGGGCAAGAAGGAGTTATGTGCCGATCCGCGCTTTCTCAATGAGCCGCCGCTTCGAATATCGAACGAATCGGAGATGGATGCGATCGATTTCCGGCTCGCGTTTGATAGCCCTGCGATTGGGGCAGGCGCCACCATCAAAGACCTGACGAAGGACATTGTTGGTGTTGAGCGGCCGAATCCGCCAAGCCTGGGCGCCTACGAGCACACGAAGGATGACAAGCCTGCCTCTACATCGTCAAGGAGAAACGAGTTGGATGCGGGCCTCTGGTTGCGATTTCTCGGCTGGATTCGCCAACTCGCGGACGGGTGTCTTGCGTTGATGAGACGTCTGGCGCATTTGATTAGGGCCGCCGCGAAAGCTATAGCAATCCGATTGCATCTTGCCCATGGGTTCTGACATTGCATCTGGTCCCGACGTTGGTGTTGCCCATCTAGAGGATGGTTTGCGCGTTTCCCACTCTGGACATTCGCCATCTACGCAAGAGATTCAACGCATCATTGCGGAAGAACATACCCGCGAACACGATATAAACCGGCAACGTGGTGAGAACCTGAAGGGCGAAGACCGGAAGAGATCTCGCGAGCCAGTGCTTTTCGACGAAGACAGTGGCGATAGCAAAGGGTATGGAGAGCAGGGTAAT
>Ga0206964_10366_pt1 | contig 11401 bp, 6 predicted proteins | sample Alteio_BWOrgHeat_25_FD_152980 | JGI IMG/M metagenome (GOLD analysis project Ga0206964, IMG submission 152980) | Enriched cells from forest soil in Barre Woods Harvard Forest LTER site, Petersham, Massachusetts, United States -... | ecosystem: Environmental > Terrestrial > Soil > Temperate forest >...
TTCTTAGAATGTCAGTATGCCTCCCGCGATGGCGAAGAGCATCGGTTTTTCGAAGGCTGCTTCGGCATCTTCGGCCATGGCAATATCGCTGGCATGGGCCAGGCGCTGGAGCAAACTCGTTCTTTCCCGTACTATCTGGCCCGCAGCGAGCAGGCCATGGTTCATACAGCAACCGCTTTCGCCAAGATGAGCAATCGCCTGCGCACCCTGGCTTGCACCACCTCCATTGGTCCCGGTGCAACCAACATGATTACTGGGGCGGCCGTCGCCACCGTCAATCGGCTTCCTGTTTTGCTTCTTCCCGGCGACATCTTCGCCAGTCGAAACGCGGTTCCGGTATTGCAGCAACTCGAGTCTTCCAGCACTCAAGACGTCTCGGTCAACGACTGTTTCCGCCCCGTCGCCCGATACTGGGATCGTATCCAGCGTCCCGAACAGATATTCGCCGCAATGACCGAAGCCATGCGCGTGCTGACCTCGCCGGCCGATACCGGCGCTGTTGTCATCAGCCTCCCGCAGGATGTGCAGGCCGAGGCCTTCTCCTGTCCGGATGAGTTCCTCCATAAGCGCGTCTGGTTCATCCCTCGCCAGCGGTGCGACCGTGACCTCTTGCAAAAAGCCGCAGCCTGGATCAGGCAGTCAACCAAGCCACTGATCGTCGCCGGCGGCGGCGTCATCTTCTCCGCGGCTACAGAAGCGCTGTCAAAGTTCGCGTCGCAGTTCAAAATCCCCGTCGTCGAAACCCAGGCGGGTAAAGGCTCTTTGCCCTTCGATCACCCGCAGGCCCTTGGTGCCGCGGGCGTCACCGGTACTCCAGGCTCCATTCGCGCCGCTGAGGAGGCAGATCTGGTCCTCGGCATCGGCACGCGCTACAGCGACTTCACCACTGCATCACGAACCGGGTTCCAAAACCCCGGCGTACGCTTCATCAACATCAATGTCGCGGAACTCGACGCCTTCAAGCATTCAGCTCTGCCCCTTGTCGGAGACGCACGCGTAATACTCGAGGAGTTACAGCAGGCTCTCAGCAACTATCAGGCTGAGTCCGCTTACCAGGCCACCACGACCCGGCTTCGGGCAGTGTGGGAGCAGGAAGTCGACCGCATCTACCACCTCCAGCATGGGCCGCCGATTAGCCAGGGTGAGGTCATCGGAGTAGTGAATGACCTGTCGGGTCCCAGGGACGTCGTGCTATGCGCAGCCGGCAGCCTTCCGGGAGACTTGCATAAGCTCTGGCGCACACGCGACCCCAAAGGCTACCACCTCGAATACGGTTTCTCCTGCATGGGATATGAAATTGCCGGTGGTCTTGGTGTGAAGATGGCTGCGCCCGATCGCGAAGTGTACGTCATGGTGGGCGACGCCTCTTACCTCATGTTGGCCCAGGAAATCACGACCTCAGTGCAAGAGGGCTATAAGCTCAACATTATCTTGATTGACAATCACGGCTTCTCCAGCATCGGAGCATTGAGCCGCTCCTGCGGCAATGAAGGCATGGGCACCGAGTACCGTTACCGCAAAGAGGGGAGTCTGAGTGGGCCAGTCGTCTCCGTTGACTTTGTCGCCAACGCAATTAGCCTGGGGGCGCACGCGTGCAAGGTTTCTACTCGCGAGCAATTGCGCGAAGCGGTCCAAGCTATGCACCACCACGATCGTACTTCGGTCGTTGTCGTTGAGACAGACTACGGCCAGCACGTTCCCGGCTATGGCTCTTGGTGGGATGTACCCATCGCGGAGGTCTCTGAGGTGAAGTCCGTCCAGTCAGCCTACGAGAAATATGCGCAGGCGAAGCAAAAAGAGAGACACTTTCTGTAACTTCCGGCGCGGCCCGAGAATGCAAAATCTATGAATTCGCAGGCTCGCCCTGGAGTCGTTGCGCGCACATGCCGCCGAGCTCCGCAGTCAGGCCGCCGACTATCGCCATCGAGCCGCCGATCTGGTGCGTGGCGCAGTCAATCGCCAGGAGGCTGAGTTCGCTTTGAACACGGGAAACCAGCTCCTGCAGCGTGGCCAGATTGCCGATGCTCGCTTTAAGGCGGCCGTCAACGCTGATCCCACCTTTGCGCAAACCCACAGCCGGCTCGCTCACGCATGCTCCATAAGCTACGCTATTTAGCCGACATCAGGGTTGGGAAGCATCTGATCGCGTACCAGGCTGTTGAGGTCAGCGCACGCAGCAATGAACTGTCGCAGTGTTCGCCGTGTCGGTCCGAATTGGTCGAAATCTTCAACCGCGAGTCCGCCCTCCATATAGGCGCGTTGAAAGTCCGGTAGATACTTGCTGAGCGTATCAACAATTTTCGTATCGACTGGGCAATCGATCCGCGGAGCTACCTCTATGTCGCTCGCATTGAATCGAACCTGCCAGCTATGGGGAGGCGATATCACAACATCCCCTCCGATGAACTCGCTCCAATGCATATGATTTCGGAACGCAGCAGACAGCAGTCGAATCCTGTACCCGCGCTCGCGAAAAAGCTGGTAGGTCTTCTTGAAGACCGTAACACCCGCCCACTCCAGGTACCCCGGGTCGATTGAAATTCCTTCCCGCTCTGCCAGAATCTTTAACCAATCATCCAGCCTGCCGACCATGATGGTGCAAACCGGCCCCATCTCATCGATCGGATATCCTGCCATGCTTCTACGCTGCAATCCGCGCTCCACTGCCTCCGCAACGGCAACACACTGCGGCAACGTGAAACACACGGTCGCATTGATGCTGATGCCTCGGTAAGTGGCCTCTTCAACCGCAACAATCCCGGCTTTGGTCGCGGGAATCTTGACAATGATATTTTCTGCTAATCGGCTAAACTCCTCAGCCTGTCGCACCATCGCATCGCTGTCCCGATACAGTCGCGGATCCGTCTGGATGGATAGCCGTCCATTGCGTCCTTTGTGCGAGTGAAAAATGGGCATCAGCAGCGCCGCAGCATTCACCGACATCTCTCGCACGATCTTCCACCCTATTTCATCTTCCGTGGCCGTCGTATGCGTCTCGATCAGAGACCTGATTCTGCCCTGCCATGAGCCGATCTCCTTCTTCAAGACACCTACAACGATCACAGGATTGCAAGTCGCACCCACAGCCCCATTCTCGATTGAATAAGTCAGCTCCTCAATCGACGCGGAGTCATTCCAAAGACAGGTCGGGGTCTCGCAGGTCATCCTGTACAAGGGACTTCTCAAGGCAGCTTCAGACGCAGCACCAGACATTCGTTCTCCTATGCTTTCGTTAAGGGCAGCAGCTCTCTTAAGCACAATCCGCAGGGATAGTGTGCCACTTCAGCCCGGTGCGGCGCCGTGCCATTCGTACGGCTACCCGCCCTTCATCTGCCAAATTAAACACCCGAAAATCGGGATTTGTCAAAGCGCTTAGACAGAAGCCAGATCCTCGACACCTGCAAGTTGCTTTCTAGAGGTGCGGTCTACGCGCCTTTCAACTAAGTTGTTACTCTGGATCAGTCCTTGTTCGTGCTAGCCAGTGCGTTTGCGCGCGCAAGGCTGCGAGTGCGCAACCCAAATCCGCACGATTCCCTGACATAAATCTGTGGCATGATCTTGTGGGTAACCGCCTTCATGGTCTTCCCATCGATTCGATCAAGCAGCAGTTCTGTTGCGGCGCACCCAACTTCGTACTTTGGCAGTTCCACAGCGGTCAGTGGCGGATTGAACAGTTGCAGCCAAGGATAATCATCGAGCGTCACCAAGCCGAAGTCCTCCGGACAGCGCATCTGAATCTCCTGCGCGGCCTGCAGAAAACCGACAGTCATGAGAAAGTTCGCCACGAAGACCGCATCCGGGCGGTGTGGCAATATCGCTAATCCAGCACTGTGCCCGGAGTCGATCCGGTAGTCACCCTCGTAGACCAGTCCAGGATTATAGGCAAGTCCGTGAGCCTTGAGCGCCTTCTTGAATCCCTGCAGGCGGGCCCGCCCGTTGCTCACGCTGAGCGGTCCGCCCACCATCGCAATCCGCTTGTGACCAACCCGGGCGAGATGAGAGACGGCCTCAAAACTGCCCTGCAGGTCGTCTGTGATCACCGCATCCTCCGTAAGACTGGGATAAGTCCGCATCATCAGAACCGTCGGTAGACGCATCTCAGCCAGCACCTGGATCAGCCGCGGGTTCAACTCGCCCGCTGATTTTGTGAGGAGAATTCCGTCGACCCGCTTCGAAATCAGCAGGTCGAGGTACAACTCTTCTTTTTCAGGAAGACCATCACTGTTGCAAAGGAGGATCGTGTAACCACGCTTTTGCGCCGTATCTTCCGCGCCCCGCACAACCATTGGGAAAAACGGGTTAGAAATATCCGGAACGATCACGCCGATCGTGCGCGTGCGCTCATTCGCCAGGCTCTGTGCCAGCGAATTCGGCCTGTACCCCAGCTTGAGGATCGCGGCTTCGACGCGCTTTCTCAACAACGCGCCGACATGTTCCTTCTTGTTGATTACCGCCGAGACGGTAAACACCGACGCACGCGCCTCTCGAGCTACGTCATAGATGTTAGGCGGCTTGCGCTTCACGTCCTTTCCATCGGACAACCGACCAGCCATAGCGTGCTTATCCCCTGGGGGTTTACTCACCGAAACCGCATCATCGGAAAGTTTAGCATCCGTTACGGTCCAGCTGTGTACGCAGTTCGCTTCTGAGTTGATGAGCCAGTAATCGAAAGAAAATATTCAAAAGATTCATAAACGCTACGCCACTCGCCGAGTCCGTTTTTGTCTCTTGGTCTAAGCCCTTTGGCCACATTCCCCGCAGCCCTTAAGGTGCTCCGCAAGCCTGCAGAGAATATTTCAAGAAACCTCTTGACGGAGTACAGAGTGGGATGCATCATAGAGGCAGCTAAGCGGTTAGATTTGTTATAGGGAGACCTGAATGTCGCAGGACTTTATGGGGATGGATCGCCGTTTTCGCCCGGCCGGTGCGCGTGAGTTCTCCGCTCACCAGGGTCAACCTTTCTACTCTCGCACTCACAAACCAAACCGCAAAACCAAACTCCCCAGGAACCTCTCTCTATATAGCAACAGCTTCTTTCTTACCGTTTCTGTATGCTTGCTTCTTTTGTTAGCCGCGGGGCAGAAAGCCGGTGCGCAGGCGGTTTACGGCAGCATCGCAGGCACCGTTAGCGACAGCAGCGGAGCTCCGGTGGCGAACGCCGCAGTGACAATCATTGAGGTGAATAGAAACACATCTTCCGAAGTTCACACCAATGAGTCGGGAAATTACGATCAGTCTCACCTGATCATCGGGCACTACCAGGTTCGTGTCGAAGCGCCCGGTTTTAAAGCCGCAGTGACCGAAGGCGTTGAACTAGCAATCGACACCGTGAGCACCGTCAACTTCAAGCTGAGCCCCGGCGAAGTCCGTGAGACCGTCACCGTCACCTCCGAATCGCCACTGTTGAAAACCGAGCGCACCGACGTCGCCACAACGCTCAGTCAAATGCAGGTACAAGATCTTCCGACATTCGGGCGAAACTTCACTGAGCTGCTGTTACAGACTCCCGGTGCCCTTCAGTTCAACTGGAACGACACGTCGACTGAAAATCCTCAGGGCGGCATCGCGGTCAATGTCAATGGACAGATGTTCGTGGGCGTTGGCGGGCAGCTTGACGGCACAGACAATCGAGACATGATGTACGGCAACATGATAATCGTGCCTAATCTTGACGCCGTCGAGGAAGCCAAGATTACCAGCTCAAATTATGACGCAGAGTTTGGCTCTGCCAGCGCCGCGGTCGTCACCACGTCCATCAAGTCCGGCACCAATAACATCCATGGCACGTCGTTCCTCTATCGCCGCAACGATTTAACTCAGGCCAGAGATCCGTTTTCTGAATCCACCCCCGATCCAGTTACAGGAAGATACCTTCCACAAAGCCTGTGGGATCAGTTCGGCGGCTCGATTGGGGGCCCGATCCTCAAGGACAAGCTTTTTTATTTTGGAGACTACCAGGGAACTCGCGCGAAAGATGGCGGCTCCGCGCTCGCCGAGGTTCCAACTGCGGCGGAGCGCACCGGCGATTTCAGTGCATGGCTGCAGGGCAGCAGCCCGCAGGTCATCTACAATCCTTACGATCCTGAAACCGGAGCCATTGTAGCTCCCGCCCTTCGTCAGCCATTTCCGGGAAACAAAATACCCGCGCAGTACTTATCTACGCCAGCGATGAATCTGCTGAAATACATTCCCTTGCCGAATTTGCCGTCACCCACACCCGGACTCAATAACTATTCCGGCACCGGCAACGATACTTTTCACGGAGACTCGGTCAATGTCCGTGTCGATTACTTCAAGAGCGCCAAGCTGACTCTCTTCGAGCGCTATACCTTCACCCAATTCCTCAAGTCAGCTCCGGGACTTTTCGGAGCGCTTGCCGGCGGACCTCAGTTCGGCCAGATCGGCTACACCGGGGCTGGGTCTACTCGTCCGCAGAGCAACGCACTCGGTTTCAACTACGTGCTCACGCCAAACATCCTCACTGACTTTCGCCTTGGCTGGTATCGGCAAAGGATCTTCGTCAGCCCACTCGTAATAGGGGATCCAGCCACCCAGGCAGGCGCCCCCGGACTCAACATACCCAGCGATTCAACGACATTGAATATGCCGAACTTCAACATCACCGGCAACGGCGGTTTCCAGTTCGGCTCTTCGCTCTATAACAATTGCAACTGCCCTCTGACCGAAAAAATGCAGCAGTTTCAATTCATCAATAACTGGTCCTTCCAAAAAGGCAACCACACCTTCAAGGTAGGCTGGGACGTACGCCGTCTTCAGAACCTTCGCGTGCCCAGTGATCAGCACCGCTCAGGTCAGTTGAACTTCATCAGCGACACCACCGAGGGCCCCTCTTCCGGTGGACTTCCATTGGCTTCCTATCTCCTCGGAGAGGTCAACACCTTCTCCCGCTACGTCTCCAGTTCACTCCACGCGGGAGAGCGGCAGACACGATCGTTCTACTACGGGCAAGACACCTGGCGCGCCTCGGCCAAGCTCACTGTCAACCTGGGACTGCGTTGGGAGATTTACAATCCCCAGACCGTTACCAGTGCCGGAAATGGCGGCTGGTTCCAACCAGATACCGGAGAGATCAAGGTCGCCGGAGTCAATGGCGTTCCTCTGAATGGCGACGTACAGAACACCTTCAAAAATCTCGCTCCACGCGCTGGTGTCGCCTACCAGATCAGCCCGAGAACCGTCATCAGAACCGGCTACGGGCGAACCTTCGACGTAGGCACATTTGGGTCGATCTTCGGTCATAGCGTCACCCAAAATCTACCTGTTCTTGGAACGCAAAGCATCAACCCCGCCAACTCATGGCAGAGTGCGTTCAACTTGGCTGTCGGGCCGCCGGCCCTTGATCCGACAACCATTCTGCAGGCTCAAGGCAAAGGCCCGGATGGCAACTACATCTATCCTCACGCAGGTGTCAGAGCCTGGGTGTATCCCAAGAAGATGCGCCTGCCGACCGTTGATGCCTGGAATGCCACCATCCAGCATCAGCTCACACGAACGATTTCCATTGAGAGCGGCTACGTCGGTAACAAGGGAACGCACAGCATTCTCGACGGCAACCCTTACAACGATGAAAACGCACCGACGATCGTTGGATTTAATCAGGGTCTCTCTACAGATGAACGGCGGCCCTACTACAACCGCTACGCCAACAATCCCGGCTTCACAAATCCCTTGCTTTACTTCGGCAATGATACCGATAACCACTACAACTCGATCCAGAACAAGATCGAGAAGCGATTCGGTAGCGGCTACCAGATCCTGGGCAACTACACTTACTCTCAGGCCAAGAGCCACGATCAACCCTACTTCGATATCGATCGTAATCTATGGTACGGCAGGCCCGATTGGCAGAGAGACAATGTCCTCGTCGTCTCTAACATCTCGCAGCTGCCGTTCGGGCACGGGAAGAAGTTCCTGTCCCATAGCTCACGACTCGTTGACGCAGTAGTTGGCGGCTGGCAAATCAGCGACAACACCTCATGGATGAGCGCACAAGGATTCAATACCTCCTATGCTGAATGCGGTTCTGACAATGACGTCGGAAGCTGTCATCCGAGCGTGCAGGGAAGCACCTCCGTCCACAGCAAGAATCGAAACAACTGGTATGCCGTGGCAACCGCTCCGCTGGTAAACAACGGCCAGCAGAGCGGCCCATGGATTCGCCCAGCGTCTGGAACCTTCGGCGATGACGTGCGTAACTCGCTCAGAGGTCCCAGGTGGACTCAAACCGATGCCAGCATCGTCAAGTCGATGACGCTAATTCCGGAGCGGTTGAATGCACAATTCCGCACCGACTTCTTCAATCTCTTCAACCATGTAAACCTAGGTAATCCCGGTGGCTGCGTCGATTGCAGTAATGCCGGTGTCATCCAGAATCTTGCATCGAATGCAGCCATGCGTCAGCTGGAGTTTGGCTTCCGCCTGGAGTTTTGATCGGGAGTTCTTATCAGTCGATTGCGATGGGCGGCGAAGCAAGAGCTGCCCGCGCACTCAACCATAGCTTTACTCCACTCCAATTCATCTGGACTCGTAGTGCACACTGAATTACCGTTAAGCATGCCGCAAATCGCGACCTATGCAATTGCCGCTTGCCGTAGAGGAAACACATGGTTCATCTCCCTTCATGGTTCGTTCCTGCGCCTCGCTACAGTACTGCTATTCGGCATCATCTTCTCCTGCCCGCCTGCATTGAGCATTCATCCTGAGCAGTCCCCATCTGCAGCCACACTCGAAAGCGCGGACTCTCTTCTGCGCCTCGGCAAGAGCAATGAAGCAATCACAGCCTTGAACGCAATCGCTCTCTCAGATCCATCGCGTCCGAGCGTAGAACTAAGACTCGGCAAAGCGTACTACAACCTCAAAGACTATCCCCAGGCAGCCACACATCTAAAGCGCGCCATCGCAGCGCTGCCTCAGGATTGGGAAGCAAATCAGTTGTTGGCACTTACGTCGTATGCCATGGGAGATTGTGCACAGGCAGTCCCGTTGATGATCGCGGTATTGCCCCACTTGCCCGAGGGTCAGGCGGACGCAGACTACATGCTCGGTATCTGTTATCTCAGGCTTAATGATCGTGCCAATGCCCGCAAAGCAATCGCCGCCATCTTCGGGGTCGCCCCTGACGCTCCCATGGCTTACCTCATGCTCGCCAAAATGATGGTGCGGCAACAGCAGGAAAGCGACTCGGTGGGAGAGATCGACAAAGCATTGCAACTCGATCCGCGTTTGCCCATGGCGCACTTCCTGCTCGGAGAAGTGGATCTATCGAAAAGCGATCCGGCGCAGGCACTGGTCGAGTTTCAAAAGGAGATCGACGTCAACCCGAGCGTTTGGCTCGTCTACTGGCGGCTCGGCGACACTTACCTGCGTCTGCAGAAATTCGATGAAGCTGAAAAAGCCCTCAAGAAGGCTCTATGGCTTAACGATTCCTTCACAGGCTCTTACCTCATGTTAGGCGAAGTCGAATTACAGAGGAACGAACCACAGCTCGCTCGGCAGTTTCTCGAGCACGCCGTCAAGTTAGATCCACAGAACTACTATGGCCATTATTTTCTCGGGCGGGCCTACCAGAAGCTAGGCCTGAAGGATGAAGCTGAACATCAGTTTGAGCTGCAGCGTACTCTTCGGCAAGACTCTCGCACTGGGGAGACCCAGAGATTAGGCCAGCCGCCACCCTAGAGCAGGCTTAGAAGATCCACAGCATGCCACATTTCCCATTCCAATACGAGCGTTGCTTGAACCAATTCAACCCATCTCGGCGTGACCACCTCAAGTCGCTTATCGCCGGCGCGCTGTTCGCCGGCGGGCCACGAGCAGCCATGGCGGCCGCGCCAGTCCCGCCTCCAGTCTCGCCCCCGCGCCATGAGCAAAGAATCGCCTGGTGGCGAGAGGCCAAGTTCGGCATGTTCATTCACTGGGGCCTCTACAGCTTGCTGTGCCGAGATGCCTGGGCCATGGGCGATGAAGACATACCGCTCTACAAATACGAGAAGCTCGCAGATCAGTTCAAGCCCGAGAAGGACGCAGCTGCAGGCTGGGCTCGCCTCGCTCGCAAGAGCGGCATGAAATACATGGTCATGACCGCCAAACATCACGAAGGTTTTTGCCTGTTTAACTCCGCCCTCACTGGTTACTGCGCACCAAAGCATGCAGCCGGTCGTGATCTTGTTCAGGAATACGTGGACGCGGCCCGAGCGGAAGGGCTCCGTGTCGGCCTGTATTACTCCCTCATGGATTGGCACCACCCGGATTGGCTATTGGTCAGAGAAAGCAAGACCGCCCGCAAGCGATTCATCGAATACATTCACGGCCAGGTTCGTGAGTTGATGACTCAATACGGCAAGATCGACATTCTTTGGTACGACATGCCCGTGCCCTTGGATGCCGCAGGATGGGAGTCGGAAAAGTTGAACAGGATGGTTCTCGATCTGCAGCCGGAAATCATCTTCAATAATCGAAGTCTGGTGTCGGGGGATTTCTCCACACCCGAACAAAATACCCAGGCCACCAAAGGTGACTGGGAGTCATGCATGACCATGAACGATACTTGGGGCTACGTCACCAACGACCATAATTGGAAATCGCCGCACCAACTTCTCCAGAACCTCGTCGAGTGCGCCCGCGATGGGGGCAATTACCTCCTCAATATTGGCCCCAGGGCCGATGGTTCTGTGCCCGACCAAAGCGTCCGTATTCTGGGCGGCATCGGACGATGGCTCGAAAGCAACGGCGCAGCGGTCTACGGTACACAGCGTTGCCTCTTCCTGCACGGAGACATCTGCGCCTTCACTCGCAAAGAGAACACCCTCTATATCCACGTATATTTCTGGCCAGGAGAGACACTCGCAATCGGCGGAGTTACCACGGCAATCAAGTCTGCAAAACTGCTGGCAACCAACCGGCCCGTCACCTTCACGCAAAAAGGCAGACAGCTCATCTTCACCGGTCTTCCTGCCGTGGCGCCAGACGATCTGGTCACAGTTATCGAAGTAGAATGCGAGTCAGAGCCTATTCAGCAAGCTCTGTCCTCGCTAGTCGATATTTTCTGATAGCCAGCCGCGAAAGCAGTCATGACCGGGATCTCACTCACACTCCGATCTCAAGTCTCTCAGGGAAGACGACCACTTGAGTTACATTAATCGCCATCGTGCCGCAAAACTGGCACAAACCTAAGTGCGCACGCCGAAATCTCCAACGCACTGTGGCTGCATTTTCCGTGGCGGTTCAGTTCGCTTGGCAGGCAAGACGTCAGTGAAAGTCCTTCAGGCCCGCAGATTTGTTTTCCTTGCATACCCGGCGGAATATAGAGTCCAGGAATCAGAACTTCTACGATGACTACTTCGCCCCGGCTGGTTTGCTAGCAGTCGTTCAAAGGCTTCTTCCG
>Ga0206964_10367_pt1 | contig 11369 bp, 15 predicted proteins | sample Alteio_BWOrgHeat_25_FD_152980 | JGI IMG/M metagenome (GOLD analysis project Ga0206964, IMG submission 152980) | Enriched cells from forest soil in Barre Woods Harvard Forest LTER site, Petersham, Massachusetts, United States -... | ecosystem: Environmental > Terrestrial > Soil > Temperate forest >...
CACGTAATCCTGCGTCCCGTGTTTATCATGGAGAACTTGCTGGCGCCCTTCAGTCTCCAGGGCTCCACGCTGGCCTGGGCGCTCGGGCAAGGCACGAAGCTACAGATGATTGCGGTGGACGACATTGGCTGGTTCGGCGCGCGCGCGTTCACCGATGCTGCCGCCTTGAACGGCCGCGAGATCGACCTCGCTGGTGACGTACGAACGATGGCGGAGTCGGCGGAGATCCTGACGGAGACGCTGGGTCGGCCGATTGCATTTGCGCAGACGCCAATCGAACAGGTCCAGCAGTACAGCAAGGAGATGGCGTTGATGCTTCAGTGGTTCGAGAACGTCGGCTACAGCGCCGATATCGTGGACTTGGAACGCGAGTTCGGCCGCACACTCACGAAACTCCCCGAATGGGCTCGCCGCCACAAGACTCAAGGAGAACTCGCATGAAAGCTATCAGATTATTGGAATATGGTGGACAACTGGTGTTTGACGATGTATCGACGCCGACGATCGCTCGCGACGAGATCTTGGTGAAGGTCGAGAGTACCGCCGTCAATCATCTGGATCTTGTGAAGGCATCCGGGGCGGCGAGACAGATACTCCCGATCGACCTGCCTTGGATACCTGGTCACGAGTTTTCAGGGGTTGTCGAACAGGTTGGCAGCGACGTTGCAGCATGGACGCCAGGTGATGCCGTGTTCGGTGCCAACGGAACTGGTGCCGCGTACGCAGAGTATCTGGCTGTCAAGCCGGCAATCATCGCAAGGAAACCCTCCAACCTCTCGTTTGAGGAGGCGGCATCCGTGCCGGTGGCGGCCCAAACTGCTTGGGAGGGAATCTTCACTCACGGTCACCTGGAAAAGGGACAAACGATCCTGATCCATGGCGGTGCCGGCGCGGTAGGCGCTTATGCTGTGCAACTGGCATCGCATGCCGGGGCCACCGTCATCGCTACGGCAAGCGGCGATGATGAGGCGTACCTCAATTCACTCGGCGCCAGTCGGGTCCTTGATTATCGAAAGACGCAGTTCGAGACGGCTCTGCAAGAGAAGGTCGATGTGGTCTTCGACTTGGTCGGTGGCGATACTCAGAAGCGGTCGTTCCTCGTCTTGAAGGAAGGCGGCCATCTCATCTCCGCTACCCAACCGGTATCGCAGGAAGAGGCGGCGAAGCATCGTGTGTCGGGCGCGATGATGAGGCTCGCGCCGTCAGGAGAGGTGCTCGGCGGGATCGCGCGACTGCTGGAAGAGCGGACGATACGACCCGACGTCGCGACCGTGTACGCGCTCCGGGATGCTGCCCAGGCCTGGAAGAATATCGCCGGGAACCTGCCAGGCGTTCATGGGATGTCGCCCAGTGGACCGGGTGCGGCAAGACGCAGTGCACATGGCAAAATCGTGCTTCGCGTGTCCTAGAGATCTCCAGGCCATGAGCGGGATGACCCATCCCTGATTCGTGGCGGTGTAGTGCAGGCGAACATAATGTTGACGATCTTCTCTGGTGGACGTCGGCCGTAAAGACAGCACGCGAAGGCTGAGGGAGAGAAATGAAAACCTTCATAAGCACACACGACGGACGAGTGGCCTTGATCACCGGGGCCGGCCAGGGTATTGGCCAAGCAATCGCGTTGGCATTCGCAGTGCGGGGCGCAAGGGTAATTGCAACCGACCTCGAGCCGCCGCACGAAGCCGCGCGCCAGATTGGCCCCGAGGCGCTCGCGCTTCAACTTGATGTGACACGGGAAGAGGATTGGCGCTCCGTAGCCGGCAAGGCTCGAGATCTCGGGGACGTGGACATTGTTGTGAATAATGCCGGCTATTTCCCGAATCGCACCATCGATGACCTGGATCTGGCCACGTGGCGAAAGACGATGGCCACGAACTTGGACTCTCACTTTTTGAGCGTGAAACATTTCTTGCCTGCGATGAGGAAGAAGAAGTGGGGCCGCTTCGTCGGCATTTCGTCGAACATGGTTGGCTTGGCTATACCGGGCATAAGTCATTACATCACTACAAAGATGGGAATCATCGGCTTCATGAGGGGCTTGGCAAACGACGTTGCAAGCGATGGCATTACTGCTAACTCAGTATTGCCCGGTCTCACGAACACACTTGCAATCTCACCCCAATCCGACGAGCAAAAACGCGACACATGGAACCAGCAGGCGATTAAGCGGTTAGGAGAACCTGGGGATGTCACTGGCGCAGTTCTCTTTCTGACGAGTGATGATGCGGCGTTTATTACTGGGCAGGCAATTGTCGTAGACGGTGGCCAATATCGCATTGGCTAGAAAATTGGCTAAGGCACGTGCTGATTTCGTAGAGCGAGTTCCTCGTTCGCCGCAGCCATTATATGGCCCAAATTGTTTCAAAGGAGGAGACAAATATGTCGTACAGCATTTCGACCTTGTTGAAACGGAACCTTCAGGACGTCTTTGGTGAAGGTGATCCGGAGCGTAGACGCGCAGCGATCAACGAGATCTATACCGAAGATGTCGTTTTCTATGATCCCAGCAAGGGTGCCTACCGCGGCCCCGATGAGATCGATCGGATCGCTGGCGCCCTCAGAGCGACTCATCCCGACTTCACCTATCAGCTAATTGCCGAGCCCGAGGAATTAGGCAATGGCGGGCGGGTCCCTTGGGTATCGGGCCGTCCTGGCGACGCGCCAGCATACGCTGGAACGGATTTCATCATCGCCCGAGACGGTCGGATTGCCGCCATTTATCTCTTCTTCGACAAGCTGCCCTGAGCCAGGCCCCGCATTGCAAAAGGGTCCATCGCACTACGGGAGCGGGATGCCAATCGCTGCATTCTCGTCAGGGGATGCGAGCCAGTATTCGTACCTTTCTGCGACGCTGAAGAGTTGCTGCATCTCATCCGGAGTTGGCGGTGCTGGAGGCCTGTTCGGATCGAATGGCCGTGCGAGCTCGCGGAAGAAGTTGTAGAGTTCCTGCTTGCTCACGGTAATTGAGGTCATCGAGCTATGAGAAGTATTTCGAAGTGCGTGCCTGACATTTCCGGGGATAGAAACAACGTTGCCAGCATAGATTGTTTGCCAGCCCTCGAATGGACCCTCGGCTTGGAACACCTCGAGCGAACCATCCAGCACACCCGTTTTCCCTGGTCGCATTGACTCGCGAATTTCTTCCATTGCTGAAGAAGAGTGATGCCGGCAGGATCATCAACCTTGGCAGCATCCTCGGCTCTCTAGCGCTTCAGGCAATGGACCCGAGCCCCATCGCGCCACTGCGGAAGTTCGCTTACAACGCCTCCAAGGCCGCGGTCAACGCGTTCACGATTCATCTGGCAGCGGAACTCAAGGAGACCAACATCAAGGTGAACTCCGTACATCCGGGCTGGGTCAAGACCGCTCTTGGCTCGGACGCGGCGCCGATGTCTGTGCCTGACGGGGCAAAGACCATAGTGGCGATTGCACTGTTGGGATCGGATAGCCCCAACGGTCGCTTCATTCACGAGATCAACAAAGAATTGCCATGGTAAGACATTCCGCTCTACTCAGGCCGAAGATATTGGTGGGGCGGCGACAGTGTTCGCCGCCCCACCTCTCCGATTCCAGGATCTCTGGTCCTCCCCACCGCCGATAAATAATTGCCTTCACGGATAGCTCCTTATTGTCCGGGGAACGCCATCGGAAGAGTATGGACGATGCGCAGCGTATCGATCTTCCATGCGCCATCCACCCGCCGCAGGATCGGCCAGTAGTAACCCGCTTCGATAGGCTGAACGGTACCCTGAGCGCCGAACGCCCCCTCCGGCCATCCCGTAGCTGGCCGCTCTTTGCCGCGCACCTCGAAGACGACAAACTGAGCATCGAGCGTCGCGTCGTCGCCGTTTACGTCAATGATGTGGTCATGCGTTGTATGGTGGCTCCAGCCCCGCGCCGGGTGCGGTTTCATCATCTGCGACATGGCAGCAGCGATCGCATCACGTCCCACCAACTCCCCGAGAGGCTCAGATTTGCCCGAGTTGTTATACGAAATCTCGACGCGGCCTGTGTCTGTGAACAGCGCTGCCACGGCTGCTCCATCCCGCGTATCCACTCCGCGCACATATTTCGCGAGCACCTGCTGTACTGCTCGTTCCTCACTCATTTTTGTTTCTCCTCTTCTCTTCACCTTGGGTGTATTAGCTCTTCCTTGTAGGCATGCCATCCACAGTGGGAATCGCCTGCCTCACACGCATTATGTATCTATGATTGGAGCATATAAATTTAGATTATGCAATAATCATAGGTACAGATTGTTTTGACGGAAGAGAGGGCTTCCCATCATGATCGACGTTCGATTTCCCACTGCGCTTCAGATCATGCTCAGCCTGGCTCTGGCGGAGCAGCAGTCTGTTTCCCATCTCAGCTCTAAGCAACTCGCAGAGAGCCTCGGAGCCAATCCCAGTTTCGTGCGCAAGCTTCTTGTGCCGCTCGTCCAGAACAAACTCTTGCTCTCCCAGATGGGCAAGGCTGGAGGCGTTCGTCTCGCGCGGCCAGCAGCCAACATTACCCTGCGTGACATCTACCGCGCGGTCGTAGCCGACACCAAAATCTGGGCGCCTCGAGCCGGAATTCCGCATCGCTGCCTGGTGAGTTCCAACGTACAAGGCTACTTTGAAGAGTTGATTGACGACGCGCAGGAGGCAATCCTCACCATGCTCGGGCAACGTACTCTGCTACAAGCCCTCACCGAACTGGAGATTCGCGAGAGTACGAAGAGGACCACCAGCAAAGTTCGGCTATCGGCACAAAACAAGAGGTAGGACACACTGCAAGATGCAGTGGCGCAGCAATAGGAGGAATGATGTCACAGGTTTGGCTCATCACAGGTAGTTCGCGTGGACTTGGAAGAGCATTTGCGGAGGCGGCGCTCGCATCAGGTTTCCAGGTAGCCGCGACTGCTCGCAAGACCGAAGATTTAGCGGAGTTGAAGGATAAATATGGCGATCTCGTGCTGCCGTTCTCTCTCGATGTCACCAGCGAAACGCAGGCAACCGAGGCCGTGAAGGCTACCATCCGAACTTTCGGAAAACTCGATGTTCTGGTCAATAACGCTGGTTACGGAAATGTTGCTCCTATTGAGGACACCACGCTTGAGGAGTTTCGCGCGCAAATTGAAACGAATCTCTTTGGAGTGATTATTCCCACCAAGGCCGTGCTGCCTTACTTTCGGGAGCGGGGTTCAGGCCACATCATCCAGGTCACTTCCATCGCAGGTCGCATCGGACCCGTTGGCCGCGCACCGTATGCAGCCGCAAAATGGGGCGTGGAGGGTTTTTCCGAGACGCTGGCGAAAGAAGTAGGACCCCTCGGCGTCAAGGTCACCATCGTCGAACCGGGTGGTTTCCGGACGGACTTCGCAGGGTCGTCAACCGAGCTGCGGGAAGGACGTCCCGAGTACGATGCGACGGTGGGTAAAACAGCGCGCTTCCAGCGTGACTACAACGGAAAGCAACCGGGTGACCCGACCAGGGCCGCTGCGGCATTGCTGAAGCTCGCCTCAGTTAAAGAGCCGCCGTTACGCATCGTCCTTGGAATCGACGCATTCGATGCGGCGGAGGCAAACGATCTGGCAAAGATCGAGCTGGGGAAAAAATGGAAAGATCTTAGCTACGCGACGGACTTCGCAAAAACTGACGTTTAACCATTTGAGCTCTCGATGGAGTTGAGAGGGAGATTATTGGTTACCTTTTCGAAATGTCAGCTAGTCCTGGGCGCCGGACGAAGGTAGTGAGATAACAAAATCCAGAAATGCGCGGGTCTTGGCTGGCAAATGCTTCCGCGATGGGTAGACGACGTAGAAAGGGAAGCGCTCATCCGGCCAGTCGGGGAACAGGTCAATCAGCTTTCCTTGCCTCAACAACCCCGACACCGCATTTTCCATCACCTGCACGATTCCGTGGCCTGCCATGCACAGATTGTGCATGGTGACGATGTCGCTGACGATAATACGACCATTCGTGGGCACCTTTACGATTCTTCGGCTACGATGGAACTCCCATTCGAACGGACGGCCAGTCTCCGGGTCGCGATAATCTATCAAGATATGTCCGTCGATCACGAGATCCTGCGGTGTTGCCGGATGCTTGTGCCGTTTGAGGTAAGAGGGCGTAGCGACGGTCACGATGCGTGTGTCCCAGAGCTTTCTCACAACCAGGCTCGAAACCGGCGGTTTTCCGATATGGATGGCAACGTCGAAGCCCTCGCTTACCAGATCGCCGAGTTGATCACGAGTTATCAGTTCGAGTTCCAGTTCCGGGTGGGCCTCAAGAAACGTCCTGAGCCGTGCTCCTTCCAGGAAATGTGCGAACGTGCGATGCATTTGCACACGCAGCCTCCCCCGTATCAGCGTTCGTCCTTCCATCGCCGATGCCACAGCGTCTTCGAGGCCAGTCAGCAGCGGGCCGATTTGCTCGTATAACCGCCGTCCTTCATCCGTCATGGAGACGGAGCGCGTGGTTCGCTCGAACAATCGCATTCCGAGGCGATCCTCCAGCCGGGCAATGGACCGGCTTACACCCGACTGCGACATGTTCAACGCTTTGCCTGCACCGGCAAAACTGCCGCACCGCACAATCGCGGCAAGGATGCTCATCCCGTTCAGGATCCGCTCATCGAGATTCTGATTCATGCATTTCGTCATTTGTAATATGCCATTCGTGCTCAAATCGCTGCAATCGAATTCGACATCAGATCTGCAGGTCAACAATATTCCTAAAGGGAGTCAATCATGTTTGCAATTACTGGAGTGACAGGCAAGGTAGGCGGAGCGGTGGCCCGCAGTCTTCTGGCACAGGGACAAGAGGTGCGAGCGGTGGTGCGGGATGCCGAGAAGGGACGTTCCTGGTCCACTCAAGGCTGTGATATCGCAATCGCCAGCGTCGAGGATGCAACGGGGCTCACAAAAGCTTTTCGCGGAGTCGAAGGCGTCTTCTTGATGACACCTCCAGACTACGATCCTGAACCCGGATTTCCTGAGACACACAAAGCAGCTGCGGCCATCCGGCAGGCCATCGAAGCCAGCCGGCCGGGGAAGGTCGTGTTTCTCTCCACGGTTGGAGCCCATGTTGCGGAACCCAACCTTCTGAACAACTCGAAAATCACGGAAGAGATGCTGCGATCTACCTCGGTCCCGGCCGCTTTCTTGCGTGCCGCCTGGTTCATGGAGAACGTGGCATGGGATGTGGAAGCGGCGCGCAAGGGCGTGGTTCCCAGCTTTTTGCAACCTCTCGATCACCGGATTCCGATGGTTGCGGTGAGAGACATCGCGCTAACCGCGGCAGAACTCCTTAATGAAACTTGGACGGGAGTCCGTGCTATCGAACTCGAGGGCCCGAGACGCTACTCCGCGAATGATATTGCTGCGGGTCTTAGCGCAGTACTGGAGAGTCCGGTGCGGGCGGAAGCAGTTCCACATGATCAATGGGAGACACTGTTTCGCTCGCAAGGCACCAAGAACCCTATGCCGAGGATTCGGATGATCGACGGCTTCAACGAAGGCTGGATCGACTTTGAATCTGGCGAGGCGAACTCCCGCAAGGAACGCACGACCCTGGAGGCGGTACTGCGTTCGCTCGTCGCGTCGAATCCGAATAGCTGACCTATCTGGACCGATGGTCGATAATCGCCCCACGATGCTGAAATCATGGAACCGGATCAGGCAGCAGGCGTCATCGGACGGATAACGAGCAACGCGGAAGTGATCCTCAGTTGGCAATATCAGCGCGATGCAGTTGACCGAAGTGGGACGGCCGAAGAGGTGTTGCTCCCGCAGAGAAGACCGCGTGAGTAAACGCATTGCAGAGAGTCGCGGTGAAGTCGAGTTGAGCGCCGCGATCCTTCAATATTTCGCAGACCACGCCACAGAGTTCCTTGCACCGAAGCCCATCAAGTCCGCGATGGGAGACGCCCACCTTGAGTTTTCTCCCCTGGGTGTTTTGTTGAGCATCCAGCCGTGGAACTACCCTTACTACCAGCTGGCGCGCTTCGTCGGCCCGCACCTCATGTCGGGCAACGTGATGCTGTTGAAGCACGCGCGGTAATGCAGGCGGTATGCGGAGACAACGGAATTCCATCAAGGGAACAAAACGCAGCAGCCCTCGCTCTGAGGTATCCATGGTTTAACGATGCCAGTGTGCAAGGTCTAACGGCGGGAGGGACAGAGTATCTCAATCATGTGCTGTCAGACGAGCAACTGTCACTCTATCGTGTAGTGACCCGAGACACTCATCGTTTTCCGGAGCTCGGTCGGCGCTATCACAGAGAGGTGTTGAGTGGAAGGACCGAGATATTTGTAAAGTACATTGACCGTTGCGCTCATATCAACAAGTGGAAGGTAAAGAATCCGCGAAATGCCGGAAATGTTTTTGAAGCCCTCCTTCGGGCAGGTATCTTCGAAGAACTGCTTCATGGAATAAGGGTGTTTGAAAAGCGAAGTGTCCTTGCATACTCTCGCTCCGTCGCGTGCACTATGTGGAATCTATTGCAGGCTCAGATCCTCTAACTGCGGTCGCGATCGCTTTAGTTCAGGATGTGCCTTTTGGTCTTATTGCTCAGCCGAGCGCACTCACTTTTGGCTTGCTGGTAGAGAGGAATATCCGTGTCGGCATCCTTCCAAAGAGCCAAAAAGTCTTCATACGATCGCCGCGATGCGGCTTCGTCGCCCATCATTTGTTGCGCCCTGGCGAGCTGCAAATGTGACAATGCGCCGATAACCTCTCTTCCCACGATACCTGAGTGATCGAGCAACTTCTGGAACTCCGCCTCTGCTTTGCGGCCATCGCCCATCTGTAGATACGCAAGGCCACGGATGTAAGCAGGGTAGAGGCTGTTAAAACCAGTGGGAGACGCCAGGTCGTACTTCACCGTAGACTGGAGGACCGCGATGGCCCCATTAGGGTCAGTCTGGTGCAGTTTTATCGCGGCATGGATTGTCGGCAGGTAGTAGTTTTGGACGACAGTATCCAAGGGAGCATTCTGATTTAAAGCATCGGCCAGATTCTGCGCCTCCACGATGTCTCCCGTTCGCGCAAAGGCCAGGGCCAAAACCAATTGCGAGTTGCGGTTCGGAGTATTTGCGCCAGCTTGTGCGGCAAACCGTCGAGCCTCGGCCAAGTTGCCGACTTCGGCCTCTTCCAGTGCCTCTTCGCTGTTGTCGAACCCGACATTTCCCGATGGCGCCGATGCGTCCGCGATAGGCCTCGACTCTGGATCTACCGAAGAGCAGGCCATCGGCGATCGGTTTGCCCGTGGTCCAATCCCACTGTTCCTGCATCGCGGGCTCGTCCCTTTGTAAGAAAGCGACCAGGACGCGCTCGTCCCGCATATCCAGTTGGCTGATGAAGTGGATGATCTGAAGCTCCAGTTCAGCGACATCAACCTGAAGCTCAATGCATTGAATGCGCAACTCCCGCAGGGCGCTGGCCCCATCAGCTTCGCAAGCGACTTCGGCGATACGGCGGCCTTGATGCTGACCGTCGCGAGCCCGAAGGCAGACTCGGTTGAGATCAATCTCCGCGCGCAGTCGATTCAAGCTGCGATCCTCTCGGCCCGTGCCGCCAAGAAAGCTGTGCCCGCAGCGCGACCAGTCACGGTCATCTATTCGTTTCCGGAATCGGTTTCGCCGCCAGCGGTCGCTGGTGCTGCTGCGCTTTTCGAGAAACAGGCGCTACAAGCCGGCGTACTCAGTCATACCACTCAGATTCAGGGAACCGGCTTCATCGGCCTCGACGGCGCGAGCGATCGAGACGATGCCTCGATTCAGACGTTCATCGAGCAATTCTTCGTGAACCGATTGCAGCGATCGGAGCTGCATCCCGATGCCTAGGACCCAATCATCGTTCATGATCCGTCGGAGACGCTTGCGAAGCTTACCGCGGTTGCGGGCGACAAGTACAGTTATGCGGAATTGGATGACTTCTCCGATCTCATCGGCCGAACCCTGCAGGGCGCTCCCGAGACATCGAAGGTTGAGCGTCGCGGTGTCCTGTCCCAGACCATCTACCTCGAATTCTCAGAGGACAAGCTTGCCGCCTATGGGCTTCAGCCTGCGGATCTCGGCAAGCTGATTCAAGCGCGCAATATCATTGCGCAGGGCGGGGTCTTTGAGGCGGGGCAGCGCCAGATCATTCTCACTCCTTCAGGGCAATTCGAGAGCCCCAAAGCGATCGGCGACATCGTTGTGACCACGACGGCTGGCGCTCCCGTCTACTTGCGCGACCTTGTCGACATAAGTCGCGGCTACCAAAGCCCCGCGAACTACTTGAACTACTACACTTGGCAGGACTCGGAGGGGCACTGGCGCCGCAGCCGGGCGGTTACGATTGCCATCTACATGCGGGATTCAAAGCAGATCGCCAAGTTCGGTGAGTCGATCGATGCGAAGATGACGCAACTCCATCACATCCTGCCTGCCGATCTCATCATCGCCCACACCTCCGATCAGCCCCTGCAGGTAAAGGAGAACATTCACCTCTTTTGGCGGGCGTTGAACGAAGCAATCATCCTTGTCGTTATCGTCTCGCGCATCGGTTTCTGGGAGTGGAGACTCGCGCTCATCATGGCGTTGGCGATCCCCATCACCCTAGCCATGACCTTCGGTGTCGTCTACATGCTGGGCATTGATCTCCAGCAGGTCTCCGTAGCAACGCTCATTATCGCGCTGGGTCTTCTGGTGGATGTGCCGGTGGTCTCGGGCGATGGCATCAAGCGAGGTCTCGCCGATGGCCTTCCACGTAAAGTTGCCGCATGGCTCGGTCCGACGAAACTGGCGACTGCGATATTCTTCGCCACCGTCACCAACATCATCGCCTACCTTCCGTTCCTGATGCTGAACGGCAATACCGGTCAGTTTCTTCGCAGCCTGCCAATCGTGATGACCGCTTCGCTGCTGTGCGCGCTCGTTGTCTCGATGACGTTTATTCCTCTACTGGGCTACTACATTCAGCGGCCCCCCAAGAAGAAAGAACTCAGTATTGAAGAGAAGCGCGAGCGAGACTTCTACGGCTTTTACAACCGGTTGGTCGGCCGCGCAATCGCACACCGCTGGGGCGTCCTACTGGGTTCTCTCGTTTTTCTGGTGATTGGCGGCCTCTTCGCCTCCCATCTCAAGCAGCAATTCTTTCCCGAAGATGTGCAGTACTGATTCTATCTCGATGTGTGGTTGCCGAACGATGTGCCGTTGACTGTAACGAATGATGCGGCGCTCAAAGCCGAACAGGTCGTCCGGCAGGTTGTTGCCAGTGCTGGAGAGAACGCTCCGGACGATAAGTACAAACAAAATCTGACCTCTATCACCAGCTTCATCGGCGGCGGCGGCCCTCGTTTCTGGTTCTCCATCTCTCCTGAGGCGCCCCAGACGAACTATG
>Ga0206964_10357_pt2 | contig 11359 bp, 10 predicted proteins | sample Alteio_BWOrgHeat_25_FD_152980 | JGI IMG/M metagenome (GOLD analysis project Ga0206964, IMG submission 152980) | Enriched cells from forest soil in Barre Woods Harvard Forest LTER site, Petersham, Massachusetts, United States -... | ecosystem: Environmental > Terrestrial > Soil > Temperate forest >...
GAGAAGCAGCGCACCGCCAGGCAATCTGGTCACGCGTCTTTCCTGCGCAAACACCCACCGTCGATCTCGAACCAAGCCGTCTCGCCGCTCTGAACATGACCGGCGGCAACATTCGCAACATCGCGCTCAATGCAGCCTTCATCGCTGCTGAGGCAGACGAGCCGGTTCGCATGGATCATCTGCTCGAAGCGGCGCAACTCGAAGCACTGAAGATCGAGCGCCCCATATCAGAGATGGAAACCCGGGGTTGGAAAGCGAGGGAAGCCAAGTGAGCCGAATCAATCTCACCATTGATCGCCTCGTCCTCAAGGGCATCGACCCAGCCGACCGCGGCGCCTTCGTGGGCGCACTCAAGAGCGAGCTGGCGCGCATCCTTGCCAATCCGCAAACGCGCGTCGCCTCGTCGACTTCGCGTCGTACCCCCGTCCTGCGTCTCGGCAGGATACCGATGCAGCAGGGAATTGGCGGAGTGCGCAATCTGGGTACCGGGGTCGCCCGCGCAATCGGGAAAGGGATTAAGCCATGAGGCTCGCAGCCACAGAGAGTCTTAAGCCGGATCTTGTGTTCGACCTGAGTTTGTGCAGAGCACAGTTCAGAAGGAAGGAAATGGATTGATGGCTACGGGCACACCCATTTCGCCGCGCCTGGTTCGAGGCGGCATTGTCACGATGGACCCCGATACATCCGTGGTCAAGAGCGTGATCGCGCTGCAGTACAATCCCGACTCGCTCTCCCGGACGCTCCAGATTCAGGCCGTCCCAGGTGGTTCCGACGGCACTCGCGTCGATGCCCTGCGTCTGCGCGGCCCGGCAATTGAAACCATCAAGATCGAAGCCGAACTCGACGCAACCGATCAGCTCGAGTTTCCAAATCAGTTCCCGGTCACTGTGCAATATGGGCTTCATCCACAGCTTGCGCAGCTTGAGATGCTCGTCAATCCTACTGTCGAAACCCTGCTCACTGACGACGCCATGGCCAACTCCGGCACTCTTGAAATCATCCCGCTCGAACAGCCGCTCACCCTCTTTGTTTGGAGCAGCAGCCGCGTCGTTCCAGTCCGCCTAACCGACTTCTCAATCACCGAAGAAGCCTTCGACCCGAACCTGAATCCTATCCGCGCCAAGGTCAGTCTTGGAATGCGCGTGCTCAACGTTGATGACCTCGGCTTCGACCATCCCGGCGGACGCCTCTTCATGTCGTACCTCACCAACAAGGAGTCGCTCGCCTCCAAGGCGACCTCAGCCGCAATCACAACGCTAGGACTCGGAGGCCTGCCATGAACTATCCGCTTCAGGCGATGATTCAACTCGGCGTGGTGCCGCCCGTCATATTTCCCACGGACAGCCGTTACTACGGCTCCAAGGTCCAGCAATACGCCGCGCCCAACGGGCAGGTCATTCCGTATCTTGCGCGCCGGATCGTGCCGCAGCCCGGCTCGCCAAACTTCGCGACCATCAACCAATACACCGTCAAACAAGGCGATCGCCTCGACGTCATTGCGGCCAAATATCTCGGCGATCCGATCATGGCGTGGCTCATCTGCGATGCGAATGGCGCCATGCGTCCGAGCGATCTGGTGGCTTCGCCCGGTACGGTCCTCGCCATCACTACGCCTCAAGGCATTCCCGGAGGAATGAGTGCTTAAGAGCGTACAGCTCACACTGATGATGGGTCCGGTTATACCGGTCACAGTGCCGCGTCCTGTCCTCGATTCGCTTGCCTCTGTCGAGGTCAAGGTAGAAGACGTAGGCGCCAGCGGGTTTCAGCTCGTCTTCAGCATCGACAAGCAATCTCCGCTGCAGATTCTCTTCCTCCTCACGGGGGGTATGCCACTGCTTTTCATGCGGTGCATCATCGTCGCCACGGTCAACGGCGTAGCCAACGTGCTCATCGACGGCGTCATTACCAACAATCAGATTGCCCCCGGTGACAAAGGCTCCAACTCCACTCTCACCATCACAGGCCGTGACTTAACCACGCTGATGGATCAGGTTAACTGGAGCGGCTTCCCATTCCCTGCCTGCCCTCGCGAAGCACGTGTGGCGCTGCTCCTCGCCAAATATGCCTTCTTCGGCGTTATCCCCGTAATCATCCCGAGCGTTCTGATCGATGTCTCCATTCCCATCGAAGCAATTCCAGCACAGCAGGGAACTGATCTGCAATATATCCGCTCGCTCGCTGAAGAAGTGGGCTACGTCTTCTACATCGCCTCCGGACCAGCGCCTGGCACCAGTACAGCCTATTGGGGCCCGCAGATCAAAGTCGGTCCCGTGCAACCCGCGCTCAGCTCCGACATGGACGCATACACCAACGTCGAGAGCCTGCAATTTAGCTTCGACCAGGAGAAGAACAAGATCCCCCTTGTCTACATCTACAACGAGGAAACAGGGCTGACCTATCCGATCCCGATACCGCCCATCACGCCACTCAATCCACCACTTGGCCTAATTCCGCCGTTACCCACAAATCTTCTGCCGCCCGACCTCAAGCCCTTTCGTGACGATGCATCCAAGCTTCCCATTCCTCAGGCCATCATGCTCGGGCTCGCCTCAGCCGCACAGAATGCCGAAGCCGTCACCTGCGAAGGAAGCCTCGATGTCACACGATATGGCGGTGTTCTCAATGCGCGAAAGCTGGTGGGGGTACGCGGTGCCGGGCCTGCATTCGATGGCCTCTATTACGTTAAGAGCGTCACTCACAAGATCAAGCGTGGCGAATACAAACAGAACTTCACACTCACTCGCAACGGCCTCGTCTCCACTGTTCCAACGGTGAATCTATGAGCACTTCCGCCAACTCGATTACCCCGTCGCCACAGCGCTATTACGGCAAGTACCGCGGCCTTGTGATCGACAACATCGACCCGATGCAAATGGGTCGCATCATGGCGCAGGTGCCCGACGTGCTCGGCGAAATTCCCTCAAGCTGGGCTCTTCCGTGCGTTCCGGCCGCAGGCATTCAGGCTGGATGTTTCATCGTCCCGCCCATCGGCTCGCAGGTATGGATGGAGTTCGAACAAGGCAATCCCGACTACCCCATCTGGACTGGTGGCTTCTGGGGTACGGTGGGCAATATCCCTGCCTTTGCAACAGCGCCGCCTGCGATTCCTCCAGGCCAGAACATCGTCCTTCAAACTACAGGGCAGAACTCCATCATCCTCAGTGACAGCGCACCGACTCCCGCAACCGGAGGCATCATCCTCAAGAGCGCTACTGGGGCCATGATCGTCATCAACGCGACCGGAATTTACATCAGTAACGGCCAGGGCGCGACCATCACGCTTATCGGACCAGCTGTTGCCATCAACCAAACCGCGCTTACGGTTATCGGAGCATGAGACTCACAAAAGGAGATCACTGATGTCAGGACCGATTCTTCATATGGGCGCAGTCGTCACGTGCTCTCACGGAGGCCAGGCTGTACCCACAGTGCCCAGTTCGTGTGTCTTCGTCTCCGGTATGCCGATCGCCACCATCGCAGCTCCATACACCATCGCAGGCTGCGCTTTCGTGCCTCCGGCAGGTAACGGCCCTTGCGTCACAGGCCAGTGGATCCTGGGCGCAACGCAAGTTCTTTCACAGGGCCAGTTTGTCGCAATCATGTCCGGTGTTTCCGTATGTTTGCCTACCGGAACACCAATGGTCCCGGTCTCCGCGCAAACGTTAGTACTTGCGACTTAGTTCAGAGGTTGTTGCAATGAACGTAAACTTTGCCTACCAATTCGACGGACGCGGCCGCACCATGGACCCGGCAGATGACTACGTGCGCCAGATGGTCGAGCAGGTTCTCTTCACATCTCCCGGAGAGCGTGTCAATCTGCCCGATTTCGGCAGCGGCCTGCTGCAACTCCCCTTCGCTCCTAACAGCCCGGAGATGGCCGCGGCAACCCAGTTCACCGTACAGGGAGCGTTGCAGAAGTGGCTCAGCAACTACATCAAAGTCCAGTCCGTCGTCGCGTCCGCACAAGAATCCACGCTCACCGTCACCGTCACCTACTCCCTGCTTAACACCGGTGTCACGCAAGTGCAGACCTTCGTTTACGGAGGTCCGCAATGAGCAATCCGATCTACTCCTGCTGCAATGAAAATCGCCGTGCCGCAATCGTAAACAGCATTACCACGGGCTTCCCCAAGCTGAACGGCATCGACTACCTCGAAGTCCTCGATAGCGAAGCGCCCGCAGGCAGTCCACGTCAGCAAACCCTGCTCCTCTATTGCCTCAAGCCCGCACCCACTAATCTAACGCCTTCCAACTTCCTCATTCAGGGTGGCGAAAGCATCACCGGCATCACCGTATCCTGGGTTCTTCCCGCTTCGGCATCATCGGCTCCGCCCAATACGGCCACCACCACCGAGCTTGCTTACTTCAACGCTCTCTCCAACGCGGCAAACATTCTCGTCATCCTCACAAGCATCTTCGGATATTTCTCTTCGTACACGCTGCGACTCGTAAATGATGTGTCACAGGCCTCTGAAGACAGCTTCGAAGTCACCGAAACCCTTTCCAGTTTCGATTCGCAGCTCGCCGAAGTCACGTTCTCCTTCAAAGTCGAGTGTCCACCGTTCTTCGACTGCAAGCCGACGTCGCCAAACTGCCCGCCGGACCTGCCAACACCGCCCCCGATCAACTATCTCGCTAAGGATTACGGCTCGTTCCGCTCCATCCTGCTCGATCGCCTCAATCAGTTAGTGCCTTCTTGGGGCGCTACCAGCGAAGCCGATATGGGCATCGTCCTCGCCGAACTGATCGCCTACGTTGGCGATCAGCTTAGCTACCATCAGGACGCAGTTGCCACTGAAGCTTACCTCGCCACAGCCCGCAGCCGCATCTCGCTCCGCCGCCACGCGCTACTCGTTGATTATCGGGTTCATGATGGCTGCAACGCTCGCGCCTGGATACAACTCACGGTCTCCGATCCGGTCTTTCTCGATCACGCGATCACACGCTTCTATACCTACGCGCCCAACATGCCTCAAAGTCTCTCGGTGGGTGCTAATACCGAGCAGGCCGCGCTCGATGCAGGAGTCATCGTCTTCGAGCCCATGCAGGACGCGAACCTGCTACCCGAACACAACACAATCCAGTTCTACACATGGGGTGACGGCAACTGCTGCCTACCCCAGGGGGCCACAGAAGCCACGCTGGAAGGCAGCTTCTCAAATCTGCAAGTGGGCGACGTACTGATCTTTCAGGAGATCGTGGGTCCGCAAACCGGCGTCGCTGCCGATGCCGATATTCGCCACCGCTATGCCGTGCGCCTCACCTCCGTCGCCACACAGAACGCGCTCGGCCAGCCGCTCGTCGATCCACTCTTCGAAGAGAACACCCACGACCCCATCACCTCGTCTGCGCAGAAGCCTCAGCCGGTCACCGAGATTCAATGGTCGGCTGATGACGCTCTGCCCGCGACGCTCTGCCTCTCATCCACCTTCCTCAACTCCGACGGCAAGACTGAAACGCTCCCGGGCGTAAGCGTTGCTCATGGCAATGTTGTTCTCGCCGATCAGGGCCTCTCGATGCCGGGAGAGCAATTGCCTACAGTTCCGGAACCGACGCTCTACTATCCTGGATCCGGCGACCGCTGCAATCCCGTTCCACCCAAGCCTCTGCCTGTTCGATACAGGCCGCTTCTCCCACAAAGTCCGGTTACGCAGGCCGTCGCGTTACCTCTTGCTGGCGGTCCCGTAACTCCCAACGCAGTTCCTCTGCTTTCCTCCGGATTCGTCAGTCTTACCGACTCCAACGGTTTTACCTCGCTGATGATCGGTGCCGACGCGCCGCTGTCGTGGCCACAATATTTCGGAGTCGTCGTCTCTCCCAACACTGGCACGCCAGCTACTTTCAATCTCTCTGTAGTCTTCAATCCGGGCACGCCTGCCGTGCCCACACCGGTCGTCCTCGAGACATTCGCCAATCTGACCCTCACGCCAGCAGCATCCAACAACGTTGTCACACAGATCAATGGGGCATCCAAGCTCATTCGCGTCACAGCCATCGGCACCACGACGCCGACGAGTCTGCCGTCTGCGCCCTCCATGCTCTCGGACTCAGGCAGCATTACTCTTGCTGATTCAATCAGCATTCCTTATCTCACGGTGCAGCCTACGAATCCACTCTCATGGCCGCCGCAGTTTGCAGTGCTCGCACAAGGTAATCTGGGAGTTCCATCTGAGTTCAATCTTCTGTTGCTCTATCAACCGCCCAGCGGTGGCATCGGAGTACAGATTCCCATTGTCGTCGAGCAATTCGACAATCTCTCCCTGAGCAACGTCGTATCGGCCTTCAGCGACGCCTCTTCGCTGCTCAGCGTTCTCAGCTTCGAAGAGGAGCCCAACCCCGGCCTTTCCGCATACGATCTAATGCACTTCGACGCCCAGCAGGCGGCGCCCGCCATCGTGCTCAACGGATCGCTTGGCACCAGTAGCACTACGTGGACGGCTGCTCCCGATCTGCTGGCAGACGGCCCAACGGACACCAACTTCGTCGTCGAAGTCGAGTCCGACGGGAGCGCGTATCTGCGCTTTGGTGACGACACCAACGGAATGCGCCCGCTCTCCAGCACTCTCTTCACCGCTTTTTACCGCATTGGCAACGGCACTGCAGGGAACGTTGGCGTAGACAGCCTTACATACAAGGCTGCCGATCCGCGTATCACGGACTGCACCAATCCTCTGCCCGCTACTGGCGGAATCGATCCCGAAACCACCGACCAGATTCGCCGCCGTGCTCCGCAAGCATTCCTCACGCAGGAACGCGCCATCACCATGGCCGACTACGCGCATGTCACCGAGCAGAACCCGCAGGTTGAAGACGCAGTCGCCAACCTCCGCTGGACCGGCAGCTGGTACACCGTCTTCATCGCAGCCGAGCCGCAGAATGGCGTAAACCTCAGCAAGTCGCTCGAACGCACGCTGACGAAATACGTCAATCGTTTCCGTCTCGCCGGACAGGACCTGAAGCTTGAGGGCCCCGACTACGTCTCACTCGAAATTAGCCTCACCGTCTGCGTCGATCCAGACTACTTCCAGGCTGACGTTGCCGGAGCGCTCAACGAAGTACTTGGCAGCGGAACTCTTCCCAGCGGCAAGCCGGCAATCTTTGCGCCCGGCAACTTCAGGCTCGGCCAGACAGTGTATCTAAGCCCTATTTACGCCGCAGCGCGCACTGTCACAGGCGTGCAGTCGGTTACCGCAACGGTCTTCCAGCCTCAAGGAGAGGCGACCAGTATCTTCCTGCAAAAAGGCGAGATTCCGCTCGGCTCATTCCAGGTAGCGCGCATGGACAACGACCGCAGCCGTCCCGCAAACGGCCAGCTAACCCTCGTCATGCAGGGTGGAAAGTGAGGAGCCGATGAGCTGCAACGGAAACGACGACTGCACCTGCGGCTGCTGCTCCGGCATCAGCGTCCAGACGCCGCAGGGCGAGACCAATCGTCCCGGCCTCTCCGCGATCACCTATCGCACCGGCACATGGGCCACCTTCAAAGAGTCGATGCTCGCGCGCCTCTCCAGCTCTGAGTATCCCGCGCTCGGCTATCTCAAGACTCGAGACGATGACGACTTCACCATTGCGCTCCTCGACGCAACCTCGGTGATGCTCGACATTCTCACCTTTTACCAGGAGCGACTTGCCAACGAAAACTATCTCCGCACCGCAACCCAGATCGATTCTCTCACTCAGCTCAGCCGCCTCATCGGCTATCAACCGTCTCCCGGCGTTTCGGCTTCCGCCTATCTCGCATTCACGCTGCGCGCCGCCACAGGCCTGCCAACCGATCCCGGAACAACCGCTATCACCATCCCCGCCGGCACTCAGGTGCAGAGCGTGCCCGCGCAGGGCCAAAAGCCGCAGTACTTCCAGACCTCTGCAGACATCCCGGCCAAGGCCGACTGGAACGCGCTCCCTGTTCAGACTGGTTATCCGTGGCAGCCAAACACCCACGACCCGGGCATGTACCTCGCCGGAACCGCCACGCAATTGAATCCCGGCGACGCCATTCTGATCGTCGGCAATGAACGTCTCATTGACTCGCCCACAAGCCCGCGTTGGGATCTTCGATTCATCACCGCAGTGCAATCTGACACCGCAAATCAGCGAACATACATTACATGGTCCGCACACCTTGGTGGCGGTGGCGTAGCTCCGGCCGCGAAGAATCCGCAGGTCTATGCGCTCCGTCAGAAAGCCGCTCTCTTCGGTTACAACGCCATCAATCCCCTTATGCTCGATTGGAGAACACGGAAGAGGCTTGAGAATGCCTCCCTGATCTCCGGTAGCCCTCCCGAATGGAAATTCGGCACCTCCGCGGCCAGCCCCACCAACCTTGCTGGTGCAAGCCTCGTCGATCTCGACGCCGTCTACTCGAAGCTCGCTCCGGGCGGTTGGCTCGTGCTCACGCGGCCTTCGACCAACAGTTCCGGTACCCCGACTCTCGATGCCAACTTGTACCGGCTGACCAATGTAAGCTCGATCTCGCGCTCCGATCACGGTCTCAGCGGCAAGATCAGTCGCATTCTTGCCGACACCAACCTCAACCTCAGCGGCTACTACAATGCCACGCGCCAGGCTGGCGCCCTTGGCCAAAGTGAACTGCTTCCCGTTCCCGAACAACCACTCGACTATCCCCTCTACGGCACATATCTGGACCTCGAAGTTCTGCGCCCCGATCTCGTCGGCATCAATGCAATCGCAGTTACAGGCAAAGCTCAGAAGATCGCACTGAATCTCTCGAATCCCGACACCACCACAGTCAACTTCGTTCCCAACGATGATCCTTCCTCACCTGTCCCGCTTGCCCAAAGTCAGATCCTCACCCTCCTGCAGCCTCCAGGCCTCTTCGCCTCCGACGGCAGCATTCCAGGCTGGAGCACCTCCACGCAGACCGTCACGCTCGCCGTCGCCGACGCCAGCGGCCGCACCGGCACCATCACCACCATTGTCAGTAACTTTGTCCTTACACTTCCGGCCAGCAGCGATCCCGTCGTGCAGGAGTCGGCACTCGTCTCGCAGATCACGCAGATCGCCACTCCCTACGCGCACACCCGCATCCTGCTTCAGAGCCCTTTGCTCAACTGCTATGACCGCACCGTGACCACGGTCAACGCAAACGTCGTTGCGGCGACAGCGGGTGCTCCCGTAACCGAACTCTTGGGCAGCGGCTCCGCAGCCACGCCAAATCAAAGGTTCGCCCTCAAGCAATCGCCACTCACGTACACGCAGGCAGCCACGCCAACGGGTAGTCTCAGCTCGCTGCAGGTCACAGCCAATGGAGCCGCGTGGACCGCTGTTCCAACCCTCTACAATCAGCCGCCCACCGCACCGGTCTACACTGTGGTCAACCAGCCCGGGGGCACCGCCACAGTACAGTTTGGAGACGGCGTCGAAGGCGCCACCCTGCCTACAGGCCAGAGCAATATCCAGGCCAACTACAGAATCGGAATCGGCTCCGCAGGTAACGTTGCCGCAGGCGCAATCACCACGCTCATGGATCGCCCCGCCGGCGTTAGCGGAGTCACCAACCCTCTCCCAGCAACCGGTGGTCAGGACGCGCAATCCGCCGATGACATCCGAGCCAACGCACCGCTCTCCGTGCTTACTCTGGGCCGCGCTGTATCCATCACTGACTACCAGAACTTCGCCGCATCTTTCGCGGGCATCGCCAAAGCCTCAGCCATCTGGCTACCCAACGGAGCCAATCGCGGTGTCTTCCTCACCGTCGCAGCCGCAGGCGGAGCGGCGCTGCCCCCCCCGCAATCTCACGCTCGCAAATCTCGTCGCTGCGCTCAAGGCCTATAGCAACCCCAACGTCGCCGTTTACGCGCAGTCCTATCTCGAAACCACCTTCGGCCTCAAGGCTGACATCGCCTACGATCCCGCCTACAGCGCGCCCGCTGTACAGACCGCAGTTCTTAATCTGCTGAGCACCACCTACAGCTTCGCCAATCGCACCTTCGGTCAGGGAGTCTCAGGCGACGAGATCGCGGCCCTAATTCAGGGCGTTCCCGGCGTCATCGCTGTCAACGTGACCAGTCTCAGCGTCATCGCCACCAGTCCCGCGGGAGACATCGGTAGCGGCGGCTACTCCATCACCGCTTACAACACCTGGATCGCCCATGCGCTTACCACGCCACTCAAGCGACCCACCTCCAGCGGCCAGCTTCGTATCTGCCCGTTCATCCCTAGCGCCAGCCTCGGAGCGCTGCCAAGCCCGGCAGAGATCCTCGTCCTCGATCCCAACCCCGCCAACGTCTCGCTGGGAGTCATGTCATGAGTCTCGACTTATTTGAACTTCTCCCCGCCATCTATCGCCTGCGTGATGCGCAGGTCGCGCAATCCCAGCCGCTGCTCACATCAACAGAGCAGGCTGACCTGACTCTGCTGCAATCTCTCAGCACACTTTCGCCAGACCAGCAGGCGCAGCTCGACGAGTTGCTCGCCAAGGCCGCGCGAGGGCCGTTGCAATCGCTCCTCATGCTCATTCAGGAGCAGGTTGCAGCCCTCTCTTATGATCTCGACCAGCTTTATGACGACCAGTTCATCGAAACCTGCGCACAGTGGGTCATTCCCTACATAGGCGACCTCATCGGCTATCAGTCGGTGAAGGGAATCGCCGCATCCATCGACAACCCACGTTCCGAGGTCGCCGAAACCATCTCCCTGCGCCGTCGCAAAGGCACTGTCCTCGTCCTTGAGCAGCTTGCCCGTGACGCAACCGGTTGGGGCGCCCACGCCGTCGAGTTCTTCCGCATCCTCGCCGACACGCAGTATATGAATCACATCCGGCTCGGCAATTACTTCGCGCCGGATCTTCGCCACTGGCAGAACGGCCTCTACATCGACCGCGGCTTCGATCGCACGGCCCACAAAGTTGATGTGCGCCGCATCGCCTCACGCCGCGGCCGCTACAACATCCAGAACATCGGCATCTTCCTCTGGTCGCTGGGAGCCTATCCCATCACGCGCGGCGCCGCCACACCCGCCCTGACCAATGCAAGCCACAGCCAGCTTTGCTTCCGCTTCAGCTCTCTTGGAATGGACATCCCGCTCTTCCACCGCGCAGTCTCACAGGGCGAACAAATCTCGGAGACGGCAAAGCCCGTCAATGTGCCGGACCGCCTGCGTCGTCGCGTCCTCTGTGAAGATCTCAAGAGCGGAGTAGGCGCCGTTTACTACGGCGAAGGCGCAAGTCTTGCAGTCTATCTCGACGGCCAGCTCCTCAACCCCTACCAGATCCAGATCGCCGACCTCGCCGGAGACGACGGCTCTTGGGTAAACCTTCCAGCGCCCGATGGCCCCTACACCGCCGCCATCGATCCCGAGCTCGGTCGCATCGCGCTGCAATCCCCGTCCGGAGGCCCGT
>Ga0206964_10368_pt1 | contig 11161 bp, 7 predicted proteins | sample Alteio_BWOrgHeat_25_FD_152980 | JGI IMG/M metagenome (GOLD analysis project Ga0206964, IMG submission 152980) | Enriched cells from forest soil in Barre Woods Harvard Forest LTER site, Petersham, Massachusetts, United States -... | ecosystem: Environmental > Terrestrial > Soil > Temperate forest >...
CCGTATCTGTCGATAAGCCGACAAGAATCTCTCCAGCGACAATGTCAGCGTACGCATAATTCCTATCTTTTGAACGGTTTCCCAGAGCAGAAATGAACGGCGCTTCGTTCCGCGTGGCTTTGCCGATCATCTCGGAGAATGCGCCGGGGTCGAAGTGAAAGACCGCTCCATGTCGCGCAGGATTCAGATGAGTACGCTCAATCTGTTGAGCGGTAGTGTCCTTCAGAAGGAGCCGCAGGCCATTCTGGAACGTGTCGTCTCCTACAAACGGCTGGTTCATCGCACGGACTAGTCTCAGTACTTCGTACATGATTGCCGAGCCGAAAAGATAAGAATTAAAGCGATTTCGCCTTGATCCGGGATCGTCGTTGCCCTCTGCATAAATCATTACAGAGTGAACAAAATTCAGGGCATTCACCGCGCGTGCGAGAGTCACAATGTAAGGAAACTTCTCATCCTTCCTGCACTTTGCGAATGTCTCAGCATCACACACGATGTGCCACTCTGTTTCTTCTGTGGACATAAGCTTCCCTCCATTTGACAGATCCGTCGGATGCCCAGGATCTTCCCTGGAGAAAGTGTAAATGGGGACGTATGTGGTTGGTGGCTGGCCCACCTTTGCGGTTTGGCAAAGGTGGGGACTCATGCAGCTTGCGTCGGGATTTTTTGCCTTGCCCTGTCCCAACTGATTTCAGGCTTACCGGATGAGGGCTAAAAAAGCTGTGCCAACCTCGTCGTCCCCACCTTTACAAAAAACGTAAAGGTAGGCCAGCCCCGAAAAAGGTTAGTCTCCTTTCGTGTTGAACGATACAGTTTCCACACGCACATCAAATACACCCGCCGAATCATCTTTTTCGGGAAGTGGCTTAATTTGTCCCGAACCCGGTCTTTCTTTGGCGGGTCGGTGGTTGATGATTTCCATGAGATTCGGCGTGTCCGGTGGAAGGGCAAACCGTGCGTCCTTCAGGATGTCACGCAAAGAGCTAGCAATGTAGTATGCGGGGACCACGTATGTGAAATTGGTTGAGCCTTGGGTGATTCCGTTCACCTGAAACTGACTCTCAATTTTGCTATAGGTAGGACGGGTTTCCATTAGACCGGAATTGAGAATACCAATGACATGCCCGCTTTCAGCTAGAAAAACGGGAGAGCCGCTTGCCCCTCCCAAACTCTGCAAGTTAATCACGAAAGAATGCGGTGCTTTACATCTTGTCGGGAGCACCGCGCTGATTATTCCCCGCTGCAAGAATGGACCGAATTGATGAACCCACCCAGGTGCCCGGAGTGCATCCGTTCCCATCGGATAACCAATTGTCCCGACTTCTAAGCCTTCAATTAACTTTTCCGCGTTTGGCTCCAATTCAACCCGTGGCAAACCTTTTGCTTTGACGCGCACGATGTTGAAATCCGGTTTCTCAGGACCGTAGTAAAAGCCTTCGCTTGTTGGAATGAGTCCTTGAACCCTGAAGATGCCGACAACTTCAAGCCCAACCTCCGCAACACTCTCTATTTGAATTGCGGGATTGTCTCCCGGCTTCACTGCATGAAAAAGAACTGCCGTAAACGGAAATTTATCTTTGGGGAAGTCAGGAGGGCGTGGCAGTTTAATCAGCGCATCAATAACGTGAGCGTTTGTGACAACTAACCCGTCATCCAAAATTACACCCGTTCCGATAATTGGAAACATCTCGCCGTGTTCGCGTGCTTGGCGCGGAACAACTACCGGCATAAAGGCCACAACAGCGGGACGTACCTTTGCAAAAGATTCTGCCAATGTCACGGGTTTTCTCCATCCCCTAAACAAATATTAAGCCAAGTTGGGAGTCGAATAAAAAACCAAAAATCGGCATGATTAAATGTTTATGTATAAATTGAAGATTGCAGCGTTCTTTATGCGATTTGCCCTAGGTGGCTGGCTCACCTTTGCGGTCTTGGCAAGGTGGGGACTCATGAAGCCTATTTCGTGATTTGTCTCACTCCACAGATTGACTGGTGCAAGAAGGCTATGACGGCCGAATTCGACGTTCCCACCTTTACAAAAAACGTAAAGGTGGGCCGGCTCCCTGAGACTTACAAGCAGCGCTTGCCAGGCGTTTAAGCATCTGAGTAGCCGCTGGAGGCTACTCTCCTATGGCAATCTTCGTGAATTGGCAAAACTGGTTGTGGTCGCTTGGAGGGATGGCAGTCGCCGTATTCGCAGGTTTGGCCGCGCATGCCTTGATTCTCGTATTGGCGAAGCGTTTTGCCAGCCGTCGGGTCAAGGTCGTAGATGATTTCCTGATCAAATATGCGGACCGCCCTAGCAGATTTATCCTGCCCCTTCTAGCACTCGTGTCGGTGCTGGGGGCCTTGCCGCTCCCGGCTACAGCACTGGACGCGCTGCGTCACATTGCCGGTTTAGGGCTAATCGCCTCGGTTGCGTGGCTGCTGATAGCTACCGTCGAGTTCTTGCAGGAGCTTGTCGTTTCACACCATGCCATCGATGTCACAGATAATTTATCGGCCCGCCGCATTCGTACTCAAATCCAAGTGCTTCGCCAAATACTGGTAGGACTGATAGGGTTGCTCACCGTAGCCATCATGCTGATGACATTTCCGAGCATCCGTCATCTGGGCGAAAGTCTATTCGCGTCGGCAGGACTCGCTGCATTAATGGTCGGTTTGGCAGCCCGAACCGCGCTCACGAATATCTTGGCCGGAATTCAGATTGCCCTTAGCCAACCCATCCGTCTCGGCGATGTGGTCATCGTAGAAAATGAATGGGGATGGATTGAGGAAATTACCACAACCTACGTTGTCGTGCGCATATGGGACCTTCGCCGCCTGATCGTGCCCCTTTCCTACTTCATCGAAAAGCCGTTCCAGAACTGGACGCACACGACGGCCGATCTCCTGGGCACTGTGTTCGTATATACGGACTACCGAGTTGAAGTAGAGGAAGTGCGGAGCGAACTACTGCGGATCTTGCAATCTTCCGGCATGTGGGATGGAAAGGTGTGGGCACTGCAAGTCACGAATGCCACGGATCGCAGCCTGGAACTGAGGGCGCTCATGAGCGCGCCCGACGCGCCCAAAGCCTGGGACTTGCGCTGCTACGTGCGCGAAAAGTTGATTGAGTTCCTTCAGCAACGTTTCCCAGAAAGCCTGCCGCGAACGCGTGCGGAGCTCGGGAGCAGCTCAATGCTCAGCGAAAAGGGCGACCGCCCCCAAGCGGCCTAGGAAATCGGCATTCTTGATGGGGGGTGAACGAGTTCGCGATCTACCTGGCAACTCCAAGAAATCGCAGAGTACCACATGGTTCGCTGCGCTCCACAGTGACTGGTGCAAGAAGGCTATGATCGCCGAATTCGACGTTCCCACCTTTACAAAAAACGTAAAGGTGAGCCAGCCCCCGTGGAGATTGAACGCTGGCATGAAGCCCGCACAGCCGCTGGATGTAGCAGAGAGCGCAAACGGAAGCATTGCCTTTACAGTTCCCGATTTCAGAACCTAATATCGTTGAATCGCATCCATAACTTCCATGAGAACGCCGTGTGATGAAGCGGTAGTGCGATCAGGGAGGGCTGAAACTCCTTGTGGACGAGAGGCGGGACCCTGGATCCTCGCTGCGACCATCCTCGGTTCCAGTATGGCCTTCATTGACAGCACAGTCGTCAATGTCGCTCTGCCAGCCGTGCAAGCTAACTTTCACGCGACCGTAGTCGATGTGCAGTGGGTGGTCGAGTCTTACGGATTGTTTCTGGGTGCGTTGATTCTGGTTGGTGGCTCGCTCGGAGATTTGTTGGGGCGGCGTCTGATATTCGTCGCCGGGGTGGCGATTTTCGCAGTGGCTTCGGCGGCTTGCGGCGCGGCCTCGAACATTGAACAACTCATCATCGCGAGGAGCATTCAAGGTTTGGGAGCTGCACTTCTCGTGCCCGGCAGTCTTGCGATTATCAGCGCGGCTTTCGACGAGAAAAGTCGGGGCCAGGCGATTGGTACATGGTCGGGATTTACTGCGATCACGACCGCCATCGGGCCGGTCCTTGGTGGCTGGTTAGTCGAGCATGCTTCCTGGCGATGGGTGTTCTTCATTAATATCCCGCTGGCCGTGGGTGTGATCGCCATTTCGGTTTGGCGAATTCCAGAAAGCCGCAACCCCGGCGCCGGTCGCATCGATTGGTCGGGAGCGCTTCTGGCTACGATTGGACTCGGTGGCTTGGTTGGTGGGTTCATCGAATCGGTCAATGCAGGTTGGCGAAGCCCGCTGGTCTTTGGGAGCTTGATGGTTGGTTTCGGTTGCCTTGTTGCCTTCACGGTTGTCGAGGCTAAGGTCAATTCACCGATGCTCCCGCTCGGGTTGTTCGAATCCCGCAGCTTCAGTGGGGCGAATCTGCTGACGTTTTTTCTATACTCCGCAATTGGGATTTTCTTTTTTCTGTGGCCCTTGAACCTGATACAAGTGCAGGGCTACTCCGCTACCGGAGCCGGGGCTGCGGTTCTTCCATTCATCTTGCTGATGTTTCTTCTATCTCGCTGGTCTGGCGGACTGGTGGCGCGCTATGGTTCAAAGGCGCCACTCATTATTGGCCCGCTCATCGCCGCTCTTGGCTTTGCGCTGTTCGCAGTGCCCTCGGTTGGAGATAGCTACTGGAAGACGTTCTTCCCGGCAATAATAGTTCTCGGATTTGGGATGGCGGTCACGGTAGCGCCTCTGACTACTGTTGTAATGAATTCGGTAAACCAGGATCGAGTCGGCGCAGCTTCTGGAATCAACAATGCGGTGGCACGGGTAGCAGGTGTACTTGCGATTGCAGTTCTCGGGATCGTGATGCTGAAGGCCTTCAGCCTTCGCCTTGATCACAACCTGGGTCACTCGCTGCCGCCCAACATTCTGCAGGAGCTTCAAGTGGACGAAATCAAACTTGCTGGCTTGCCAGTGCCCGCTGGTCTTAGTTCCGAGACTACGGCTGCAATCAAGGAATCAATTGGGCAAGCGTTTGTATTTGGATTCCGAACGATCATGTTAATTTGTGCAAGCCTGTCGCTGGCAAGTGCCGCGGCAGCAGGGTTGCTAGTTGCGGGGCAGAAACGGGAAGCGATTTGACCTCGAGGTGACTGACGGATTGTTCCAGGAACACGCTCGTTCCCCGCAGGAGATTGCGCTAGAATACGCGGTAATAAGTCCACTTCAGGTATTGCCGCGAAAAGAACAGCTTCCCGTGAATTGCGAATACACAAATTAGGAGATATTTTATGGCAACTTCAAGAATCGCAGTCGTACCAACGAAAGTGACGCAGATGAAAGTCGCGGTAGTTCCCAAGGCGGGAGCGGATTTCCAGATTATCGAGCGCCCGATTCCTGAGCCCGGCGCAGGACAGGTGCGGATCAAGGTGCAGGCTTGTGGTGTTTGCCACAGTGATGTTCTGACGAAAGAGGGTGCCTGGCCTGGGATTCAGTATCCGCGCGTTCCGGGACATGAAGTGGCCGGCGTCATCGATGAAGTGGGCGCGGGGGTTTCCACATGGCAAAAGGGGCAGCGTGTCGGCGTGGGCTGGCATGGCGGCCAGGACGGCACGTGCCGGGAGTGCCGGCGCGGAGATTTTCGCAATTGCCGGAACCTGAAAATTTGTGGCATCAGCTATGACGGTGGGTACCAGCAATACATGGTGGCACCGGTGGAGGCACTGGCGGCGATCCCGGAGAGTCTAAGCGACGCCGAAGCAGCGCCGCTACTCTGCGCCGGCATTACTACCTACAACGCGTTGCGGCATAGCGGCGCACTTCCTGGCGACTTGGTTGCGGTGGTGGGTGTCGGCGGGTTGGGTCATCTGGGAATTCAATTTGCCACGAAGTTTGGTTATCAGGTCGCAGCGATCGGGCGGGGGAGCGAAAACACGACGCTGGCGAAAAAGCTCGGAGCGAGCGTGTACATTGACAGTACTGCGACGAACGCAGCCCAGGCATTGCAAAAATTGGGCGGCGCGCAGGTAATTCTGGCGACGGCGCCAAGTTCGAAAGTGATGTCGGAACTGATCGATGGTCTGGCGCCCAACGGCAAGCTCATGGTGGTGGGCGCGACATTCGATCCCATTGAGGTCACGCCGATACAGTTGATCAGCGGAAGCCGAAGTATTCAAGGATGGGCCTCGGGAACACCGGCCGATTCCGAGGACACACTGCGTTTCGCCGAACTGACCGGCGTGCGTCCCATGATTGAGACATTTCCCCTCGAAAGAGCGGACGAGGCTTACGCGCGCATGCTGAGCGGCAAGGCGGAGTTCAGGGTTGTGCTGACAATGTGAAGTTGTGAGGCTTCGCGCTGTCGGACGCTGCCCGCCCCTTGCCAAAGGGCGGCAGGAGCGGGGCACCCGCTTCAGATCTCAGTGTGCAATTCAGTAGGTTGCCTGGTAACCCTGGAAGGTAGATTTTCCCCACGATCCCACGATCTGTTTGTTGTCATTGAGGCCAAAGCCGTAGGTTTCCCCGACGCCCTTCGGATCGTCAAAGTGAGAGAATGTGACGCCCTGCTGGAGCGCACCATGGATTCCCTTGGAATCCGCAAACCAGTAAACGATGTCCCCATGGTTGTTGATACCCTGGGCGAAAGAATTCGACGATCCAGGCACGTTGATGATTTTGTAGGTTTTGCCATTGTAGAGGGCCGACTCAATCGGTCCTTTGTTGTCCCAGTACATGACGATGTCACCCGAATTGTTGATCCCAGTCACGGTTGTGACGCCGTTTGTTCCGGGCACATCGAGGGTTTTGTACTTGCCGTTTTTCAAGAGGAATCCATGCTTCTTGAAGGTTTTGTCTTCGTACATGCCCACGATTTCAGTGCTGTCGTTGACTCCGAAGACGAAGGTGACGGTCGCGCCTTTTGGGCCCGGGACATCGGTAAACGTTTTACCCTTCAAAAGAAAGCCGAGATTCTTGCCGGTCGATGTGATGTAGTAGCCAACGATCGCGCTCCCGTTGGGGCTGATGCCCTGGCAAAATGTGCCCAGGCCCTTGGGATCGTTGACCGTGGTCACGGTTTTTCCTTTGAGGGTATAACCGTGGGGAAGACCGTCTGAACCGATATATTCTCCAACGATCACGCCGGCCTCGCTGATCCCGAAAGCATTCACTTGCGAGGAGCCAGGGATATTGACTGCCGTAAATTTGAAAGTTAAGGCCGGAGCGGCTGCGGCAGGAGTCATAAACGTCAGCGCCATTGCGCAGGCGAACAACAGAATCGAAAAACGGTTCATCAGACTGCTTCTTGCGTTCACTGCGAATCTCCTTTTTGAATTCAGGAAGAGCGCGATTGTAACCCATGCCGCGCGTTCGTGATACGTGAAAAGATTTTCATCTGGAGTGCATGGAATCGACATCCGGGCGCAGATTATTGTGAACGGAACAAGAGTCGTCATCCTCGAGTGTTGTCGGATTTCCTATACCGTGCCGCATGCGTTTCGCGTTGGTCTGTACTCTCTCTGTTTTGTCGGCGGTGGCGCAGGAATCTCTCCGGCAACAGATTCGTGTTATTGCTGGTGATGCACACGGCAAAGTGTCGGTGGCTTGCTCGTTGGCGGGTTCGGCGTTGAATTGCGATCTCAATCCGAACGCGCAGCCTCCCATGCTCTGCGTGGGGGTATATATCGAAAAAATGCGTTTTCCGCTTAAATCTATGAATTGATTGGATGAGGAAAGGAGATACCCACGCAGAATATCCCTTCTAAAAGACTTGCAGGAGGGATACCTGAAACGATGCTGGTCTTAACTCGCGAGTGGATGTTTTACTCATACTTTTATGATAGCGGATGGCGCAGGGTAAACCCGCCAACTTTTGGAATTTATATTGTGTTTGGGGAGAGTGGGTTGCAGGGTAATTAAGGCGATAGGGGGCTTGACAGGAATCGGAGCGTTACGCCTGGGCCCGGGTGAGCGTTTCAAAAAACGGGCGCGACAAGTAGAGATTGAGTCTGAGCGGACAGCGCGAGAGCGGGAGCGAGCGGAATCTGTGTCCAGCGGTGGTTGGCCCACCTTTGCGGTTTTGATTTTTGCAAAGGTGGGGACTCATGCAGCCTGCGTCGGGATTTTCACCTCGATCCGCCCCATTGATTGACTTCGGACATCAAGAAAAACCGTGGCGACCGACCTCGAAGTCCCCACCTTTACACAAAACGTAAAGGTGGGCCAGCCACCACCCTCAATTTTGTGTTTGCCGACTACTCTTGCGTGAAAACACTAACGTCACCGGGCTGCTCGAATATGAAATCCAGCAAACCATCGGAATTCAAATCGGCAGTCACAATACCCAACTCGGCGTTGAACACTCCGGGTAGTTTTACGATCTTCTTGCTCTGGAAGGTCCCGTTTCCATTCCCGAGGTAGAGGTCAGTTTCATCTTGAGTGTCTGACAAAGGATAATTAACGATCAGGTCCGTCTTGCCATCCGAATTGAGGTCGCCTGTCGCAAACGAAAACGCGCCTATGAAGCTCGGTATGGGGACAGCAAACGGCTTCTTGAAAGTTCCGTCGCCGTTGCCCATCATGATCCACAGCTTTCCGTTGGTCGCACCCTGCTCGCAGTATGCGAGATCGGCAATTCCATCAGCATTAAAATCACTTACCTGCAGGCTTTGACCGAAACCGCACCCTAGGTTGAAGCTCGACACCAGCCGTCGGGGTTTCTGGAATGTGCCATCTCCATTGCCGACTTGAATGTAAAGCCCATTGCTACTCAAGACTGCTAGGTCCAGTTTTCCATCACCGTTGAGGTCGGCGGGCAGTACTTCGTAGCTACCGGGATGGTTATAGTTCACCAGGTGTTTGAAAGTTCCATCGCCGTTACCGAGGTAAACAAAAGTAGTCGGTGACCCGGCTTCCACTGAAATCAGATCGAGATTGCCATCACCATTAAAATCGCCCACCGCCATCGCGAGCGGGTAATTATTCTTTGCTTTCCCAAAACGCGAGCCCCGCCGGAACGTACCATCTCCGTTGCCCAGGTTCAGTTGAATATGCGTGGGCGGCCCGTTCGGATCGGCACCAAAAGCTAGGTCTTCATTGCCGTCATTGTTGAAGTCGCCGGTGGCAATTGCAGCCGGGCCCGAGCCGTAGTAGTCGTACGCTGCAATTGGGCCAGGGAGAAAGGTACCGTCGCCGTTACCTAGGAAGCTCTTGATCTCCGAAAAGCTGTAATCCGCAGCGAAATCGAACTTGCCATCATTGTTGAAGTCGGTCAAGACGAGATGTTGTGAGCCGATGTTCTTCAGATAAACATGTGGCTTCTTGGCGACAATCGTAGTGGTCGGCGTGTGCACTTCCACCAAACTGTAACTCGAGCTTGAAACGCCTCCGCCGGGCGGCGGGTTCGTCACCGTAATGTAGCCCGCCGTCGGCTTGGCTACATCAGACGCGAGTATCTGGGCTTCCAGTTCGCGGGCGGAAATGAATGTCGTGGTGCGCGGGCTGCGGTTCCAATTCACAACCGCTCCCGACACAAAGTTCGCTCCATAGACTTTGAGTGTGAACGCCCCGCTGCCCGGCACGACCGCCTGCGGTACCGGCGGCCCCACTACTGTAGGAATAGGATTGACTGCGAACGCAGCCGAGAAAAAGACAAAGCCGCAACCCACGATTGCCGCAATCGAGCGAAGGCGTCGAACACCACTCAACAACCGATTCACAACCTTACCTCCAACCACTAGAGCTTGCAGATGAGGTGGGGACTCATGCAGCCTGTGTCGGGATTTTCACCTCGGCCCGCCCCATTGATTGACTTCGGGCGTCAAGAAAAACCGTGGCGACCGACCTCGAAGTCCCCACCTTTACACAAAACGTAAAGGTGGGCCAGCCACGCTTGAGTATTTCCTTTACATTCATCGTATTACTCCACAATTCATGAGTTCGGTATCCGCTGTCCTACTGTTGCGTGAAAATACTAACGTCTCCCGGCTGCTGGAAGATGAAGTCGAGCAAGCCGTCAGAGTTGAAATCCCCCGGGACAATCCCTTCCTCAGCATTGAAAACTCCAGGCAACTTTACGATCTTCTTGTGCTGGAAGGTGCCGTCTCCATTCCCCAGGAACAGTTCGAAGACAGAGGAGCTAAAGGTAATATACGAAACCGCGAGGTCTGTCTTCCCGTCGGAATTGAAGTCGCCGGCGGAGAATGAGAAGCCGTAGATGCCATTCTGAATGGGGATAGCAACCGGCTTCTGGAAGGTCCCGTCGCCGTTGCCCATCATGATCCAGAGTTTTCCGTTGGTTGAGTCTCTCTCGCAATACGCCAGATCGGTGATTCCATCGCCATTAAAATCAGTAACCACCAGGCGACGGCCGAAGCCGCATCCGACACGAGCGTTCGAAAAAATCTGTCGAGGCTTTTGAAAAGTGCCGTCTCCGTTTCCCAACTGGACGAAAAGACCGCCGGTCCCCATGAGCGCCAAATCCAATTTTCCGTCACCGTTAAGGTCGGCAGTCACTACTTCGAAAGCAGAGCGGTTGTAGTCCGCCTTGTGCTTGAAGGTACCATCGCCGTTGCCCAAAAAAACAGAAAGGTCGGCTGTCTGGTTCTGTAAGGAAAGCAGGTCGAGGTTACCGTCGCCGTTGAAATCGCCGACGGCAAATCTCATGACGTTGGCTTCTGCAAAATGTCCAAAACGTGAGCCCCGCCGGAACCTACCATCTCCGTCACCCAAGTTCACCTGAAGCTGCGTGGGCGGGCCATTCGGATCGGCTCCGAAGGCTAGGTCCTCGTTGCCGTCATTGTTGAAGTCACCTGTAGCAATGGCGGCGGTGTTGTAGTAGTTATATGCGGCGATGGAGCCGAAGCGAAAAGTGCCATTCCCATTACCCAACAGAACTTTGATTTCTGTTCCGAACTCCGCCGCAAAGTCGAGGATGCCATCGTTGTTGAAGTCACTCAGCTCGAGGACGAACGTCCCATTGCCCTTGAAATACACATGCGGCGGCCCCACAGTGATTGTCGCTGTCGGCGTGTGCACTTCCACCAAGCTGTAACTCGAACTGGAAACGCCTCCGCCGGGCGGCGGGTTCGTCACCGTGATGTAGCCCGCCGTCGGCTTGGCTACGTCGGTCGCCAGTATCTGGGCCTCTAGCTCGCGCGCGGAAATGAAAGTCGTGGTGCGTGGGCTGCGGTTCCAATTCACTGCCGCCCCCGACACAAA
>Ga0206964_10370_pt1 | contig 11083 bp, 9 predicted proteins | sample Alteio_BWOrgHeat_25_FD_152980 | JGI IMG/M metagenome (GOLD analysis project Ga0206964, IMG submission 152980) | Enriched cells from forest soil in Barre Woods Harvard Forest LTER site, Petersham, Massachusetts, United States -... | ecosystem: Environmental > Terrestrial > Soil > Temperate forest >...
TAATTAAGATGCCCAAAATGAGCGATACCATGACCGAAGGGGTATTGGCCAAATGGCATAAAAAAGTTGGTGATAAGGTTAAGTCGGGCGATGTAATGGCCGAGATAGAGACCGATAAAGCCACCATGGATTTTGAATCGTACCAGGATGGCACACTGCTTTATATTGGCGTTGAAGAAGGCAAAGCCGTTCCGGTTGATGCCCTGATAGCGATCATAGGCAAAGAAGGCGAGGATTACCAGGCTTTACTAAAAGCCGATGCTGCCCCCGCAGCTGAAAGTAAACCTGCTGAAGCCGAAGCCAAACCAGCCGAACCAGCATCTGCGGCTACTGAAGAAAAAGCGCCTGCTGCAGCTGAGGAAAAAGCTCCTGCGGCAACTGAAGACAAAGCACCCGCCCCTGTTGAAGCAAAACCAAAGGTTGATAAAAGCAAAATACCGGCAACAGTTATTCGTATGCCGGCGCTTAGCGATACCATGACCGAAGGGGTGATCAACAAATGGAATTTTAAAGTTGGTGATAAAGTAAAATCGGACGACTCGCTGGCCGATGTGGAAACCGATAAGGCGACCATGGAAGTGGTGGGTTACGAAGAAGGCACACTATTATATATAGGCCCTAAAGAAGGCGAAGCTGCACCCGTAAATGGTATTATTGCCATTGTAGGTAAAGAAGGTACGGATATTACACCTTTACTGCAGGATGACGCCCCGGCAGCAGTAGCAGCGGAAAGTAGCAGTAGCACTGAAGCAGAAGAAACTGCTACTGCCACTACTAGTGCCACTGAGGACGAAGGCACATCAGCCGAAGATGACAGCCGTATTAAGGCATCGCCGCTGGCCCGTAAAATTGCAAAAGAAAAAGGCATCAACCTTAAGGATATAAAAGGCAGTGCCGAAGGCGGCCGTATCATTAAGAAAGATGTAGAAGAATATGTACCGGCTGCGAAGCCAGCTGCAGTAGCAGCAGAAAGTAGCAGTAAAGAGGCTGCTCCAACTGCTACTCCACAACCTGCCACTGCTGCTCCTGCTAAACCGGCACCCGTTATTGCCACTTATACAGGCGAAGAGAAATTTACCGAGAAACCGGTTAGCCAGATGCGCAAAGCCATCAGCCGCCGTTTGTCCGAAAGCTTGTTTACCGCGCCGCATTTTTATGTAACCATGAGCATTGATATGGACCAGGCCATTGCTGCCCGTACCCGCATCAATGAGGTGGCCCCGGTTAAAATATCATTTAACGATTTTGTATTGAAAGCCTGCGCCGTTGCCTTAAAACAACACCCGGCTATCAACTCGTCCTTCATGGGCGATAAGATCCGAACCAACGAGCATGTACACATTGGCGTAGCCGTAGCAGTTGACGAAGGCCTGCTGGTACCGGTTATCAAATTTGCCGATGGTAAATCATTAAGCGCCATATCGGTTGAGGTAAAAGACTTTGCCGGCAAAGCCAAAAGCAAAAAATTACAGCCCAACGAAATGGAGGGCTCAACTTTCACTATATCAAACTTAGGTATGTTTGGGGTGGATGAGTTTACCGCCATCATTAACACGCCAAATGCCTGTATCCTTGCCGTTAGCGGCATACAAGCTGTACCGGTGGTAAAAAATGGCGCCGTAGTACCCGGCAACGTAATGAAGGTAACCCTAAGCTGCGACCACCGCGTGGTTGACGGTGCATCAGGCGCCGCCTTCCTGCAAACGCTAAAATCAATGCTGGAAGAACCGGTGAGGTTGTTGATTTAAGATTTTAGAATTACGATTTACGAATTACGATTTGTAATTAGATATTAAGCGATGGGTTTTAGGGCTCATCGCTTTTTTTGTTCCCACCACTCCAACACATCATGCTGAATTTATTTCAGCACCTCACGGGACAGGTCGTCCGCAGATAGGTTGCCCGCAAGCAGGCGGCTCATCGCTTTGCTACTTAGCATGTGAGGTGCTGAAATAAATTCAGCATGACGGGGAAGAGCTATATTATTGATTATATTTGAAATACTATAAGCCTGGCCGAGCCTTTAACCTGATGCAATGACTAAATACGGAGCGCTATTTTTTGTTTTTACTGCATTGTTTTTAATTACTACGATGTATTTCGATGTGATTCTTAAAACAGATTCGATCTATTGGTTAGTCGGTAAACTGACGTGGGTAACTATCATCACTGCTGGCCCTTTGTATATTGACCTTGTTAAAAAGGCGCATTCGGTGCCTTATGTTGTTTGTGGCATTTGCTTCGGGGTGCTTTTTTTGGGATTTATAGGCCATGACGCAGTTGACAAATACAAAACCAGGGTTTGTCATGAACAATTTGGCAAGGAGTTTAATCAAAGGAGGAGGCGCCTTGGATTTCCTCAGATCCCTCTTAGTTGGCAAGTAGATTCCAGGTGGGACGAGGGGATTAGCTGGCACGGAAAAGACAGCATTGGCGGACATGAAAGCAAATTGATTGTTTTTGATAAATGCGTTATAGACCGTGAAGATGATGAATATGCGCTTAAACCTGGCGATGAGGTATCCCGGTCTATGGAGGTTATTTCACAATATGCAAAAGACAAAGGCCAGGATTCTATATTTTTTCATTATATCGAAGGCAATTACAATACCGTCATTTCGCGCGAAAAGGCCGACAGTATATTTGATGCTGAAGGGATAAAGAAGGATTATTGAAAAGAGCAAAGCGCATTATGCTCATCGCATTGTTTGTCTGAACCGGAATTAAACAGATTAAAGGATGCCTCGGATTTCTGTACCTTAAGCATCGTAAAAATCCAAGTAATCCGCGTAATCCCGGTTCCGACAAAATTCCTATCTTAGCCCTCCCAATAACACAATTGCAAAATGAAGACATTGACCTGTTTATCCGCAACTGTTTTAATTTGCAGCTTTGCCTGTGCACAACAAATGAATCCACAAAAACTAACTTACCCCGCAACCAAAAAGGTTGATACCGTTAATACCTATTTCGGCACCGCCGTGCCCGATCCTTACCGCTGGCTGGAAGACGACCGCGCCGACGATACCAAGGCCTGGGTACAGGCAGAAAACAAGGTAACGCAAAGCTATCTTTCGCAAATTCCCTACCGGGATGCTATGCACAAACGCCTGGAACAATTGTGGAACTACGAAAAATACAGCGCGCCTTTTAAAGAGGGGCAATACACTTATTTTTATAAGAACGACGGGCTGCAAAGCCAGGCTGTTTTATGGCGGCAGATAGGCGATGGCGCACCCGAGGTTTTCCTGGACCCGAATAAGTTTTCGGCAGATGGAACCACGTCCATGCAGGGCATCGATTTTACCAAAGATGGCAGCATGGCCGCTTACCAGCTCTCCGAAGGCGGCAGCGACTGGCGCAAAGTGATCGTGATAAAAACAGCTGATAAAGCCATGGTGGGCGATACGCTTACGGACATTAAATTCAGCGGCATTGCCTGGCGCGGCAACGACGGCTTTTATTACAGCAGTTATGATAAACCCAAAACAGGTTCGCAGTTATCGGGGATGACGCAGTTTCACAAACTGTTTTACCATAAACTGGGTACGCCCCAAAATACCGATAAACTGATATTTGGCGGCGAGCAAACCAAACGGCGCTATATCGGCGCGTATTTAACCGAAGATCAGCACTTCCTGGTGATCACTGCCGCTAATGAAACTACCGGCAATGAATTGTATATACAGGACCTGACCATCCCTAACAGCGCTATAGTTAACGTGGTAGATAATTTCGATAATGAACATAGCGTGCTGGACAATGTGGGCAATACGCTGTATATCATCACCAATATGTATTCGCCCAATTTTAAAATTGTTACCGTTGATGCGGCTAACCCGAAGCCGGTTTATTGGAAGGATCTGATCCCAACAACCAAAAACGTACTGAGTGCGTCCACCGGCGGCGGCAAGATCTTCGCCGAGTACCTGCAGGACGCTACCTCCGTTGTGCAGCAGTATGACATGACCGGCAAACTGGAGCGCACCATTACCCTGCCCGGCATTGGTACGGCTTCCGGCTTCGGTACCAAAAACGAGGAAAAGGAAACCTATTATACCTTTACCAATTACGTTTATCCGCCAACCATTTTTAAACTGGATATTGCTACCGGCGCATCCACGGTTTACAAAAAATCAAACGTGCAGTTTGATCCAACCCAGTTTGTAAGCGAGCAGGTGTTTTATAAATCGAAGGACGGCACAAAGATCCCGATGATCATCACCTACAAAAAAGGCACGGTAATGAATGGCAAAAACCCAACGCTATTGTATGCCTACGGCGGCTTCAGCATCAGTTTAACCCCTGCATTCAGCACCAGCAATATTATTTTACTGGAACATGGCGGCATCTACGCCGTGCCCAACCTCCGCGGCGGCGGTGAGTACGGCGAGAAGTGGCACAAAGCTGGTATCAAAATGAAGAAACAAAACGTGTTCGACGACTTTATAGCCGCTGCCGAATACCTGATCAAACATAAATATACTTCGCACGACTACCTGGCTATTTCGGGCGGCTCCAACGGCGGCCTGCTCATCGGCGCCATTATGACCCAACGGCCCGATCTGTGCAAAGTTGCCCTGCCCGCGGTAGGTGTAATGGATATGCTGCGCTACAACAAGTTTACTGCCGGCGCAGGCTGGAGCTATGATTACGGCACCGCGGAAGATTCACAGGAGATGTTTGAATACCTGTACCATTATTCGCCTTACCATGCTTTAAAACCCAACAACTACCCGGCAACCATGGTTACTACTGCCGATCATGACGACAGGGTGGTACCCGCGCACTCATTTAAATTTGCCGCCCGGCTGCAGGAATACCAGCAGGGCCCAGCGCCGGTCATCATCCGCATCGAAACCAAAGCCGGCCACGGCGCTGGCCAAAGCACCGAACAGGTGATCAGCGGGCAGGTGGATAAATGGGCCTTTATGTTTTGGAACATGGGAGTGGCTTTTTGATTTACGATTTTCGGATGTTCGACCTGCCGGCAGGTTTCGGATTTGCTTTAATAGTGAAGAATTTAAGATTAACGATTAGGAAAAATGATATTACTGACTGACGTTGTATCCGACGGCTATTTTTTCCACATGGTTATTAGCGGGCGGGTAGTTGCCGGAGTTGTTATTTTTATTGCTTTACTAATTTATTTTATCAGGAGGTGGCGCAAATCGAGGGTAAATGGGAACCAGTAGTTTTATCGGCAGCATTTTAGGGGTAGCATTCGTTTTATGCCTGCTGCATTTTACGATGCGCGGGCTCATCCGGTCGGAGTTAAACATGAACACCTATCAGAAAGACGATTTTAATTTCAGGCTGAGGGCCACCAAAGCGCCGCTGTTTCTACTGTTTGTTTTTATTATCGGCACCTATGCGCCAGCGTTTTTCGGCCTGCTTTTAATGCCAGGACCATGGGGATTTTTGTTCAGGGTATTGTACCGGATAAATACAAACGTTTGGGTGGTATTGGTGATCGCTTTACCCATCATCTTTTATAATCTTTTTGGGTACGAGAAGGATGAGGAAGCGGAATAAATCTTACGAATAAAAAACTTACGAAGTTTTCAAAACTTCGTAAGTTTAACATTGAAATGAGATCAATTAAACTATTCGCACTAACTACAGCAATTCTAGCCATCAGTCTATCTGTTTTATCCGCCCAGGCCCCTAAAAACCTCAACATTGTATTCATTGGCAACAGCATCACCCATGGCGCAAACCTGGCCGACCCCGAACATGATGCCCCTCCGGTAATTGCCACTGCATATTTGCAACACCAGGCCAATATTGGGGCGGTAGCCTTCTCCAACCAGGGGTACAGCGGCTATACAACGATTGATTTTTTACCCTCAACCGGTACCACGTTTAAAAAAGTTAAAGCTGCCGCAAATAACTTTACGAATAAACAGGCCCTGCTTATATTTTCAATTAAATTGGGCACCAACGACAGCGCCATAGAGGGGCCAAATGGTTCGCCCGTTTCGCCCGATCATTATAAACAGAACTTAAAAACCATTGCCGATAGCCTTTTAACGGAATTCCCGGGATGTATCATCATTTTTCAGCACCCCATCTGGTATAGCCCGAACACCTACAACGGCGCCAAATACTTGCGGGAAGGGCTCGACAGGCTGCAAAGATATATCCCGCAACTCGATCAACTCGTAACCAACTATGTCTCAACCCATCCGAAACGCGTATTCGTTGGTGATACCGATGCATTCGATTATTTTAAACAAAATTATTTAACTGATCTGACCCCCGAGAATGGACACCAGGGTACATTCTATCTTCATCCCAATAAAAAAGGCGCCGCAATACTTGGCGGTTTTTGGGGCAAGGCAATTTATAAAGTTGTAAAAGGGCTTTAACAAAAAACAGCGCCGGTATTAACCAGCGCTGCTTTCAAATTTCACTTATAACCTTAAAGAAATGGACCTAATCTGACTTTTGACTTAACAATTAGTGCCTGTCGCCGTCATGTCCTCTTTCGTCGTGGTTTCTGTGCTGACGTTCAGCATTCCGTTCGTGACGACGATTATTTTGTGCCTGGTGATGATAGAAGTTTTCCTGGCGATTATGGATACTACGGTTACGGATACTGCGATCACGGTCGCCCATCCAATGGTTACGATACCTTGCATCGCGGCTGTCGCGGATAAATGCCTGGTCGCGGCGGCCACGGTAGTTTGCATACCTGGCCCTGAACTGATCATCGCGTTCCCATGGGTTACGTTCGTTTATTACGGCTTTATAAGAGCGGTACCTGTCGAAATTGCCGAACCTTGGAGGTAATACGCCGCGATGGATCCATACATTGTTTTCGCGATAAACATACATATGTGCAGGCACATCATAATAAGCGCCGATTTCGGGCATATAATAGTATTGGGCATTGTCATAACCTACCGGGCCCCAGTCTGGCTGAACCCCTATGTTTACCCCAGCGCTTACACTTACCTGTGCATCGGCTGTTTTGAATAATAAGCAGCCACATAATATCGCTGTTGTAAAAATTAACTTTTTCATAAATTCTGATTTGTTTACATCATAGACAATCAGAACCGGTAATAGTTTAGTATTTATTTTTCTTATTTTCAATTAGTTACAAATGAGCGGATTGGCAGGGCAAAAAGAAGGCCGGCAAAATCATGTTTTGCCGGCCCCTTGTACATACATTGAGCGGAGTTATTTAAAACCTATTTGTTCCCGTTGTCTTCGTCGGATAATTTTTTGCCAGCCATAGCCAACACAGGTCTGCCTATTACTTTATATGTGCCGTCGCCTTTTAATATTGAAGCTACCATTTCTTTATCCTGCATCACTTTTACGGCCTGGGCAAGCTCCTTGTCGTATTTAAAGTTGGCTTCGTAACGGCCTTTTTCAAAATAATAGCGGGAGGCGATCTCGTTTTCCAATACCTCTTTTATTTCGTCCTTGTGCAGCTGCAGGTCGTTTTTCTTACTGGCCTCCATTTTGGCTTTTAGGGCATCGTATTCGGTTTGAATAGCTGTGAATTCTTTTTCCTTGGTGGCTTCAGTTTTCAGGTCGCCAAGTAATTTTTCGGATGCAGTATTATAGGTGTAGTTTTTGTCGTCCAAAAACTTAACAAAATCGGCATAGTCGGCATCATTAAAATTGAACGTACGCGGGTCGTTAAGCGCAGGATGCGTATCCCTGTAGCGGGTGGCATAATCAAATATCAGCAGTTTGCCTACCAGGGCCTCAGTTACATTAGCAAAATGATCCTGCTTCACAAAAATATCCGGGTAAATGCCGCTGCCGTCATAAACCGAACGGCCGTCCTTTGTTTTAAATTCGTGGATCAGGGAGTCGGCAACCTTTAATACGGTGCCGTCGTCCTTGCGGTGGGTATAGTCAATAGCTTGTATACAACGACCCGATGGAACATAGTATTTAGCAATGGTAATCTTTACCAAACTATTATAAGGCAGGTTAAATGTTTGCTGAACCAGGCCCTTACCGTAACTGCGTTGGCCTATAATAACAGCACGGTCAAGGTCCTGCAGCGAACCGGCAACAATTTCGGATGCCGATGCCGAGTGACTGTTCACCAAAACAACCAATGGCAAATTAGGTTCAATGGGTGTATTTTGGGTGCGATAGGTAAAATTTTTATCTTTTATTTTTCCTATTTGGGATACGATCTCCACATCCTTCGGCACAAACAGGTTCACTATTTTTACAGCTTCAAGCAATATGCCTCCGCCATTTGAACGCAGGTCGAGAATAATACCGTTAGGGTTATTCTTTTTAAGTTCGGTTAAAGCATGGGTTACTTCATCGCCCGAATTCTCTAAAAATCGGTCCAGCTTAATATAACCCATATTGCCGCTAACCATGCCATAGTAGGATACGTTAGGCTGTTTGATCTCGTCGCGCACCAATGTTTTTTCAACCGGCTGTCCCACACCGCCGCGCCGTACAGATAATTTTATGGTAGCGCCTTTTGAGCCCTTTAACAGTACGCCCACCTGGTCGTTATTTTTGCCTTCCAGTACAATGTCGTTAATTTTAACCAGCTCATCGCCGGGCCTGATATCGGCTTTTTGGGCAGGGAACCCATCAAACACATCCGATACGTATACTTTGCCATTACGCGCAAATATGCCTGCGCCTATACCGCCGTATTGCGTGCTTACATAATGCAGCTTATATTCTTCAATTTCCGATTCGGGAACAAACTCGGTATAAGGGTCCAGGCCATCCAGCATGGCATCAACCCCGGTTTTGATCAGTTTTTCGGAATTAATGTCGTCAACGTAGTTAATATTAACCTCTTTGTATACTGAAGCAAACACATCCAGGTTTTTTGAGATCTGGAACAGATCGTCCTTAAAACTCCATGTAGCCAAAGCCAGCATCAAAATGCCGCCAAAAAAAACTTGTTTTCTATATTTCTTAAATAACACTTTTCCCTTATTCATCCTTCAAAATTTAAAATATAAAACTACAAAAAAACACGGGAGTTTCTAATCCGGCGATCGGTCTACAACCTGTTATTGTCGATATTAACTAACGCCTTTTTCAAGGTAAATAGTACATAAGCACGGTCGCGGTGAACCAGTTCCATAATTTTGCTGATCAAACTGTCTTCCTGCCCTTCGGTGTACCGCAGTTGTTCGTCGGTAAGGTGGTTATATTTCCTTTGGAGTTTAATTTTTACACGTTCCCAATCCTTGTTGGTGATACTTATCTCGGCCATTGTTAAATTATTTTCAACAAAAATATAAAAATAGATGCGGCTTACACTTAAAATTTTGGCAAGCCAATTGTTTAACGAATGTAATTATTAAACCATGACGCCGTTTGACAATCAAACTGCAACCATCATACACTAAAAATGTATCAACGTATGCTGGTATCATGGCAATAACCAACAAATTGATCTATTATGAAAAAAATTATTTTAAGTACAGCCTTCCTGCTTGCGGTATGCATCAGCGCAAAGGCGCAATTTTCGCTGGGAATAAAAGGCGGGGTTAATTATTCGACCATTAATTCCGATAATTTGAAAAGTTCGGGTGTTGCCGGCTACCAGGCAGGCGTGTTTGCCCGTTTTGGTAATAGCTTTTACCTGCAGCCCGAGGTTTATGTAAGCAGTACCGGTGGCCATTTTGAATCGAACGATAACAATTACTCCGGTAACGTAAAATTCACCAATTTAAATGTGCCTTTGTTATTGGGATATAAATTCGGGCCGAAGAATTTAAATTTCAGGGTAATGGCCGGTCCTATCTATACTTCGCTGATGAATAAGAACGAAAGTTTGTCGCAAAACTTTAACGTAGCTTATAACGATTTTGGACATTACCGCAGCAGTACGCTGGGTTACCAGGCCGGCGCAGGTGTGGACATTGGCGCAATAACTGCCGACCTGCGTTACGAAGGCAACCTTACTGATGTTAACCCCGACTTTGGCCAAAGGCAAAACCTGTGGGCGCTAAGCATTGGCTTTAAATTCTTTTAAGCTGAAGAAACAGGATCGAAAGTTCAATTAAATAAAAAGTCCCGGTGTGAGCCGGGACTTTTTATTTGTTATGTTGACAAATAAAAACCTTATATATAAGCAAAGCCCCTGATGGGCAGGGGCCTTTGCTAACCAATTATAAACCTAAATTATGAGAAGAGCTGTAGGAGAAGGGGTCGAACCTTCAAGAAGTGGTTATTCTTATTGCTAAGAGTTTCCCATGATCTTCGCCACCGGGACAAGGAGGTGTGTCTGCCTAAAATTTCACCATCCTACAGGATTTAAAGTCTTAAGTCCTGAGTCTTTAGTCGCATTTAACTTATGCTCCTGACTAACTTCTTAAAACAGTATTTTTATTTTGAGTCATCACTTTCTCTGGTTTTTGACTCAAGACTTGAGACTTTCGACTCAAGACTTAGAAAAAAGCTGTTGGGGAAGGATTCGAACCTTCACAGAGTGGTTAGCCCGCTTCGGGTTTTCCATTTTCTCCGCCACCGGGACAAGGAGGTGTGTCTGCCTAAAATTTCACCACCCAACATTGTTTTTTATTTGAAAGAACGATAAGCTTTTGTCATTGGCTTGATACAAATCTAATAGACCAATCTATTTATTGCAAATATTTCAATAGAATATTTGTATTTTTATCAGATTTTAATTATTCTTGTATATAAATAAAATATTCCGAATTTATGTCCCACAGAAAAGCTCAAAATTTAGAAATTGATAATCTCGACATACAGATTTTATCGATATTAATGAAAAATGCGACCACTCCATACACGGAGATTGCTAAAGAGTTGATCGTTTCCGGCGGAACTATACACGTGAGGATGAAAAAGTTGGAAGAAATGGGTGTGATAAAAGGTGCCAGTTTGGAGGTAGATCCCCAAAAATTAGGGTATGATATCACCGCTTTCCTCGGAATTTTCCTCGAAAAGGGTTCGCAATATAACGATGCTGTAAAGCAACTAAAAACCGTAAAGGAGATTGTTGAGCTCCACTACACCACCGGCAGCTACAGTATTTTCGCAAAAATTGTATGTCATGACACCACTCATTTGCGCGAAGTGTTGAACGAACAGATCCAGGGCG
>Ga0206964_10371_pt1 | contig 11038 bp, 9 predicted proteins | sample Alteio_BWOrgHeat_25_FD_152980 | JGI IMG/M metagenome (GOLD analysis project Ga0206964, IMG submission 152980) | Enriched cells from forest soil in Barre Woods Harvard Forest LTER site, Petersham, Massachusetts, United States -... | ecosystem: Environmental > Terrestrial > Soil > Temperate forest >...
ACTCTGGGTGGCTGCCTTGCTGGCTGGCGCAGTCATGATCTTGTTTCGCGGACCCAAACTCTGGCCCCTGTTGTTGCTGTGGCTGCCGCTCTTGTTCTACACACTTTCGGTGGCCTATAGCGGAGTGCCGATTTTCCTCCCGGTTTGGTGGCCATTCTCGTTTTACAACGTTCGCTACGGGCTACAGCTTGTACCTGCATTTGCGGTTGCGGGGGGAGTAATTGTCTATTCTTTTTTGGGCATGGCGCGAGACAAGACAGCGAAGGCTGCAGTGGTTTTAACGATTTTGATCCTGCTGGCAGGAAGCTATGCGTCCGTGTGGTGGGCTCAACCTATTTGCTTCCGGGAAGCCTCGATCAACTCAAGAACTCGAATCGCTTTCGAGGCTGAGCTCGCTAACAATCTGAAAAAGCTGCCTCCTGATTCCTTGCTGCTGATGTATCTGGGAGACCACGTGGGCGCTCTACAGCAAGCCGGAATCCCGCTGCGTCGCGTGATCAGCGAAGGCAGTCACCGCACTTGGAAGCGTCCGCTCGATCCCCAGGGTTTGTGGGAACACGCGTTGGCCGACCCCGCGCGATACGTTGATTATGTGGTTGCGATGGAGGACGACCCGGTCGCTCGCGGCGTCAACAGGCAGGGGCTGAGCTCGATGACTGTCATTGACGCAACCGGTCAACCTCCGGCGACGATTTACTGGAGTCATCGGCCAGTTCCCACTCTTCAGCCCAATCAGAACTAGCCTCTTTCGTGCCCCCTATGTGCTCTGAGGTGCTGGTTTTCTCATCCAGGTAATCACCCCGGTTAACCGAACCACCGTTTCCCGGTGATAAAATTCAGTCAACTCATGCCGAATTGGAGCCATATTCACGACGTTCTGCTGGGCGAGATGTCGTCGATCGTTTGGGTCTCGATTGCGCGTCTTGTACTGGCGGCAATTCTTGGCGGCGCCATCGGCATGGAACGGCAACTGAAGCACCGTCCCGCGGGCCTGCGTACCAACCTTTTCATTTGTATGGGCGCTGCCATGTTCACTCTGCTTTCCGACGAACTCGCGGTCGAGCACATCGGGGACCACACTCGCATCGCTGCTCAGATCATTCCCGGAATTGGTTTCATTGGAGCTGGATCCATCCTTCATGCTCGCGACAAACTGGTCACAGGGTTGACCACTGCCGCAACCATTTTTGTCGTTGCTTCAGTGGGAATGGCAGTCGGTGGTGGCCTTTATGTCACCGCAACTTTCGCGACGGGGCTCATCCTGCTTTGTCTTTTTTTGTTGGGACGCGTCGAAGATCAACTGGGATTGAAGACGGGTATTCATGCCTACGAGGTCGCGGGCAGCAACGTCGACGAGGTTACCGCCGAAGTAAATCGCGTGCTGGAATCCGTACATTCCATGATGCAGGATACGCAAATCGCCGCGACCCGGCAGCACATTCGTGTCCAGTTTACGTTAGAGGCAACGCGCAAAGACCAGCAACAGGTCCTGCACGGCCTGAAGCAATCCCCGATTTTTCTTAGCGTGACCGCACTCGGCCCGGTACATGCGGAATGAATTCCTCCGGCAGTTCCATTTCTTTTGTCAAAGCCAGTGCTTGCGGAAATGATTTTCTCATCGTGGAGAGCGCGAAAGCCCCGGAAGACCTCGTTGCATTCAGTCGCCGCATCTGTGACCGACACGAAGGTGTGGGCGCCGATGGAGTGGAGTTACTCTACCCAGCCGAGGATGCCGACGTGCATGCTCGCCTGTTCAACGCGGACGGGTCCGAGGCGGAAATTTCTGGCAACGGCACTCGCTGCGTCGCTGCGTACATATGCTCCACCCGAGGGAACGAAACAATTGTGGTTCGCACCGGCGCGGGCTTGAAGACGTGCACTCTCATTTCTCGCCACGACACTCGATATGACTTTGAAATCGCTATGGGTGAGCCTCAGGTCGGCGAAGAGTTGCAAATCCTGATGGCTCATCACACGGTATGGGGCATTCCGGTTTCGATGGGAAACCCCCACTACGTGGTTTTTGTGTCGAAATTTGCTGATGCCTGGCAGACGGAAGCAGCCGAAATCGGGCAGGATGCTAACTTCGAGCACGGAGTTAATGTGGAGCTTGTAAAGATTGAAAATGAAGGCGCTATTGATGTGCGTTTCTTCGAGCGCGGAGTCGGCGAGACGCAGTCTTCCGGAACTGGATCTTGCGCTGCGGCAGTGGCGGCAATAGCTGCTAAGAAGGCCCGGTCTCCCCTGCGAGTTAATACTCCAGGCGGAGTGCAAACCGTGCGCTGGGACGGCGAGGTTTTTCTGCGCGGGCCTGCCTGGATTGTTTGCCGGGGAGAATTCTTCGCTTAGGTCACCGACGATCAGAAGGCTGCTGCGCTGTCCGTTTCTTCTTTTAGCAGCCAGATCGAGGGTGCAGAAGATCCCATTGCCAGCAACCCCAGAGTCCCAAGTTGCTCGTCCGCAGCAGCAGGAATTGCTGATGTATCCTCTGGTCCATCAGTTTTTCCGGCAATGATCGGTTTGTTCACCTTTGTCTCGTATGCATAGCCGGTCAGCAGGACTTGGTAAGGAGCTGTACTCACACTGAGGCGTGCCCACCCGAAGTGCTTTTTGCCTTCAATCATGAACTGCAACCCGAGAAAACGATTCTTGACGCCGCCCGCCCACGAGCCCAGCGATCCGCCATCGGCTCCAATATATTGGGCCATGCAATAGAGACGGTTGGAGAATGTTTGTCCCTTTCCAATCAGCACGCCAGCATTTAAAGCCGCCACTCCCACGGAAGGATTGCAATCCGTTTTGGCCTGGGCCAAGGCGTTTCCCCCCTGCAGTGCATTCACTTCGAGGAAATCAGACGAACCCGCAGCTGTATCAACAAGCTCGAAATCTTTAATACCGTCGTGGTTCATATCGAGGGTCAATTTATGATTCGGTGTGAGCTTAATGTGGGCCGGGGTGAACACAATTCTGGCCTGGGACGGAGACGCCAAAGCCAGCACACTTACGCCCGCAGCACTCGCCGCCAAGGAATATAGTTTGAGCCGATGGTCGAGCGCTCCGGAGAGATTGGCACTCTTTTTGGACGGATGCGATGCTAGCTTCATTTTGTCCTCCTTGGGATCGGGTCGATGTCGTTCAGTTCGGCCAGGAAGCGACAGATAAGGATCGAACGCTTCCTGTTTCTTCCGCAGTCTCGCTTAGTTGAGCCACCTTATAGCACTTATTTGCGTGGCGTTTGTCAAAGCCGTAAAAGCCGGGACTCCTAGACCCTTTGTCTTTTCCTGCTCCCTGGTATCTGGGAAGATACGGGAACTCCCTGTTAAGCGCTCGCAGTGCCAGGGTTCAGTTAAGATTGACCATTCGAATATGTTTCCGCTCGACTCTGACTCTAAATGAGGAACGCCCCCATCGCGCGCATCAAGCCACCAGCGCTTCAACCCGGGGATACGATCGGCATCGTTGCTCCCGCGAGCAATATTAAGCGGGAGTTGCTGGACGCAGGCTGCGATGCGCTGCGGGAGCTCGGATACAGGCCTCTGTTCAGCGAGTCAATTCTCGATAGGGAACTTTACTTTGCCGGATCGGCCCAGCGGCGGTCGAGCGAACTCAACGAAATGTTCGCCCGTGAAGATGTTCGCGCAATCATCTGCGCTCGCGGGGGATACGGCTCCAACTACCTTCTTGAGTCGCTCGATCTCAACCTCATCAAGACGCACCCTAAGATTTTCATGGGATACAGCGACGTCACCACCCTGCTGACGTACGTCTTAGACTCAGTAGGACTCGTCACATTCCACGGCCCCATGGTCACAAAGGATTTCTCGCGTACCAACGGCATTGATTTAGACTCGTGGCGACTTGCCCTGAGCGGTGCCTTCGACTGGGCCTTGAGTCTGGGTCCCCAATCGGGTGTGAAGCCTCTTAGGGACGGTGCGGCCCAGGGCATCCTGTACGGGGGATGTCTTTCTATGCTGGTAGCTTCGTTGGGTACCCCGTACGAAATCCACACCGCGGGAACCATTCTGTTTATTGAAGACACGGCCGAGAAGCCTTATCAGATCGATCGCATGCTCATGCAATTGAAACTGGCGGGAAAATTCGTCGGGGTTCGCGGCATTGTATTCGGTGAAATGCTGGACTGCGTGCAGAACAAAGACCAGGGATACATTATTGATGAAGTAATATTGCGCGTGGTCGGTGAGTTTGGAATTCCAGTTATTTATGGACTGCGATCCGGTCATGTATCGAGCGAAAATGTTACGCTGCCTATTGGCGTTCAAGCGGAACTGCTAGTGTCGGGCACGCACATGACCTTCAGGATCCTCGAGCCGGCGACGACCGCCCTACCTTCAAGCCACTTGGTCCAGCGGAAATCATGACTGACAAGAAGCATATTCACCTGATTGGAATCTGCGGCACGGCAATGGCCTCGCTGGCCGGAATGTTGCAGCAGCGCGGACATCGTGTCAGCGGCTCCGACGCCGCCGCGTATCCGCCGATGTCGGACTTTCTTTCGTCACTGGGGATTCCGCTGGCCCAACCATTTGCCGCGGAGAACCTGCAACCACAGCCCGATTTAGTGGTAGTGGGCAATGCCATTTCGCGCGGCAACGTGGAATTGGAACATGTGCTCGACCAGCGCATCCCGTTTTGCTCCATGCCGCAGATTTTGCACGACGAGTTTCTGCGTGGCAAGGAAGTGCTCGTCGTTGCGGGTACCCACGGCAAAACCACCACCACTTCGATGCTGGCATGGATTTTTCACACCGCCGGTTTGCAGCCTTCGTTCCTGATCGGCGGTATCGCCGAGAACTTCGGCAGCAGCTTTCAGTTAGGGCAAGGGAAGCACTTCATCATCGAGGGCGACGAGTACGATACCGCCTTCTTCGATAAAGGCCCCAAGTTTCTCCACTACTTTCCCGACTCGGCGATCCTGACGTCGGTCGAATTTGATCACGCCGATATCTACAAAGACCTGGACGCAGTGGAAACCGCGTTCAAACGTCTGGTAAATCTAGTGCCTCGCCGGGGCAGGATCATCGCCTTTGACACCGGAGAAAGCCTCAACCGTTGCATCGCCCGCGCATTCTGTCCGGTGGAACGATACGGGTCGAGCGCGAGTGGAAACTGGCAAGTCACCGATCTTCGGCTGACTCCCGACCGTACTGCCTGGACAATCCTGCGCGATGGCAAGCGATGGGCTGATTTCGAGTACGCCCTAGGGGGCGAGTACAACGTGTGGAACGCAACCGCTGCGGCCGCGATGGCTGGCGCCTGCGATATTTCACGCGAAGAGATTTCCGCCGCTCTCAAAACCTTCAAGAGCGTAAAGCGACGACTGGAAGTCAGGGCTCAGGTGAACGGCATTACCATCATTGACGACTTTGCTCATCATCCCACCGCCATTGCTGGTACTTTGACGGCATTGCGTTCCAGCTATCCTGGCTCGCGTCTATGGGTGATTCTGGAGCCGCGGTCGAACACGCTTCGGCGCAATGTGCTGCAGGCTGATCTGGCCAAGAGCCTGGCGCTGGCGGATGAAGTTGTGGTCGCTAACGCGTATAGGTCGGACGTCATCCCAGAAGCAGAGCGTCTCGACCTGGCCGTCGTGGCGGCGCAGATTCAGAAACACGGCCGCCGCGCCCGCATGGTTCCATCGGTTGATGGCATCGTGCAATTGGTCGCGCCTGAAATGCGTTCCGGGGATGTGGTCGCGATTCTCTCCAACGGCGGTTTTGGTGGAATCTACGAGAAACTTCCGGAGCGCTTGAAGTCCATGAACGCAAGTCCACAAAGCTCAAATGCCAGTGGCAAGGTAATCGTGAGTTGACGAATTCTACGCTTGGGGAAGCGCGCCTGTGATTCGTACCATCTTGATGCTGGGCTTCTGGGCAGTGCTGCTGCCGTTCGCGGCCCTGCTCGGCTTTCCCTGGACGATCCTCACCGGCAACGTCAGCTTTCTTTATCGCATGGGCATGTGGGGCGCCTGGACCGGAATTCGTCTTGCCGGAATTCGCGTTGAAACCGTGGGACTCGACATGCTCGATCCTGCCCGTACCTATCTCTTCATGTCGAATCACGTGTCAAATGTTGACCCTCCGATCCTGTTGCCCCTGATTCCTCGGCGGACGTCAGTGATGGTGAAGAAAGAATTGTTCAGCTATCCGATCTTGGGTCGAGTCATGCGTTTTGGCTCGCTCGTTCCCGTGGACCGGGGAAACCGAGAGTCAGGAATTGCCGCGGTCCGTGCCGCTGGCGAAGTCATTCGGCAGGGCGTTAACATGACTATTTACGTTGAAGGCCACCGCTCTTTCGATGGCAAACTGCTGCCGTTCAAGAAAGGCCCGTTCTATCTGGCCGAGGACTGTGGCGTGCCCGTGGTCCCCGTCACCATCGTCGGGACGCACGATGTCATGCCCAAGAAAAGATTCTCGATTAAACCAGGGACAGTCACCGTGATTTTCCACGATCCAATCGAGCCCAAAGATTTCGGTGGCCGCGACTGTCTGATGGCCAAAGTGCGCGGGGCAATTGACGGTGGATTGCCGGTGGAATTTCGAGAAGCCAACCCTGTAACCACAGAGGACACCCTTCGACTCCGCTCAGGGCAAGCTCCGGTTCACGAAGGAAAAGCATCGGCTTGACCGGTTTCCTCTGTGCATCCAATTATGTCCTTTGTGGTTTAAGCTTTTGGTTTCGTCCGTACTGCCTTGGCGATATCCGGTAGCCGGCTCAGCAGCGCGGAAACTTTCAACCACAATTTGTGGTCAATGGCCGGGGCCCCGCTGACAATTGCGCCAGCAGGGACGTCTCCCGCAACCCCACTCTGCGGTGTGACGATGGCGCCGTCGCCGATTTTGCAATGGCCCACCACACCCACCTGCCCGGTCAAGATGACATTCTTTCCCAGTTCAGTTGAGCCGGCCAGACCTACCTGCGAAGCCAACAGCGAATCCTCGCCGATGTGTGAGCCATGTCCCACCTGCACCAGATTGTCGATTTTGGTGCCGCGAGCAATACGGGTTTCACCCACGCTGGCGCGATCAATGCAGGAGTTCGATTGAATTTCAACGTCATCGCCGATCACCACTGGCTGCGGTTGAGGAATCTTGTGCCAGTGGCCCTGATCATCTTTCGCGAAGCCGAACCCATCTCCCCCAATCACCACACCGTTCTGGAGCAGTACGTTGTTTCCCAGGCGGCAGCGCTCACGAACTACCACATGCGCGTGCGCGAAGAAATTGTCGCCGACGCGAACTCCACGATAGATCACGGCGTGCGCCAGCAACACTGCGTCTTTCCCAATGACCACATCTTCACCGACAACAACATAAGGCCCAACATGCGCGCCGGTGCCAATCTTGGCCGAAGGATGAACCACCGCAGTGGGATGTATCCCGGGCGCATACTCTTCCGCGGGATGAAATAGTGCGATGGCGCGAGCGAAGGTCAGGTACGGATTACTGCTGCGCAACATCGCAGTCGCTACCGCGGGAAAGTCCTCGGACACCACGATGGCCGAGGCCTTCGTTGTGCGGGCTGCCGCCGCATACTTCACGTTCGCGACAAACGTGAGTTCCCCCAGGCGAGCTTCTTCGATTCCGGCCACGCCCGTGATTTCAGTCGCAGGCGATCCGTTCTCCAGGCGCACACCCAGCGCGGAAGCAATCTGTGCAAGTTTCATGGGGTCTGACTCGTGATTGTAACGGAGACAGGTGTTAGGTGGATATTTTTGTCCGACCGCGATGGCCGAGGGACGCGACTACCGCTGCTCCGGAACAATCTTGTAACGATGCTCCTGGTCGTAAAACGCTGCTGGAGGATGATCGGACTGGGCTCCATGAATCGGTCGTTCGGCGGCCGAGGTCAGAACGGCGGCGTGTTGTGCAGCCTTGAATCCCATGGTTGTGCTGAACATGGGTTCGTCGAACAACGTGCCAGTGTTCGCTTGCGCGGCGGCGAAAATCGGGAAGGCTTTGCCTCCCGAAAACACGGTTGCTGTGTAGTCGCCCACCATCAATCCGGCAAAGGTGTTGGGCAGCCAGGTGACAGTCATCGGTCCAGCCAGGGTCATCGGCACGGTCCAGGTATTACCGCCGTCGGGAGAAGAGATAAATCCTGCATAGAGTGCGCAGGTGGTTGGGTCACAATTCGTCTGCCCATAAAAATAGTAAGTAAGGGCAAGATGCGCCGTGGTCCCGGAGGTCCCTGACTCCACAGCCAGTCCAGGAATAAAGTGATCCATGGTGCTGCTGGCCGGGTCAATGGGAATGCGAACAGGCGTGGTCCAGGTTACGCCATCGGAGGACGTGCTTAGCACCATGTCATTCGAAGCACATGCCGTTCGAAAGCGGCAGTCCTGCCAGATCACATAGATCTTGCCGGCCGCATCCATTGCCGCCGAGGGCAGGGGAGAGGTCCGAAGATTTGCCGCGACCAGGTGATCTGTGATTGTGGAAATAGTTGTCGATGCTCCCCAGGTAGTCCCACCATCCGATGAACTGAAGGCGAGCATGTTCTGCTGCGTCGCAGCCTCGATAGGCACAATGACCTTGCCGTTGGGCTGTACGAGTGGCTGACCGCCGATGCCAGCCGCAAAATCTGGTGTGTCGATCGCCGCTCCCCAAGTGAGTCCGCCGTCGGTCGATGTGCTCATCCAAATCAAGTTGTTGTTGCTGGGATCGTCCCACTCCACGTAACAGTGACCGAAGAAGGAACTGGCCGGGGTGTTATCACAGACAATCCAGTTTTTGTCCGAATTGGGTGTGGTGCTGATCGCCACCGGATTTCCCCACGTAAGACCGTCCGTCGAACGGCTGACTACGACCTGGTCCACATTGGCGATTGCCAGCGACGAAATGAGCCACACCCCGTGCGCGGCGTCAAACGCCACTACGGCATCGCTCGCGGCATCGAATGTTCCAGTCTCAAATACGGTGATTCCCGGCAGGAATCCCTGGGTCCAATGACCGCCAGCATCGGTAGAAGTGGCAAAACCCACGTCAGATCCGCCGCCGCTGAATATGCGTCCCACTTGAAACGCGCTGACAATTGTTGAACCCGACGCGAATGCACTGGCTTCAACTTCGGTGGCATGTTGGCTCCCGGAGTTCGTGAAGGTATCGGTGCTGAGTTGAGTCAGCGGAGTCATGGGTGGTGGAACTTGATTTTGGGGTTGCATCGCCGGGGGCGAACCTGAGCCACAGGCGGTGATCATCATCAGCAGCCCTAACAGGCTCGCTGCAGGTAGTAATCTCACGGCAATTCTTTCTGGCACCGGTTAATGTCCTTATCGCCCAAATAGTAGTAAATAAAATCTTATTCTCCGAACATTGGCACTTGGGCAGTGTCAACGCCTACCCCGCGCCGCTTCCGATGGGTCGCTCCGATCACGCCCAGGACTGTGAGTGACTCCAGTGCGCTGCGCGGAACAAAGATGCGTTGTGTGTTCGATCGCAGATCCGGAGGATTAATCAGAAACCCTTCGGCCGTGGTAAGCGATAGGTCGTTAGGCATCATCCCCTCGAGAACCTCGTTGTCCTTGAACCGGAGCCGCACCCACAAGCCTTCGGTGCGCGGCCGAGTGGTAAAAGTCTTGCGATTGGCAGATTCCTGCTCTCCGAACTCGCGCACAAAATACACCACCTTGATGTCCGCTAGATCTATGGACACGACGTTACCAGCGGTATTGAGAAGCTCCAGTTTGCCTTCGCGAACAAAGTCCGCCGGCGCGACGTAGCCATTGAGGGTGTCGCGATCCATTTTTCGGACTACCACTTTCTTGTGTGTGGAAGACATACGAGGCCAAGAAATCCAGCCTGGACCGCAGCTTTCCGCGTCTCCGGGCACCCTAAGATTCTCACACTTTGCTACGTACATGATGCGTCATCGCATTCGCAGTAGCCAAATTGTTAACATTGTGTTATTTTCTTTAGTTTGCTACCACTCAGGGTAACTCGCCTAAGTCTATTCAGTAGAGAGGTTTACGTGGAAGGCGATGGGGGCTGTTTGCGGCTTCCTGCACTACCCTGTGGAAATCTTGTGCCGTTCGCGGCGCCGCATAACACACCGCTTAGGGATCCTGAATTCTGAATAAGCATGGCTGATTACATTTACACCATGGAAATCCGGCTCACGCCCGACCAGCAGCGGGGCGTGACTCTAGTGCAGGACATCGCCCGCGAGGCAGGCATGAACATCTACCTGACCGGGGGTGCAGTCCGCGACATTATCAGCGGATTCCCCATTCGCGATCTCGATTTCACCGTGCAAGGCAACCCGCTCAAGCTGCAAAAGCAGTTGGAGCACGCGGGCTCGCTGGTTTCATCCTCCGATGAGAATCTGAAGAGTCTGCACCTGGTCCTGCCCGGGAACGTACGCGCGGAAATCAGCGGTTCCCGCATCGAGCGCTACGAGAAGACTGGCAAGCCTCCCGTCGTTACTCCGGGAACCATCATCGAGGACTTGCGGCGGCGGGATTTTACCGTCAACGCCATGGCATTGTCGTTGAATCCGGGATCGCGCGGTCTGCTCATGGATCCTTTTAACGGCGCTGCGGACCTCGAAGCCAAGCTGGTACGGGTATTGCACAACTACGCTTTTGTTGAAGATCCGTCGCGCCTGATTCGCGCCAGCCGCTTTGCCGCCCGTTTCCATTGGCCGCTGGAGGAGCGCACCCTCGCCAGGTATCAGTCGGCGAAGGAAAATAAGTATATCGAGTACATCACCGACCACGCGATCGGGCAGGAAATCGAACAACTCGCCTACGAGGACGACCCGCTGCACATCGTTCGCGTCCTTGAGAAAGAAGAATGGTTGAAGGTACTGCATCCTCACTGGACGACGGCCAAGTTGGATGCGGCCGGACTGTCGCAGATGATGAAGACGCGACAGCAGATGAATGCTCTGGGCTACACTCCGGACCCTTCCCCTGCGGTTCTGCATTTTCTTACTGCGCGCATGAGCGACAAAGATGTTGCTGACATGCGCAAACTGATTCCGCGCAAAGACCTGATCACAGCCTGGAAAGACCTTGAGG
>Ga0206964_10372_pt1 | contig 10952 bp, 7 predicted proteins | sample Alteio_BWOrgHeat_25_FD_152980 | JGI IMG/M metagenome (GOLD analysis project Ga0206964, IMG submission 152980) | Enriched cells from forest soil in Barre Woods Harvard Forest LTER site, Petersham, Massachusetts, United States -... | ecosystem: Environmental > Terrestrial > Soil > Temperate forest >...
GTCCGCCTTCAGGCGCTCCATGGCGTTATCAGAATCGACGTTGACCGCATCGTTCACCTGCACCTGAAGAATGAGGTGCGTGCCGCCCTTGAGGTCGAGGCCGAGGTGAATACGGTTCTGCATCGCAGCTAGCAGGCCGCCACCCGAAAACTTGTCCGGGATGCCGATGATGCCGAAGAGGAAAAACAGCAGGGTTGCAGCGATAACGATTAGTTTCCAGCCCAGATTCTTATTCATGAGAAATAATTCCCAATCGTGCAATGTAAGCGCGGACGTCACCGCCCGTGCACAATCTCACTTGGCCGCCTCTTCAGCCGTCGTCACCGAAGCTACCGAACCACGGCTGACTTCCATACGCAAATTGTCCGGAGGAACGCGAAGGTGAATGTAGTCATCCTTGAGGGCGACGATGGTGCCGCGCAGTCCTCCCGTCGTCACCACTTTGTCGCCAGTTTTCAACTCATTGAGCATCTGCTGCTACTTCTTCTGGCGGCGCTGCTGCGGCATGATAAGCAAAAAATAGAAAATGGCGAAAATAAAGATCAGGGGCCGCGCTCGCTGGCGCCGCCACCCATTCCAGTTTTACCGCTGGAGTTCTCGCGCTTTGAGGCCGGAGATTCCTTCAGCTTCGGACACCGCTCGGGGCGCCGAGCTATGGTTTCGGTTGAGACCACACCACTGACGGAAAACGGGCCGCCTCCCCAAGTTTAATAGAATGACGCACCGCCCTCATGGTGTCAAGGTAGAAGCTAAGGTTGTGGACGGTATTCAAAATCTGGGCCAAAACCTCATTCGACGCATAAAGATGACGCAGATACGCTCGCGAGTAGCGCTGGCAGACGCGACAGCCGCAATTCGGGTCCAGCGGCCCGCTGTCGCCCGCATACCGCGCCTGTTTGATGGAAATCTTGCCTTCTGAGGTGAACAGCAGCCCGTGCCGTGCAGCTCGGGTAGGCAGGACGCAGTCCATCATATCTACGCCCAGGCCTGCATATTCGACGATTTCCTCGGGCGTACCCACTCCCATAAGATAGCGAGGCTGGTCGGCGGGCAGATGTTCCAGCGTGGACTCAACTACTTCCCGAGTCAGAGCGCGCGGTTCTCCCACGCTCAGACCGCCGATGGCATAGCCAGGGAAGCCGATTTTAATCGTGCGCTCAGCGGATTCCTTGCGAAGAGTGTGATCCATCCCACCTTGTACGATGCCGAACAGAGCCTGCGTGGCATCTGGCTGTGTGGTGACTTCTGTGGCCCACGGGACTTCGTGTTTGTGTTCCTCAAAATGCTTTTTGCTCCGCTCCGCCCAACGCAGGGTCAACTCCATGGACGACTGAATCCGCGCTCGATCTGCTGGGTATTCGGTGCATTCGTCAAACGCCATAATAATGTCAGCACCCAGCCCGATCTGCGCTTCCATCGCACTCTCCGATCTGAAGAAATGCGAAGAGCCATCGAGATGGGAACGGAACGTGACTCCTTCTTCGGTGACCTTGCGCAGCTCGTTGAGGCTGAATACCTGAAACCCGCCTGAGTCAGTAAGAATCGCACGCGGCCACGCCATAAAGCGGTGCAGACCGCCCAGTTTGCGGACTTGCTCGACTCCGGGGCGCAGGTAAAGGTGATAAGTATTGCCTAGCAGAATCTGAACTCCGAGCTCTTCGAGAATGTCCTGGGGCACGCCTTTGACGGACGCCAGAGTCCCTACCGGCATGAAGACTGGCGTTTCGACTTCACCGTGAGGCGTGATCAGGCGACCGAGACGAGCGGAGCCGGAGCGGGACTCGATCTGAAATTGGATAGACACCTAGGGATTGTAGCAACGCGCCAACTACTATTCTTGATGGGTTCAACCGGAGGCACGTTTGTATGAATCGGGTTTCTGGTGACCGTTGAACCTGAGCATGAATTTCTGGAACTGCGGTCCTTCAGTTCCTAGAACTGTTTTCGAATGCTTGCATGCGGAGGGCGGTGATTCCGCCCTCAGCTGGCTGATCTCAGAAATTCAGTTCCACAATTTCCGCTTCTACTTTTCCGTTAGACAAAAACATCCGGCCCACACTCACCGGCAACTTAAACCGTTTGGGGCCTGCACTTCCGGGGTTGAAGTAAAGGACGCCATTTTTCACTTCTCTCTCGGGCATATGGCTATGCCCGTAAACTATGGCCGCGAATTTCGCTGCTTCCGGCTTCAAGTCGAGGTCGGCGATACTATGCAGCACATAGATCGAAGTCTCTTCGATTTCGAGAACATTCGTGGCTGGAATCTTCTGCGCCCAGGCTTCATGGTCAACATTGCCACGAACGGCGGTGACCGGCGCAATCTCGGCAAGTTTGTTTAGGATCTGCAGGTCGCCGATGTCGCCCGCGTGAATGATGTACTTCGATCCGCGCAACGCCGCGAGAGCCTCAGGGCGGAGTAGGCCGTGCGTGTCGGAAATAACACCGATGATCACCTGCCGATTCTACTGCTGCGACTACAAGGCTGAACTCTTCTCTGCAATCAGCTTCTTGATTTTGTCCACAAACTCCGCCGAAGCCATGTCTTCGGTCTTCTCTTTGCCCCGGGTGCGGACGTTCACTTTGCCGGCTTCCGCTTCCTTATCTCCCATTACCAGCAGGAAGGGCACTTTCTGCATGGCATGCTCGCGAATCTTGGCGTTCATCTTTTCGTTGCGGCCATCGACTTCGACGCGGACGCCGAATTCTTTCAACTGTGCGGCTACTTTGTTCGCATATTCCACATGGCGCTCGGCGATGGGAATCATTACCGCCTGAACGGGTGACAGCCATACCGGAAACGCGCCCGCATAGTGCTCGAGCAGCACGCCGAAAAAGCGCTCGACGGATCCGTACAGCGCGCGATGCACCATCACCGGCTGTTTGCGAGTTCCATCTTCGGCCACATATTCCAGACCGAAACGAGCAGGCAGATTGAAATCGAACTGGATAGTCGAAAGTTGCCATAGTCGCCCGATCGCATCCACCAGCTTGATATCAATTTTCGGCCCGTAGAAGGCGCCTTCTCCGGGGACGGTCTTGTACTCGATCTTCCGGCGTTTGAGAACATTCTCCAGCGAAGCTGTGGCGTGGTTCCAAGGCTCCTCGTTGCCGACAAAATTCTTGGGGTCATCCGGGTTCCAGGTGGAAAGCTCGGTCTGAAATTGATCGAAGCCAAAGTCTTTCAGCACATCCGACGCAAAATCAAGACAGGCTTCGATCTCGCTCTCAACCTGCTCCGGCGTGCAGAAAATGTGCGCGTCATCCTGGGTGAAGCCGCGGACCCGCAGCAGTCCATGCATGACCCCCGACCGTTCGTAGCGATACACCGTCCCCAACTCGCCCAGCCGCACCGGCAAATCGCGATAGGACTTCAACGAGTCTTTATAAATCAGAATGTGGCCTGGGCAATTCATGGGCTTGAGGCGGTATTCCGCGTCATCCAGCTCCATGACATCGAACATGTTCTGCGCGTAGTGGCCTTCGTGCCCCGAGGTCTGCCAAAGCTGGCGGCGCATCACATGCGGGGTGTACACCAGCGAGTAGCCGCGCTTGAGGTACTCGTTGCGCATCCAGTCTTCCATCTCTTTGCGGATGATCCCGCCCTTGGGATGCCAGAAAATCAGGCCCGGCCCGGCGAGTTCCTGAATGGAAAACAGATCTAGCTGTTGTCCCAGCAGGCGATGGTCGCGCTTCTTGGCCTCTTCTTGTTTATTGAGAAAGTCGTCGAGATCTTTCTTCGAAAAAAACGAAGTCCCATAGATGCGTTGCAGTTGAGGATTTTTTTCATCGCCCAGCCAGTAGGCGCCGGCGATGCTCAGCAGCTTGAACGCCTTGATCTTGCCCGTGGACGGAATGTGCGGCCCGCGGCAGAAGTCGGTGAATTTGCCGGTGCGATAAATAGAAATCTTTTCATCGGGCTTGGTGAACTGCTCGATGAAATGGCACTTCATGAAATCGCCTTCTTTTTTGAACTCCGCCATCCCCTGGTCGCGTGGCAGAAACTCGCGTGCATAGGGGATGTTCTGCTGCACCAGTTCCTGCATCTTCTTCTCAATTTTCTGCAGGTCCTCAGGCGTAAACGGAGTCGGACGATAGAAATCGTAGAAAAATCCGGCCTCGGTCGGCGGCCCGTGTCCGAGCTTAGTCTCAGGAAAAAGCTCTAGAACCGCAGCCGCCAGCAGATGGGCGGACGAATGCCGATAAACCTCGAGCGCCTCGGGATCGCGGTCGGTGAGCAGGCGAAGTTCGGTATCTTTTTCCAAGGGACGAGTCAGGTCAATGAGATCGCCATTGGTTTTCGCCACCAGAGCTGCGTCAGCGAGCCGCTGCCCTATTGACTTGGCAACATCAAGGGCGGTAGTGCCCTTGGGAACTTCTCTCGCGCTTCCGTCAGGGAGCTTGATATGAATAAGGTCGGACATAAGAAGTCAGAGTTTCAGTATAAAACAGGTGAGGGTAGGCCATCTGCTTAATGGGTTGTTGAACACCTTCATCGAATTGTCATCCCGAATAGAACTGTCATCCCGAGCAAAGGGAGGGATCTGCAGTTGTCGGAAATCGGTGGATCAGGGTCTTGACCCTCTCGTGAATCTCATCACGAATCGCGCACACTGCATCGCGTAAATCGTTTTTTAGAGTCAAACCCTACGGCTTCCCCGACCCCACCGCCGGCGGCGGGTAGTCCGGAAGCTTGTCCTTATTCGCGTTGGCGCGCTTTACTTCCAGCTCATCGAACAGAATCGACGGATTCACGATGCTGTGTGGGACGTTGAGGGAAAGATTTTCGACGTTGACATCATTGCCCGCCGCAACCAGATTGCTGCGCAAAGCTCGCGTATCCAGGTCGTCGAACACAGCTCCGCGCACTAGCTCTTCATGACCGTCGTTGGTCCAGACTTTGTAGAGCAGGCGAGGTGCGCGTTGCGGGGCCATCGTTTCCACGTAATAGCAATAGGGCAACTGGCGCTTCTGGCAAAGATCGATCAGCTTTTTCTTCAACTGCTCCGGCGATGACGTTTCGGAAGCGTGTACGACGAAGTTCCCCAGACTGGGCCCAGGATAGTTCTGCGGCAAACGCGCGCGGCCGTGGCCGTTGGAGGTGGGAAAGTTTCGAATGGGTTCGCGGCCCATCAGATAATTCACCAGGATGCCGCTCTCGATGAGCGAAACCGCCATGGCGCGCACGCCGTCGTCGTCCACGTCGTATTTACCCATTAAGCTCTTCCCGTTCACAGAAGCAAGCGTAGGGTCATCCACGATAGAGAGAAAATCCGGCAGCACGCGTGATTTGTAGCTGGTGGCATACGCTCCTTTGGTACGAGCAGGCTGGCCCAAGTCGGGCTTAAGGCCGAGTACATTCTGTCCCACTAGTTCGGAAAAGACCGTCGAAGCAGCGTCGGCGGAAAACAGCACGGGACCGCGGTACTCCTCGTCGGCGAGGGGGGCGGTACGCAGTTCCTTCAACGTGGCCAGCATCTTCGTGGTATCCGCCAGGAGTGTGTCCTGTGACGGCAACTCTTTTAAATCGGTGACGGAATAGCCTTGCGAGCGTTCGAGGCGCATGCCGTCCGCTGCCTGCGTGCTGCCTGCGATGCGCACATCGTAAATGGTCTGGCCGCTGCGCACCACGGTGCCCTCGGTGCTCACAAAATAGCGGTTCACCGCCACAAAATTCAGGGCTGAATCGAAAGACTCGACCTGCGGATCCGCCTTGCTCAGAGCCGAGGCTGCTTGCAACATTCTTGTCCAACGCTGCGAATCGAAATCAAGGTGTGCCAGAGGACCGATAGAAACCACCGGCTCAGCACGTGCAAAGTCGTCCACGGGCTGGTCCACGGAATACTGCTTAAGTTGCGCCTGTTTCGCAGTCAGCGCTTCGGCAGCGGCTTTGTAAGCATTGTCCGTGGCGATCCAGATTTGATGACGCAACGCCATCACGTCGTCGTCCACCGGCATGAAGTCCATCACGCCCTGGCCCTGCCCGAAAAAACTATCTTGTTTGTAATCGCCCACGCGCACCACAACTCGAAGAAATCGGAAACGGGCCCGAAAATCGGTGCGGAGCGCACCAAAATCCGCCTCCGCTAAATCCGCGTCCAAATCAATAACGCGATAGTCAATGTAGTACGGCGCCGCCATGCCCTCCAGCTTCAGGGCGGTCTTCGAGCGCTCGAGTTCGCTACGCATAGCCTGCAGCACGGGGTCGTCCTGGGGTGGCACCTTCGCGTCTTTCGATTGCGCAAACGTTAGAGGAGTAAGCAGCCCGATCAGCAACAGCAGTCTCATACTTTTTATCATTGCTGGCCTCCCGTCTTGGACGCACCGGCGGGTGCGGCTGTTTCCAGCCCAGGTGGAGGCAGGATCGGCGGACGATTGAGGGAATGGGCCTGCTTCTGCACTTCAATTTCGGAAAACAACATCGCCGGAGCTGAGGCCGACACTGGCACGCTGCCCGATTCCGCTCCGCAAATCCCGTTGAACACTGCGACCTTGTCTCCGGTGAGCAGAATGCGGTTCATGGCAGCCAATGGCGTGCCAACAATGTCCACGCCTCGCACCAATTCGTCGGGACGGCCGTCAGGATAGACGCGCCACACCAGCACGGGGAGAACCTGAAACGCCTGCGGCAGGGACCGCAGCGTCAGGGTAAACCCGCCCTGGATGTCTTCGAAATATAGGCCGTAGGGCTTGCCTTGTTTCTTGATCTCATCAATTAGCGCCTGCCGCAGATCTGCGTCCTTGATGCTATGGGTTGAAGTGACCATAAGGTTTCCCTGCCGTCCCGTAGCCATCAGACCCGCCTGGGATCGGCCGTGGCCGTTCGACTTGTCAAAGTTCGCAATGGGTAAGCGCGACATCAGGAAATTCTTGAGAACTCCGTCCTTAATCACTTCGACACGGCTGGCAGGAATGCCTTCGTCGTCGTATTCGTACCAACCGCCCAAATCCTGGCCATTCAACTGCCGCAAGGTGGGGTCGTCGGTGACGCTGAGGAACTGAGGCAGAACCAACTGGTTGATCTTCTTGGTGAAGGTTTGTCCCTGCTGCTCACCACGCTGGCGCTGCCCTTCCAGCCGATGACCCAGCACTTCATGGAAAAACACCGCCGACGCTCTGCCCGAGAGCAGCGCGGGCCCGTCAAACGGTTCCGCAACCGGCGCAGTCCGTAGAGCTTTCAAGTCGGCAGCCATTTTCTCCATGCGCGCGGCAATCTCGGTCTCACCGGGCATGTGACTGAGGTCCTCGGCCTGGAAGGTCTCCACGCGCACCAGCTCCATGCCGTCGTCAGCACGAGTCGCCGCTTCTATGGACACTCGGATCTGCGCGTTGGTTGTGACGACGCTGCTGCCCTCGGTGGAAACAAAATGAAACTGCGTGCGCTGGGCCGAAATCACCACGCTCGAGGAATACACGTAGTCATACTTGCGAAGGTAGGCAGAGAAGCGCCGCACCATCCCCTCCAGCGTGGGCTGGTCGGGTAAAAGAGAGCGGTCTTTGTAGTCGGCGTAAGTGTGCGGAGTTTCCTGCGAGAAGTCTGGAGAAGTGTCCTCCTCCTTCGCATTCACCTGGGTGGTCGTCTTGATGTTCAGGAATGACTGCGCAGCCTTACGGTATTCTGCAGAAGTGAGTTGCCACAACACGTGAGCGATGGCATCGCGATCGTCCTCCAGTGGAAGCCCTCCCGAGTTGAGTCCAGTAACCCGGTTCTCCTCGTGGGTATTGTCCAGGGCGGGCGTTCCTGCACGGACGATAACGTCAGCGGAACGCCGGCGCGCATTCACAGAACTCACCAGGCTGCCCTGGCTGCCCACGGCCATTGCAGAACTTTGATCGTAAACGGAATAACTGATGAAATAGGGCGCCGGATCCAACTTTCCGAGTTCCGCCTTGGCCCGCTGCTGCTCCTGTTTCATGACGGAGAGCAGCACATCATTCTTTTCCGACTCGGCCGCCGAACCCAGGCTGCACAGCCCTGGAACCAAAATCAGAGCGACCAGACATGCCAGTGCGCCGCTGCGAAAAGGAATCTTCATGAGTATGATTGTTTTTCCGTTCTTCGTCGGGATTGGCGATGCCTCAGGGCAAACCTGTCATTCGATAGAGGTGATGCCATGTGCCGCGCATGCCCGGCGTGGCAGCATGGTATCACCCTGTGTGGCGACCTTCTCAGTCTCTAGGCAGTTACTCCACCTCAAAGTCAACGACGCGAGGTTTGGCGGCGTTTCCGGCCGAGTCCAGCGCTCGCAACTCCACTCGATACGATCCCGGGGCCAGGGAAGCCACAGGCAACTTGAGTCCAAGAGGAACGACGGAACTTCCGGGTTGTGACACGGCTTTTGAAGCCACGTCAGCTTTCTTCTCGCCTGTTTTACGATCCACCACCAGCATCTCCACGCCTACCTGCGGCGGGTTTGGTCCTACGAGCAATGGCGCGTAGATCTCTGCATAGATCGCCGCATTGTCGGTCTTTTTAAAACGGTTGGTCGCCGACGGGATGATCTGTACGCCTTGCACTACCAGGGGCTTGCGGTCGGCCAGCAGTTCCGCATCGAGCGCCCCGGCGAGCTCAGAGACCCTCTGCATGGAACTGCTCAAAGCAACGCTGCTCATGCTGAACTGTTTGCCATCATAGGGGTCCACGACGAGAGCTTGCTGCATTTTGCCGAAGCTCTCGTTTCCCGAGCTGAACACGACTTTCAATGCATACTGACCGGGAGCAACATCAAACTGGTTTTGGTAATGGAAGGGTTGCTTCTGGAACTCCTCGAGTTCTTTCTTTTCCTCGAAATCCAGGTTGACGGTGTCACTGAATCGCGCGGCGATCGAGCCATCTGGTTTGTATGCGATACCCAGAACATTGACCGCCGAATGCTGCTTCCCCTTCACCTTCTCGAACTTCATGGAGTTCGAAGGTATGTCCACGGCCAGATCTACCCGGGCTATGTTAGCCGAGGTATAGAAGAAAGGAGCCTGCATCGCGCCCGTGACATTGCCCGGCATTTCGCTGCTGACACGAGTTTCCAGGTCTTTCTCCACAGAGTTTCCCGCCAGCAGATCTGCTTGCCGAACATTGCAGTAACCGCTGCGAGCGCGAACTACCGTCCCGCCACGTTCTACTTTGACGCGAAGTGTGTGACAGGTTCCTTCTCGTGAATCTGTCGGAGGGGTGTAGCCGAGCGAGTAGTACTGGGATTGATCTCGGGCGATTTTTTCCAGACCCTCCACCAGGTCATTGGAATTCACAATGACAAAGCCGCCCGTCCCCTGCGCCAGTTGATACAGGATCTGCTGATTGTCGGCCACGTCCGGAAATTGGGGCACGATCTGCCGTGGCTGCAAATTCTGATTGGCGCCATACATCTGGTTGGGGTTCATTGCGGTTCCAGTTCCCGTGTTTCCCCCGCCTCGAGTCCCGCCGCCGGTGCCTCCGCCAGTACCTCCTCCACTACCGTGTCCTCCGCCTCCGCCGGTACCTCCGCCTCCGCCGTGTCCTCCGCCTCCGCCGCCACCACTCCCACCGCCATGTTGCCCTTCAAAGAAGGACGCCATTTTCATGGCGTATTGGGAACGCCCCGACCCCACATAGGAAAGCGTTGCAGGCCTCAGTTGGCCGCCTCCAGAATATGATGGAGGGCGCAATCGAGAGTGGCCCGAGGTTGGATCCAGGCTAGTCAGGCCGCGTACATCCAAGGGATAAACCGCGACGTTCCATCGGTTGCACTCGGAGATTACGGCCGTCAATTCGGACTGACGCTCCGGAGTGATGGGGAAACCTGAGGTCAAGAATACCAGCGTTTTCCGGCCGGGCACCGTGCCCAAACTCTTGGCCATGCTCCGCAAGGCCAGCATCACGCTGCGAGCGCCAAAATCCGCCTCCGCATTGGTCAACGATGGCATCCCGAACGATGACATGCCAATCGCCGAACTATTCAGAGAAGCCACTTGCACAGGGGCAGCGTCGGCCGGTGCGTTCGGCGATACCGCCGAAGTTTTAAGCGCGGCTACTACTTTTTTCAGACGCTCCGCGTCGGCGGTAAAGTTCTGGGCAATGTGGACCGTCCCGCCGAAATCAACCACGGCCATCTGACGGTTCGGAGCAGCATTGGCATCAATAAACTTAGCAGCCGCCTGCCGGGCTCGCATCTGATCGTTAACATCCATCGTGGAGTTATCAAAGAACAGCACCAGGTAACGCTTCTGCGCCTTCTCCGGCGTGGCGGTGTCGTCTTCGAGCGAGAAGCTCTTGATTGTTTGTTCCTTGTTGTCTTCCCAGACCTTGAAGTCTTTCGCCGTCAGGTCACGAATGTAATTGCCCTTCTTGTCGGTGACCACCGTATCCACCAGAACCAGACGCGTTTCCGCCTTAATGGTTGGCGTGGCCTCCGGTGTTTGTGCCCGTAGCACTGGTGCGAGCAGGAGCAGCCCGAAGAAAATAGAGAAGAGTTGGCGCAGCGTGAAAGCATTCCGGCGATGGCATTCCATATTTTCGCTCCTACGGCTTGTCTCAAAGCTTGCCGGGCATGACTTGGCTGCCCTTTTCCCAAGCTTCTCCTTACGGTATTTCGATGGCCCCATTTTCCGCTGACATTTCCTGGCCCTCTGCGTCCCGCACGACCAGTCGAACCAGGTAACTGCCCGGCTTCACCGCAAAATTGGTCTTTAATGTGATTCCTGAAGCCAGTTTGCTGGCCAGCGTCTCGTCCCGCAAGCGCATACGCAAGCTTTTCTCCGACCCCTCGATGAAGTTTCCGTTTCGATTGAACAACGCAGAAACGACGGTCAATTCATTGCCATTTCGCCCATCCACTTTCCGGAAGCGTAGATGCCGCACATCCACATGCGCCAGAACGGTAAGGCGTGCGTCCTGATCGCTGGACTTAAAAAATTGGGTGCGAAGCTGCACCGGAATGTCGTGCACTTCCTCCTGGGAGAAAACGGCTTCTTCGATCTGT
>Ga0206964_10375_pt1 | contig 10936 bp, 12 predicted proteins | sample Alteio_BWOrgHeat_25_FD_152980 | JGI IMG/M metagenome (GOLD analysis project Ga0206964, IMG submission 152980) | Enriched cells from forest soil in Barre Woods Harvard Forest LTER site, Petersham, Massachusetts, United States -... | ecosystem: Environmental > Terrestrial > Soil > Temperate forest >...
AATAGAATGCTCCTGCGTCATACTTATAGCAACCGGGGGTCTGCGCCTTCACAGATACCGGCTTGCTTCCCCCGCCGAGAATAGGATCATCTGGAGTGAACGGCGAATCCGTCCCGAATGAAACCGAGAATCCACCGTTCTTGCTGGAGGTCGACCACACGACCGAGGTGCCTGCCTTTACGCAGAAGAACTGATTGCTCTTCGCGTTCGGAATTCCGGGCTTGACGCTTGCTCCGTACCCGGATTTTCGGATATCGACGACACAGGGCTTGGAGTCCGATCCACATGTGTTGGCGGCGTTGCACAGGTCCGCAGGTTGCGGTTCGTCGCAGGCGTATTTGCTCTTCGCATTGGCTAATGTACTGCCCAGTATCATGACAGCCGTCAACACCGCGACATAACTCGAGCGCAGTTGCTTTCTCATGGTCAATACCTCATTGAAATTGTGAAAGACAATTTTTCAATTGAAGGCGTCAGCGGGACGGAGCTATTTCTCTTTGTCTCCGCTCTTCGGCCAAACGATGATGTTGTTGAGCTTCCAGGGGTTCATTCTCAGATCCCACTGTGGCTCACCATCCTTGTTGATGGTGAGTTGGCTCGCCGGATAGAGGACACCGTCGCTCTTTCCCTTGTCCTGGTCGTTGATCCTTATTTCACCCGCCGTCAGATTGAAGGACTGCGATTGTGTACTCCAGTAGGCTTCTCCGAAAGCAATCTTGCGATTGGTGACGAAACGGATAGACCGTCCTGTGGGGGTTTTGACTTCATGGATATAGCTGACATCGAATCCCAAGGTGCCCGGGATCGTGATTCGGCCCACCGCTTTCATTTTTTCAAGTGCGTTGGCCAAACCGTCATTCTGACCCTTTTGAAATGACTCGATCAGAATCTTTCGGTCGTCGGGAGTGGAAAGCTCGTAGATTATGAGCCTGACAGTGAAGTTCTTCCCCAATTGGGTGCTCGTGCCATAGGCTTGAGCATCGATCTGCTCATGGTTATCGCGGGCAAATCCTGCGACGGCTGATATGGCTAGGATCGCCGCCGCGGCGACCCTCATCTTGAGTCGTTTGGATATGATGTTCACCTTGTCCTCCAATTGCAGACGCTTCAGTCTCGATTGATCCCCGAAGTGGCGATTCCGTGGCTGGATTGCCACTAATCCGGTCACTGGCTCAACCTTAATTCCGATTGACGATCAAGATACCGAACCGTAGGGCGAAAGAATACTAGTAGAAATAACAGTACTCTTTAGCCATTGGTCGTTTAGAGTGTGCCGCATGAAGCGATCAGAGGTGGGTGGACATGTTGGATACAGTTTGGCCGTTTCAGTCTCAATTGATTCCGCTTCGATCTCTTTCGTTCAAGGCATCGCTTTTGTGAAGGCGACTAGTACAACAATGATGTAACCAAGGTTTTGGTTACAGCCTGAAGCTCAAAATGAGACATAGCGGAAACGCAATTTAAAAAGATAATTTCGAATACCCGAGTCACCAACTGTTCGAGTGGCATGATTGTCAGTAACAACGGGATAATGGGGCGACTGTTACAACGAGGAGCTGGACTAGGTCATCCATCGTCAAAGGTGGCCGTTCATCGTGTGCGTTCCTCTTAGCATTACTCTTTCGTAATTCCAACACCTGCGAGTGAAGACGCATAGACAGAGATTAAGTCAATGTGAAAGCGGCGCGATTCATCTCACCAAACGGATCTCGACGGCTTGATCTGTGGGCACCCTCGGCATAGTTAGAGTCCAATGCCGATCACTTGACATGGCTGATTCGGCATTTCACCGATCATTGTGAATGGGAGAGAACAAGCAAAACTGGTAACGTTCCAAATAATTCTATTACCTAGAAATAAATCACAGGCGAGAATAAGAAGTCCCAGTCTGATCTGGTTCGAAATGTTTTACCCCCGGCCGCTGCTTCTTCTGACAGGTGACAAATCTCTGTGTCCGGAGTAATGTGTTGTTCCAGCAGGCGATGCTCTCTCGCAGCGCCACTGTCCGATTCGGTCCCCCACGTCAAACGATTGCGTCGGCAATGTGCGGGTTTTACACCTGTATGTACACGTCGGATTGAGATAACGCTTTTGGGCCCTTTGCAGGGCTCTTCTTCCAGACAATTAATCTGCGCGAGGCCGGGTTATGGTTCCGCTCAAGGATTTTCGTCTTATCTCAAGAAGCAGATGTGAATTCCAGCAGCTCTGCGTCATAGCGGTAGCTACCGAACGGATCGAGCGGACCATTCCGATACTATACCTGCCAGATCGGTCCTACTGCCTTGGGAAATCAATCCGGCGACGAACCAGTCTTTGTCACAAACCTGGACCGAACCGAGCGAACAATGCACCGCAATTGTCATCAACCAATCGAAAGGAGAAATACCATGCACCGGAAATCGACGTTAGTAGCTCTGATCGCATTGCTCTCTCTGGCGACGATACCTGCATTTGCTGAGGACGTGAACGGCATGATCAAGAACCGTGCCGGAGACTTGTTGGTCGTGGCAACCGCACAGGGAGACGTTACCGTTGTGCTTACCGATGACACGGTGACGAAAGACAACACAGGCCTCTTTGGCTTGGGCAGAGAGAAAATGGCCGCCACCGTGCTGATACCCGGACTCAAGGTGAAGGTTGACGGAACCCCTGGAGAAAATGGCCGGATTACAGCTAAGACCATCACCGTCGATGGCGATGACCTGGAAACCTCCGAGATGATCGAAGCAGGTCTGCATCCCACAGCCAAGCAAGTTGAGACAAATGTCCAGAAGCTCGAAGAACATGAGGCAGAGATCAACAACCTGAAGGCGCAACTCGCCGCCCAGCAGGGAAATACGGCGTCCCGCGATAAAGAGATTACCACGGTCGCGACCGACAGCGAGCCGGACACGGCACGCTTTATGGCGTTGAGCGACTATGACGTGAAGGGCGAAGCAACCGTGCATTTCGATACCGGTAGCTCCACGATCTCGGCAACGGACCAGGAAGAACTCAAAAAGCTGGCGCAAACCACTACCGATCTGAAGGGATACCTCATCGAGGTGACGGGCCATGCCGATTCGACCGGCGGCGCTGCGATGAACACGACGCTGAGCGAGAGCCGCGCTAAAGCCGTGGTCACTTATCTGTTCCAGCAGTGCAGCATACCTATGCGGCATATCGTGGCCCCAGGCGCGATGGGCGAGTACGGACCAACCGCGCCGAACGAAACCAAGGCCGGGCGGGCCGAGAACCGCAGGGTGGAAGTTAAGATCCTGGTCAACAAAGCCATCGCGGGTAGTTAAAGGCTATCCCTACTTGGAAATGCCTTGTATTTGCTGATGCGGTCGCCAGGGGCTTCTGGCTGATCGTGAACAAGACTTGTGCGTCTAAACGGTTCACTCGTGGGTATAACCGGCTACCTGGAAATTAACTGACCGATGCCGACCGTTCGGCCTCAACTCGCAAAATTCCGCCCCAAGCAAAGCTCCTGCGGAGCTACAGTAAATCTCAGTTGTTTCTATTGGAGGATAACGGGAACTTGCCAGGAGGGAGCAAATCTCGTAAGCGGTTGGGAAAGTTGGTTGCGGGGCTGGATTTGAACCAGCGACCTTTGGGTTATGAGCGACCCAAGGTTTCGGTAAATATCGGACAACAGGGCACGAGTGGAAACCGTGGGATACCCTTGGGAACGGCTGGAAACCGGGTATTGGGGACTCAATGGGGACCGATTTTCGGGCCGCCCAACGATGTTCCCAACGATCCGCCCAACGACCTGCTCATGGTCGTAAGCCGGCGATTAGTCGTCCTGCGGGGTAGCGATGCATCCTCTTCCTTTCGCCACGAATACTGACCCTCAAGTCGTTCTTGCCGGGTTTTCCGACCTCCCTCCCAAACCACCACGCTCTAAGCTGGAACCCCATCGAGGCCTGATTCGCGAGTTGCGCCGGAAGGGACAAACCTACCGCGATGTCGCGCGCCTCTTTCGGGAGCGCCTCGGATTGTACGTTGCGCCGAGCACGCTCCACTCATTCGTAAAAGTTCGTGCGAAGCATCGCAAGCAATCTCAGTTTGAATTGCCCCCGCTGGAAGCCGCTGCGGCCGACTCGCCGGCACTCCAGCGCATGACCGCTCTCAAGACGAAGCCAGCCGTACCGAATGCGAAGCCCGCCGCTTCGTGTTCCGTGAAAACGAACCTTTGACCCTGACGGACAACGGAGCCGAGCAATGACGGCATTTGCGAAGCGAGTAGTTTTACCATGGGCGGCAAAGGCGGAGTCGGCAAAACCGGCGTTATGGTCGCTTTGGCCGAGTGGTTCGCGGCCAATGAAATCCCTGTCACACTGCTCGACCTCGATACGGAGAATAAGGCGCGCGGATCTCTGAAGCATTTCTTCAACGGCACAGTAACGAAGTCGACATTCACACTCCTGCGGGCCTTGATGCTTTTGTCGATCATCTCGACGGCGGGACGCCCATCATTCTTGCCGACATGGGCGCGGGTGCCGGACACGTCGCAGCCGATTGGTTCGAGTCGATGCACGATGACGTAGCTGAGACCGGCGTACGCTTTACGGCGGTCGGCGTGGTCACACCCGATCCGGCCAGCGTCGAGAGCCTGCTTGCCTGGGCGAGCCGCCTTCAAGACCGGGTCGAGAATGTCGTTGTCGAGAACGCTACCAGCTCTCCGGCAGACTTCACGTACTGGAGGTCCACCAAACAGGCTCTCCGTTTCCGAGAAGCTTTCTCTCCGGAGATATTGCAGATGGAGTTCCGTCTCGCAGAGCTTGAAAACCCACTTCGGCAACATGGAATTCAACTCGGGCAAGTGGCAGACCGTAAGGCCGCGGTCGAGGAGCTAAAGCGAGCGTCCCTGGTCATGCGCGCGCAGAGCTATCGGCGTCGTCTCTTCTCCGAATTCGACCGCGCAAAGCGGGTGTTTTTGCCATGAGCGCGGTTCCCTTTCCATCCGATCTCGAAGTAGTCCCGGAGGAAGAGCCGACATTGTTCGACTCTCTCGCCCGGCTTGTGCCTGGTGACCTACAGACCGCATATTATCGCGTCCTCGCGCATACCCGGACGCTCAGTCCAGACGATAATATGCTGCGCATTCTGGAGGCGATGGGCACCTTGGCATTGCTCACACGGCACACTCCGAAAGACATTGCAGACGAGAGAGCGCGTTTTCAGGAGGTGCTTGAACTTTATCGGCAGTTTTCAGATGATGCACAACACAAGATCTCTAGCTATGTCCGAGATCTGAATGCGCGAATGTCTGATCTGCCAAGAGGTATAAGGGCCGGTCTTGATCCTCAGCAGATTGCGAAGATGCTCGGCGAGAGTCTGCGCCAACACTTTCTCCAATCGGGCATACCGGACACTGTGAAAGCGCTGCAATCTACCAGCTCGGCGATGACAAGCGCACAGAAGGAACTCTCAACCGCCCTGCGCGATTTGTCCGATTCACGCGGAACGGTCGCTCAAATCGAGTCCACCAACGACAGGTCGACGTATTCTTTGGAAAACCGGGCCAAAACCGTGGATGCGCTCTTGCGTGAAGTGAGAAGCGATCTCTTGCGCCTTTGGGTTCCACTCATCGCCGGTGCGGCTCTCCTGATCGGACTGTTGGGCGGCATGGGTATTCAAAGCTGGCGGGATTCAGTTCCGGCTGTTGCAACGCCAACCCCACCATTGTGGAACCGGTTCCAGTGCCCGAGCCACCGCAGGATCATCCTGCAGCACCGGCCAGCCCAAAGCAGCAACGACATAGCCAGGCAAAGGCAAAGCCCGGCGTCATGCGAGGTATCGCCAAAACATCCTCCAACTGGCCATCTTGCATTTTATCTGGTTATGAGTTGCCATTTCATAAACTGACAACTCATAATATGCATTAGAACGACCTTCCAGCCGATGCCCCGACATGACCATCAAGCCAGATCCTTTTTATGACCGAAAGCTCTAACTTGCCGCCCTCGACCGCTCATGGAATCGGCGCGGAGCTGGTGGGCAGATGCTGCTCCTCTATGGACGCAGGCGGTTGAGCAAGACATTCCTCTTGCAGCGTTACTTCACGGTTGGCGCAGACGGGGACGGGCCACGAAAAGCCCCACTGCTACTTTCTAGCAGAACAATCCACTGCCGCCACACAACGTCTCATGCTCGCGCGGCAATTGATCGCAGCCCTTCCTAGTGAAGGAGTCTCCGCTGAGGATATGGCTGTTTCGTTGAACGCTCTTCTTCGCTACGCTTCGCAACAGGCAAAGGGGCGCAAAAAGGGGGCAGGCCGCTTTGCGCTTATCCTCGATGAATTCCCGTACTTGGTGGACCAGACTCCGGAGTTGCCTTCCATCCTGCAAGCATGGTGGGATCGCGAGGCTGTTCATTCTCCTCTACTCATAGTTCTCTGCGGATCACAGCGCTCCGCCATGTCCGCTCCCGGACAAGAGAGCGCCCCCTGTTCGGGCGATTCAATGCCGGAATTTTGCACCTCGACCCCCTTCACTACGAAGACGTGGCGACCTTCTACGTAGATAGCCCCCATTACGGCGTTGTCGAGAAGCTGCTCATGTACGGCGTTTTTGGCGGAACGCCTCGCTATCACGCACTTGCCGATACCTCGCACCCTCCAGCCGAGGAGATTGTCACGCTCCTGATGCAGCCATGCGCAATCCTGGAAAATGAAGTACGGTTTCTGCTCGGAAGCGAACAAATCCGTGACCCTGCTCCGTACAATGCCATCCTGGCCGCGATTGCCGGCGGCGCGACGAAATTCGATGGCATTCAGCAGTGATTGGCGTGGAGCGCGGTGCGCTTTCCGGCTCGCTGCGAACATTGCTGGAACTAGGGTGGATTAGGCGCGAGTTTCCTTTCGGTGAAAGTTCGGAGCGTAGAGCCCTTTATCGTGTTGCCGATCCCTTCCTGACCTTCTGGTATCGCTTCGTTACGCCGTTGGCCAGTGCCTTGCAATTCTCCGACCCGACTTCGGTATATGCTGCACGGGTGGCCCCGCGATTGTCCGAATACATGGGTTGGTCGGTTTTCGAAGAGATATGCGGCCAATGGCTCCAACGCAACGCTCAACAGCGCCTCGGCCTCAACGTTCGACAGATGGCACGATACTGGAGCCGGGATGGCCGCACGGAGATAGACCTCATGGCGGAGCTCGACGACGGAACATTTCTCTTCAGCGAGTGCAAGTGGCGCACAGAAAGAACTACACGGTTAAACGACCTGAACGTCTTGCAAGCGAAGGTCGCCAGCCTGCCCGATGCGCGCTGGCGGAACAAACCCAGCTATATACTCTTTGCATTGGGCGGTTTCTCCCCGGAACTGCTGCAGCTCGCCGCTGATCCGGCGGAACGGCTCTATCTCGTCGCGGAGTTCGAGGTGCTCGGTAACGGGCGGGTCGCCGGTGGTACGCTCGGAACCTGACCGGAAGTCATAGCATCCAAATTGGGTACCAAACGCTTTTGTTCGATCCGCTTTTTAATCGGTTCTACCGTGTTTTAGGACCGAATGCATGGCTGGTACAGAACGAGTCAAAAGACTTTTGCGGGCGTCCTGCGAAGGGAGTGTTACCACGACTCCCACCCATCGGAGATCACCTCCGTGAATCTGGAGATTTCCCCAAATGCGCCTAAGAGCGGGTTGAGCAGGTTTTCTCGATTCTCGAAAAGGCAGGGTGGCCAAAGGGCAGAGTCAAAAATCGTCCACCGGCCCTCCGGGAAAATAAGTGGGGATGCAGTGGGGTCCATATGGAGCCTGCTGTTCGCCTTTTCAGGGGCCGCCTAGCAAGCAAACTAAATGTCTGGAATCAGCGCATATAATCGAGACGATTAGCGTTGTGCCCTCCTCAATTTAGATGGTTTAGGACAATTTCGGCTGTTGTTCGACCGTACGATGGTCGTGTATTGGTCGTGTGCCCTAGGCGGTATCCACATATAGACTTTGCGGCTTGTGTTTTCGCTGTTGAAGTGGGTATGTGGCGAGTCGATATGAGTTGCGGATCAGGGATGCGCTTCCAGGACGGAAGGAGCATGTTGGACGAACTGCGGCTGACAACCGGCAGTTCATCAACGGCGTTCTGTGGGTGCTGCGATCGGGAGCGCGCTGGCACGATTTACCGGAGCGCTACGGCAAGTACAAGAGCGTACACACGCGGTTCATGCGCTGGGCGCGGGCTGGCGTGAGCGCATCTTCGAAGATCTGGGGACGGACAAGAAGAACCGGTACCTGATGATCGACTCGACCATAGTATGGCACACCAGCAGGCGGCGGCTGGCCGCAAAAAGGGGCTCCGAAGACAAGGCTCTGGGGCGTTCCCGAGGTGGACTGAGCACCAAGATCCATCTACTGGCCGATGAAGCCGGGCTGCCGGTAGCCTTCCGCATTACGCCCGGACAGGCCGCCGAATACGCCCAGGCGGTCCTCCTGCTGGAAGGCCAACATGCCGAGGCGGTCATCGCCGATAAGGGCTACGACTCGGCCGAGATCGGCGCCACCATCCAGGCGGTGCGACGGCAGTCATCCCGCCACGAAGGCACTGGAAACAGCCACGCGCATACGATCGCACCCTGTACAAGCAACGCAACCTCATCGAACGCTGCTTCAACCGCCTCAAGCAGTCCGCCGCTTCAGCACGCGCTACTGCCGAACCGTCGAAGCCTCCGCTCCTGCACCGCCCTCGCATGCGCATGGATCAGACTCCAACTATATGTGGATACCGCCTAGGGCGTTGGACCTCTTCTATGTATGCTCCGCAAATTTTGGATCAGCCATTGGTTAGGAAGTCACAATCTGCCATCTTTTGATTGCCAACTTTGGAGGCAACGGAGCCACAGAGCTGATCCTATAGCATCAGCTCTGTATTGGGAGCAGTGCTCGATGAGCACATTGGCGATAATGCACTACGAAAATTCACCGGAGAATGAAGTGTGACTATGATTTGGGCTACTCCCCAGCGGGCGCTACTTGCTTGAGCACAGCCGCCAGCACGTATCAACAAATCTCAAGCTCCCGCTCGTCATGCGGGAAAAGCTTCGATAATTTGAATATAACCGGTGACAGGAATCGCGCAGCTGATTTCAAAGTGCGCTCCGGATAGAAGAGATCGGTACTCAGGAAAAGTTTGTTCTCTTCCTCCAGTCACCGTCATCATGATGAGATCGACGGCCCGAACTAAAGGAGCTGAATTGATCTCATCGAGGCAGTACTCGACTAACGATAGGACCCCGTCTTGCGGGATCGAATTTCGACAATTCCGTAATATGTGGCTTGCGCACTCGTCATCCCAATCGTGAATGATGTTCTTCATCAAGTACGCACGGCAGCCACCCGGTATTTCGCGGAATATGTCCGCACACCGGAACCTCGCCCCATCGCCGAATTGCATCAACGGCCTGCATGACATTCGGGCGCGATCGATAACGTGCTCCTGGTCCGTGAGCACTCCTCGGAGATCCTTGTGAACCCGAAGAATCTCCTCCAACAACAAGCCCTGCCCGCCCCCGACATCCATCGGACTGCACCACCCGCCAAAGTCGTATATCCTGGCAATCGTGGACGCTGAAAGCGACGAGAGCGCTGTCATGGCATCGTCGAAGATGCGTGCCTCGTCTGGATGGCGGCGGAGTTAATCGAATCCCCGCATTCCCAGTGGCTGATGCTGCATGGCTTACCTGTCCGGACGCTATGAAGAAACTCCTCGAACGGCTTGAAAAAATACTTACTGTCGCAGAAGATGGCAATGGCGCGGACGGACTGAGGTACATCCGAGCGAAGCCATTCAGATAATTCGCTGTTTGAAAATTGCTGGGGAGCGGCTTCGCAGGATATATCATGGGCGGAAAGATAGCGCAGAGTACGAAAGGGGCATCCTCGTTGACCTGCGACAGCTTCGCGAGTTCGGTCACCGGACGTGGTGCATCCTTCAGCAGGTCGGCGACCCCGAGTGGCTCAAGTGGAAGACGCGAACCGCCGCCTAACCTACTTCCTGGAAAGCCACGCAAAAGCGATCGACGAATTGTTGCGCGAATTGAAGAGTGATTTCCTGCACATCTGGGCTTCGCTTCTTTGCGGTGCATCATTGCTCATAGGGCTTTCCTTGGTACGAGCATTCAAGGTTGGCGCGACACGCCTCCCGCAGCAGCTACAGCCCCGATCCCTAAGGCAGTTGGACCCATTCCGGCTCCTGTCCAACGAGAGATTGGCGTATCAGCAAGCAAAACCAAGGAGCCTCATCACCACCGACCAAGTACAGTAACCCTCTCCGACCATTAGCGTTCTATCAGTCAAGAAACCGAGACATATTGAGCAACAGAAGAGTTTCTATCGCTTATGACCTATGAATGGGAAAGCTCAGACTGACCCAACCATTTTTCGGTTTTACGGTTCGATAAGTCTAATCCACGCAGTCCACGAAAGAATCTTATCCATCTCCTCCAGAAGCAGCAAACTTCTCGAACCCACGCGCCGCGGCAACCAAGTGGTGAACTAAGCCTGGCCGACCGAAGTCGTCGCCATCGCATGCCTCTTTTGCTCAGCGCCTCAATGGGGCCTGTCCAAAACAATCCCAAACCAACAACCTTCCGAAGTAAGAAACAAAAACAAAAGTGCGAAAAACTCTGGACACTAGCCCCAGGTTCGGCTCTACAGTCGCCGGCAATGATTCTATTCGCAATTGACAGATGCGACTCGATTTTTGGGGGTTGCTCTTGATATGTGACTGAAGTAATTTAACTTTATTGCTATACACGCCTTTGTCGACTTTCTTTCTCAGTTACTGTAGACGAGTACCCTTGGGTTGCCAGCTTGATCGGGCGCTATTTGACAAGCCTGACCAACCTCACTATTCACATTGCTGACGATTCACCCGCGCACCCAGATAGTTCTTGCGTTGCGAACCGAATCACCCAAAGTTCCGAAAGGCGAAAAGTCAATGTTCATGTGGCGAGTT
>Ga0206964_10376_pt1 | contig 10925 bp, 7 predicted proteins | sample Alteio_BWOrgHeat_25_FD_152980 | JGI IMG/M metagenome (GOLD analysis project Ga0206964, IMG submission 152980) | Enriched cells from forest soil in Barre Woods Harvard Forest LTER site, Petersham, Massachusetts, United States -... | ecosystem: Environmental > Terrestrial > Soil > Temperate forest >...
AGCCATTCGACCCGAATGCCTTCGCGCGCTGGCGCTGCTGGAAGGAGTACGGCACTGGGGTAGCGGGCGATCTGCTCGTTCACCTGATCAGCGGCATGCAATGCGTGCTGGGCATCAACGAGGTTCCGAGTAAGGTGTCGGCCATGGGAGGAATCTACCGCTGGAAAGATGGGCGCAACATGCCGGATGTGCATGCGGTGCTCTTTGCCTACCGGGCGCCAACCTATATGCGCCTTTCGCTCGGATGCGAATCAACTGAGGTGACGCGCTTTATGGGCTCGAAAGGCGTCATCGAGCTCCGCGAGTTCAGCGTCACGTACACGCCTCAGTCCGGCGTTGATACTTCGCCAAGCTACTACACGGGTTCGTATCCGGCTCGGTTGCGGGAGAAGTACACAAAGCAGTGGCATGAGGAGCATGATCCTGTGCCGGGAAATGAGCCAGCTCCGGAGACGATCACTTACAACGGCAATGACTATGACGATCTGAAGCCGCATCTGTTGAAGTTTTTTGATGCAGTCCGCTCGCGTAAGCCGGTGCTGCAGGATGCTGTCTTTGGTCACAACGCTGCGCTGGCTTGCCATCTTGCGAATGAGTCCTACTTCCGCAACAGTTCTGTGAGTTGGGACGCTTCTGCGCAACAAATCAAATCACTGGCATGAGCTGCAAAAACAAGAGCCGTTTTGTGAAAAAAGGAGAATCGAATTTTGTGAGGATACGAACTGTATTCTGGACGGCTGCAACGGTGCTTGCAGTATCGCTTTCCGCTGTGGCATTCAACTCTCCGCAATCCAGGAAGGGCGTGGCGACAAATGCTGTCGATTCGGCTTCTGTAAAGCCCTTTCTCGGGCGATGGGATCTGACGTTGAAAGCTTCGGACCGTGAATACCCTTCCTGGCTCGAATTACGTGAAGAGAGCGGTAAGCTCACTGCTCGCATGGTCGGGCGCTGGGGCAATGCGCGACCACTGTCCAAGGTCGAGATTGCGAGCGGCCATCTTACTTTCGTGTCTCCTAAAGAAGAAGAGGGAAGCAAGCAGGACCTGGTCTTTCACGGAACTCTTGCAGCTGGCAAGCTTTCGGGGACGGTGAATGCACCAGACGGAGGCATGTGGCAGTGGAGCGGCGATCGCGCCCCTGCGCTGGTGAAAACAATCGCGCCGAAGTGGGGTAAGCCTATCCCTCTGTTCAATGGAAAGGATCTCTCCGGCTGGAAGATGGATAAGCCAGGACCGCCATCTTGGACTGTAAAGGACGGCACCCTCGTCACTCCCGGCAATGGACCAGAGCTGATCAGCGACCAAAGCGTGCAGGATTTCAAACTGCATCTTGAGTTCAACTGCGGCAAGGACTCGAACGGCGGCGTATACCTGCGGGGACGTTACGAGGTGCAGATCGAAACCGAGTCGCAGGCCGAGCCACCGAGCCACCACACTGGTGGAGTCTATGGCTTCCTGGCACCGACACCCGAGCAGCCACGAAGACCCGATGTGTGGCAGATCTACGACATTACACTGATCGGCCGCAAAGTCACGGTGGTGCTCAATGGTAAGACAGTTATCGATAATCAGGAAATTCCCGGAATTACCGGCGGGGCGCTGAACAGCCAGGAAGCACAGCCTGCTCCTATCTATCTTCAAGGCTCAGAGAAGGGCCACGTCGCATTCCGTAATATCGTGGTTACTCCGGCTGAATAACTAGCGGCGCTCGGTCTCAGTGCGTGTCTCGCGGAAAGTACTTTTCAGAAAACAAGAGATCGACAGAATTGATGCCTGCTGAGAGTTACACACAACCCATGAACTCTGCGCCGCTCACAGTCCGCGATGCTGTCTACGATCTGATGCGCAGATTCGGGATGACCTATGTTTTCGGCAATCCGGGTTCGACGGAGCTGCCGATGTTTCGCGGATTCCCGAAGGATTTTCATTACCTTCTGGGATTGCAGGAAGCGGTTGCTGTCGGCACGGCCGATGGATACGCACAGGCAACACGCAATGCCTCGCTCGTCAATCTGCATTCTGCAGCAGGAGTGGGCAACGCCATGGGCAACATCTTTACAGCGTTCAAGAACCGCACCCCGATGGTGATTATCGCGGGACAACAGGCAAGGTCCATTCTGCCCTTTGATCCATTTCTGGCTTCGGCGCAAGCGACTGAACTGCCAAAGCCCTACGTTAAGTGGAGTATCGAGCCAGCCCGTGCTGCCGATGTGCCGATGGCGTTTGCACGCGCCTACTACACAGCAATGATGCCTCCCCGTGGCCCTGTGCTGATTTCAGTCCCCGCTGACGACTGGGATAGACCGGCAGAGCTGGTGGCGGCTCGCATCGTTAGCAGGGAGCTGCGGCCGGAGCCTCGGGTGATTGAATTGATCGCTCGGGCATTGAATGAGAGCCGCAACCCAGCATTTGTGGTAGGCGCCGGCATCGACCGCGATGTTGCATGGGATGAAATGGTTCGCCTCGCCGAATCGCAGAATGCACCTGTTTGGGCAGCACCGATGTCTGGTCGCTGCGGCTTTCCGGAGAATCACCTCTTGTTTGCTGGATTTCTTCCTCCAATGCGGGAGAAGATAGTGGCGCTTCTTGAAGGGCATGACTTGGTTCTCGCAGTTGGTGCACCGGCCTTTACCTATCATGTGGAAGGCAGTGGCTCACATATTCCGCCGAATGCGACTTTATGCCAGTTGACTGACGACTCGACGACTGCCGCATGGACGCCAACAGGCATTGCAGCGGTTGGCAGCATTCGTCTCAGTCTTCTCGATCTTCTAGCTCATACGGTTGAGACGCGTCGCTCGAAACCAGCTCCGCGGCAGCCCGCTTCTCGGGCCGATGAGTCAGCGCCGATGTCCGCGGCATTTGTGCTGCAAACTCTACAGGAGGTGCGCGATTCGGAGAGCATTCTGGTTGAAGAAGCGCCGAGCGCGCGGACTGCAATGCAAAGTTACATGCCAATTACGCGGAGTGAAGGCTTTTACACAATGGATAGCGGAGGCCTTGGATGGGCCATGCCCGCGGCTGTTGGAATTGCACTCGCGAAGCCCGGTGAAAAGGTTGTTGCCCTTATCGGAGACGGCTCGAGCATGTATTCCATTCAAGCTCTTTGGAGTGCGGCGCAGTGGAAGCTACCCATCACTTTCATCGTGCTGAACAATCGTGGTTACGCGGCTCTGAAAGATTTTGCTCCTGTATTTGGTTTTGGGAAGGACGATCCAGTGCAAGGGACCGAGATTTCCAATATCGATTTCGTGAAGCTCGCCCAGGCGCAGGGTTGTCAGGGAGTACGAGTTGCCGATGCGTCAACGCTCAAAGAGGCGTTGTCTCTCGCTCTGAAAGCGGATGTGCCCACACTTGTTGAGGTGGAAATCGCATAGAATCGGCAACGACCACACTATGGATCAAGAGATGGACCGAACGCAGGCTCCGATTACCGTGAAAGCGCTCCCGGTTGATATAGGATGTCTGCTCGACGAAGGCCCGTTTGGCCTGTTTCAAAGGCTTGTAATAGCGCTTGCCGCAACGTCGGTTGTGCTCGACGGATTTGATGGCCAGTTGATTGGATTTGCAATTCCGGCGATTGCCCGGGATTGGGGGATTGCGCGAGGCGCGTTTGCGTTTGCGCTGGCAGCAGGAATCTTTGGTATGGGTGTCGGCAGCGCTTGCGTTGGCTTGTTGGCAGACCGGTTCGGGCGTCGATGGGCGTTGATCGGCAGCGTGCTCCTTTTCGGGTTTGCAACCTGCTCAGTTGGTCTCGCTCGTAACCTTGTGGCACTGGGAGTACTGCGTTTTGTCGCTGCCCTAGGGATTGGAGGCGCGATTCCGACCTCGACCACCCTGGCAGCGGAGTTCACACCACTACGCAAACGAACCTTCGTTGTTACGGCCACGATCGTATGCGTTCCTCTGGGAGGAATGGTCGCCGGCTTCTTCGCCCGGGGAATTCTGCCTGTATATGGATGGCGAGCACTATTTTTCGTTGGCGGTGCTATACCCATCCTTTTCAGTATTCTGATTCTTATTGCGCTGCCCGAGTCGCCACGGTTTCTGGTGCGGCATCCTGGCCGCTGGAGAGAGCTTTCCCGTCTGCTCGAGCACATGTCGAGGCTGGTAGCGCCTGAAACTGAATTCAGCGATATATCTGAACAGAAGGCGGAACGAAAGGCCGATCGACTTCGTGGAATTTCGGCCCTTTTCAGTCCCGACTACCTGCGCGACTCCATTGCGCTTTGGTGTGCATTTTTCATGAGCCTGTTTACGATCTACAGCGCATTCAACTGGCTTCCGACGATGTTGGCGTCGGCTGGCCTTGGGGATGCGATTGCTTCTGAAGGTCTTACGGTCTATAACCTGGGCGGGGTGATAGGTGCTCTGCTCTGCGCGCTTATCATTGGCCGTTATGGTTCGCGCTGGCCGATGCTGATCTGTTGTGTTGGAGCGGCAGGCAGTGCTCTATTTCTGCGTCAGATTCATTTGCTGGACCACACTTCACTCCTGCTTTATGGCCTTGGTGTGCATGGTTTGTTTATCAATGCGGTCCAGTCCACGATGGCCGCGTTGTGCGCCCACGTCTATCCAACGGCTTTCAGGGCAACTGGAACCGCATCGGCTTTTGCTTTCGGCCGCATTGGTGCGCTGGTGAGCGCCTTCGCCGGCGCGGCTGTGATTTCGGCGTCGGGCTCGTCGGGATACCTGCTGATGTGGGCTATTGCAATGCTGATGGTCTTCATTGCCCTCGCTTCAGTCCGGAACCACATCCCTTCTGTACAGGCTACGGCATTGAAGATCGGCCGAAATTGATTGCAACGACGGATTTGGCGTCGTGTGCAGGATTGTTGTTTTGCATTCGTCGCGGTTCCGTAACGGTAACTTGACTAGGTTGAAGCATTTTCGCTTTTTCTTCTAGTTTTTCAATGTCTCATCCTGCTACAATCCTTCGATAAGCGATTCCTAATCTTCGATCTTTTCTGACCTTCCTGGACGAAGGAAGGATAAGAGAAGTGCGGAACGCGACAGGAGAACCTTCCCCATGGCCTACGCCGATGACCGCGCAAAAGCAGTAGAAAGCGCCCTTTTACAGATCGAGAAGCAGTTCGGCAAGGGCTCCATCATGCGCCTTGGGGCGAAGGACGCGATCGTGCCGATCTCGGTGATCTCAACCGGCTCGATCAGCTTTGACGCGGCATTGGGCGTTGGCGGCGTGCCTCGCGGGCGGGTTACAGAGATCTTTGGGCCTGAGTCCTCGGGCAAAACCACCATTACCCTTCAGATCATCGCGGAGGCCCAGAAGGCCGGCGGCCTTGCAGCCTTTGTCGATGCCGAGCACGCGCTGGATCCCGTTTATGCCCGAAAGCTTGGCGTGGATACCGACAACCTGCTCATCTCCCAGCCCGATTTTGGCGAGCAGGCCCTTGAAATCACCGAAGCGTTGGTTCGTTCCGGCGCCATCGACGTATTAGTCGTCGATTCGGTCGCCGCGCTGGTTCCGAAGGCAGAACTCGATGGGGAAATGGGTGATTCGCATGTCGGGTTGCAGGCGCGCCTCATGTCCCAGGCCCTGCGCAAGCTCACTGGTACAGTCTCCAAGTCCCGCACCTCCCTAATCTTTATTAACCAGATTCGCGAGAAGATCGGTGTGATGTTCGGCAATCCCGAAACCACAACCGGAGGCCGGGCCCTCAAGTTCTACTCCTCAGTGCGCATCGATATTCGTCGCATTGCCGCAGTCAAAGAGGGTGACGTTGTAACCGGCTCCCGCACCAAGGTCAAGATCGTCAAGAATAAGGTTGCAGCACCCTTCCGCGAGGCTGAATTTGACATTCTCTACGGCGAAGGCATCTCCCGCGAAGGCGACGTGCTCGACCTAGCGGTGCTGCACAATATCGTGGAGAAATCCGGTGCATGGTACAGCTATGACGGCGAACGCGTGGGGCAGGGCCGCGAAAATGTCCGCACCTTCCTGAAGGATCACCCAGATGTCTTCGCGAAGCTGGATGCACAGGTTCGACAAAAGCTGGGAATTGGAGCCGCTGCTAAAGCGGAGGTTCCGGCCGTGCCCGCTGAGGGTCCGGCGCAGGCGCAGCAGGCCATTCGCAAGAAGTAGCAGCCATTCGCGCTCCTGAACCGCAACAGTAGCCACACGGTGAGTGATTTGTCGTGATCCTCTCGGTCATGCAATCGCTGGGTTCTTCGCGCTGCTAGAATCCATGAAGTTGTCTCGCATGGGTGAGAGTTGAACGTCAAAGCCATCTATCCCGGAACCTTTGATCCGCTGACCAACGGCCATCTCGATCTTATTGGTCGGGGATCTAAGCTTTTCGCCACGCTGACAGTCGCAATTCTGAACAATCCCGTCAAGAATCCGCTCTTCACACTTGAGGAGCGCATCGAGATGCTGCGCGAATCGACTCGCCAATGGGAAAACGTCGAGGTTGCCACCTTCGAAGGGCTTATGGTGGAGTTCGCGCGTCAGCAAGGCGCTACTGCCGTCCTGCGCGGAATCCGTGCCATTACTGACTATGAGTACGAATTTCAGATGGCGCTCATGAATCGTCGTCTCGCGCCCGAAATAGAAACGGTCTTCCTGCAGCCCGCAGGGCGCTACTCTTTCGTGAGCTCACGCCTGGTCAAAGAGGTCGTCAGCTTCGGCGGAAAAGTCGATGGTCTGGTTCCGACCAATGTCGCCCGCCGCCTCGTAGGACGCATGCGCAAACCATAGGGGCCTATCGCTGCCTCGAAAGTCATGCCAGCATTGCCCTCCGTGCTGTAAATTGAGCATCGATGGATCCAAATACCTCCAGTGCCCTTGAGCAGCAGATTGCCCAACTGACTTCGCGCGTCTATCGTCTCGAGTCAGCGCTTCGGCATCACGGTATTTCGTTTGAGCAAGAACCGGCCGCGACGCCTGCCTTAGCAGAGCAGGAGGTCACTCATACCGCTCTTCTCGATGCTCAACCGCAGGAGATACCGCCGGTCTCTGGCACGGCCCCGCCCATGACTGAGCCACTGGATCAGCCTCAGCAATCTCTGCTTGCGGTCTCCTCCGCGTCCAGCACTGACGACAGCCACTCTCTGGAGAGCCGCATAGCATCGCAATGGTTCAACCGTATTGGGATCGTTGCAGTGCTTATCGGCATGGCGTGGTTCCTGAAGCTCGCTATTGACAATCACTGGATTGGCGATCTTGGTCGCATCCTCATTGGCCTTATTGCGGGCGCCGGCCTCATCGCCTGGTCAGAGCGTTTCTTCCGCCATGGCTATCGAGGCTTTTCCTACTCGCTCAAAGCGGTCGGCAGCGGCATTCTGTATCTCTCGTTATGGGCGGCCTTTTCTGTCTATCACCTCATCCCGTCTTCGGTCGCGTTTGTAGCGATGGTGATCGTTACCGCCTTCAACGGCTTCATGGCGTGGATCCAGGACGCTGAGCTGATCGCTCTCTATGCCATCGTCGGAGGCCTCTCGACTCCGCTGCTGCTCTCTACGGGCGAAAATCGCGAAATCTCGCTCTTCTCCTATCTGCTGTTGCTGGATATTGCAGTGCTTGTTCTGGCTGCGCTTCGTCCGTGGTCACGGCTGGTTTTCGTGACTTTTGTGGGTACTGCGATTTTCATTATTGCCTGGTGGGCGGAGTTTTATAGCCGTGCCGCCGCCACTCCAACGGCGATCTTTCTGACTTGTTTTTTTCTCATCTTTGCTTTCGCACCACGCCTGATACGTCTCAAATCGCTTGGCAACGAGACACTTGCCCCATGGGACAGCCTCACGCTCATTGTGCTTCCTGTCGCTAATGCTGCTCTGGCTTTCCTCGCTTTCTACGACATTCTTGAAGGCTTTCGTAACGAGTGGACCGCCGCGTGGCTAGCGGTCGGGTTTGCGGCATTTTATCTGGCACTAATGCGACTACCGGCACGCAGCGTGTTTCGTGACAGTCCGGCACTGCTCTCGAAACTTCACCTGACGACTGCAGTGGTCTTTCTCTCAATTGCTATTCCGCTTAAGGCGCATGGCCGGTGGCTCACGATAGGGTGGCTTGTCGAGGGCGGGCTGCTGTTCTGGGTGGCAACGCGCATCCGCTCCATCCTGCTGCGTGTCTTGGCGTTGCTGTGTCTGATCCTTGGTCTGGTGGCATTGCTGACTGTTGATCCCACGGCTTCAACTGCGCCCATTTTCAATCAGCGCTTTGGCACGTACTGCGTCGCTATAGCCGTGTGTGCCTTTATCGCGCGCGTCTCGGCTCGCGTTCCGGATGAATCAACTGATCCGGACAATCTTTGGACCCAGCTTCCCTTCATAGCCTCGCTGGCCGTAAGTGTCCTGATTCTTATCGCGCTCAGCCTTGAGATTCACAGCTTCTGGTGGATTCGCGACAAGACCTCGGCCTGGGCACAGGGGCTCAACTACAGCATGTATGCGCAGTTCACTTATTCCGCGCTGTTCATGGCGTATGGAGCCATCTTGCTCTGTATCGGCTTCTGGCGGCGTTCTGCCTTTGTACGCTGGCAGGCACTCGTGCTATTGGCGGTCGCGATCGGAAAGGTCTTTCTTATTGACGTGAGTCAGCTCAGCCAAGGCTATCGCATTCTTAGCTTCATTGGCCTCGGGGCGCTCCTACTCAGTGTGAGTTTCGTCTATCAGCGCGACTGGCTGCATCTGCGCGGGCATCGGGATACGCCATGACCTTCCGAGCCTGTCTCGTGTCGTTGGCACTGGTCATGGCTTCGCCTGAGACACGTTACTTTCAGTTCAGCCGGCCTATCGTTGTGCCTCCACAATCTGCTGGGCAAACCTGTATAACAATCGATCCGCCAATCTTTGCACATGCAGCGCCTGGATTGGCTGACCTGCGTGTCTATCACGATACTGTCGAGACGCCTTACGTGGTTCACAGCGACGCGCCAATGGTTCCAGAGGCAGCGCCGGCTTCGATCACGCCATTGAATCTGGGCACGCGTGGAGGTCATACAGTCTTTGATACTGCGATGCCCGACGGCAGCTATCGTGATCTGGAGGTTGTCATCGACGGTCACGACTTTATTGCGAGCGTGACGGTCTCCGGCAGCAACTCACAAGCGGCGGCGAGTTCGACACGGATCGGAACCTACACCATCTTCGATCTGACCAGTCAGAAACTTGGCCGTAGCACCGTGTTACATTTACCCGAGTCGGACTACCGCTATCTCCATTTCCAGTTCGCCGGTCCCATCGCTCCGGAAAACGTGCACAGCGTTCAGTTGGTGCGCTTGCCTCTGAGATTACCGGATTACGTCACGGTCGCTGAGTCTGCGCAGTCAACGAACAAAGACCGCTCGACCATTTATGAGTTCCAGGTTCCTGCAAACGTGCCAGTTGACCGCGTTGCCTTCCTTCCTGGCGCCCATCCTGCCGAGTTCAGCCGCGATGTAACTATCACGGTAGCGCCGCAATTGCCTCAGTCGGCCGCCGGCGAGGCTCGGGCCACACCTTCCACTTTTGGTGGCGAATTGTTGCGTATGCATCGCAGCGAGAACAGCCATGCCATCGACGAAGAACGTCTCTCGGTCGAAGCAAGGTATATCCCGGCCAGCCCGCCGAACACCTTTGAGAAAGTAACCGTCAGCATTCACAACGGCGACGACGAGCCGCTTGCAATTGACTCTGTTCGACTTCAAATGCAGAAACGCGATCTCTGCTTTGACGTTGCGAACGGCCAACGTTATGCGCTCCACTACGGCGACTCCGCGCTTGAGAGGCCTAGTTATGACTACGCGAGGCTCTTTACGAAGCAGGCTTATCTGGTGAGGGCTACGTTGGGTCCGGAGCAGCAGAACCCGCAATTCCAGCCGCGACCCGATCAACGGCCTTTCACTGAAACGCATCGCGCACTGCTGTGGGTTGCATTGGGGCTTGTGATCCTGCTGCTCTCCGTCATAGCGCTGCGTTCGGCAAAGACCCCGTCCAAGCCGCCCACGCAGCACACGTGATTAGGCGATTATCGATGGGCACCCGCCCACATCCATCTGCTAAACAATGTCTTCCAGCGGTACTTCGCGCATAGGGATCGTCTTCTTTTAGATAGCCTTGGCTGTCATCGTAATCTCATCTGTGAGTCATTGGAAATAAGCGCGGGGAAGACGGCTGGGATGGCAGGTTTACTTTGACCTTTGAAAGGCCTGTAACTTTGGTAATTCCCGGTGATATATTGGTTCGCGCTGCTGATTGTACGAGCAGCTAGTTCTCCAGAGGAGTCCTCCCGATGCCCGATTATTCGAGTGAATGCCAGCCGATTGCCGATAAGATCAAAGGCTTACAAAGCACTGTGGCCTCATTCCAGAAGCAACTGCAGACCGCGGCGCCGGGCGAAAAGGCATTCTTGATCTCACAGATTTCGAAGGCGCAGGCCGATGTTGCACAACAGGAGGGTCTACTCGCTACGTGCGTCAAAGAACATCCGTATAAGCCACCTAAGCCTGCTCCCAAAAATCCATGCCTGGGCATCTATCACGAAGAAATGCAATTACAGAAGCAGCTGGAGGACGTTATCCAGAAGGCGCTGGCGCCGTTGCAGGCGGAGCTACAGAAGACTCCGGGGCCAGCCAAGGAAGGAATACTGCAACAGATTAAAGACGAGCGGGCGCATATCATGGCGACCAATCCGTTGGTGAAGCAGATTGCGGCCAAGCAAAAGGAATACAACGACTGCCTAACAAGTCATGGCGGAGTGCTTGCGCTGGATTCTAAATTCAAGGGCAAAGCTACCATGCGAACGGATAACAGCCACGCCAAGGGGCCCTTTACGCAGGATGTAACGATCGAAATCGAATTCTCCGCGTGGAACAATGCTCACATAAGAGTCACTGATTTTCCTGATATATCGGTAACTTACGATACGGGTTTTCCGGCCGGTACAGTTACTACGACGGTGAGTCTGACTTCCGGATCGGGAACATTT
>Ga0206964_10377_pt1 | contig 10874 bp, 10 predicted proteins | sample Alteio_BWOrgHeat_25_FD_152980 | JGI IMG/M metagenome (GOLD analysis project Ga0206964, IMG submission 152980) | Enriched cells from forest soil in Barre Woods Harvard Forest LTER site, Petersham, Massachusetts, United States -... | ecosystem: Environmental > Terrestrial > Soil > Temperate forest >...
CGTAGTATCGGCTTCGATCCTGATCTTACTTTCCAATTATGTACTCACAGCGCTTTTGTTTGGCAAATGACCCTTAAAATTGAAATCCGTGGTTTGACTAAAGCATTCGGCAAAAAAGTCGTACTGGACGGTATTGACCTTGATGTGGAAACAGGTACCTCGATGGTCGTTATCGGTGGTTCCGGTACCGGAAAATCCGTATTGATTAAATGCATCCTGGGAATCCTGACGCCAGATCGCGGCAGCATCAAAATCGATGGCGTCGAGGTGACAAGCATGTCACGCAAAGCCCGTCAGGAGATTATGCGTAAATTCGGCATGCTATTTCAGGGCGGCGCATTATTTGATAGCTTGACGGTGTGGGAAAATATCACCTTCGCCCTATTGCAAAACGAACAGATCACCAGAGCGGCTGCACGGGATCTCGCCGTAGAAAAATTGAAGTCCGTAGGGTTAGGCCCTGACGTTGCCAATTTATCGCCAGCCGAACTTTCCGGCGGCATGCAAAAACGTGTGGCACTTGCCCGCGCGATCGCCGCTACCCCGGAAATCATTTTCTTTGATGAACCAACCACCGGTCTCGATCCCATTATGGCCGACGTCATCAATGAGCTGATCGTTAAATGCTCGAAAGAAGTGGGCGCCACAACGCTCTCCATTACGCACGATATGGCAAGCGTCCGCAAAATTGCCAGCCGTGTCGCTATGCTCTATCAGGGGAAGTTGATTTGGCAGGATGATGTTTCACAAATTGACAATAGCAAGAACGACTTCGTCGACCAATTTGTCCATGGGCGTTCCGTTGGCCCAATTACTGCGGGAGTACGTTAACCCCGGCTGTCGCCCAACAGTGCTACTTATATCATTCAAACGCGGCTTTAACGCCTGCTGCTTCATCTGCTCAACATTGGGGCATGCTCAGTCTGCCTTTTCCTTTGGTCCGTTCAGACCCTTTCGTCTACCTTACGGTAAACAAAGAATGTTTTGACAGTTTTTGGGGTGACATATATACCCAAGTTTCTTACGGTGATGGCGTAACAATACATTCTGGTGCTATTTTTGGATAAAATCCCTAGATATTTCCAGCGCCAATAAAAAGCTAACTTATTGATATTTATTAATTGCGGGTGTAGTTCAATGGTAGAACGGCAGCTTCCCAAGCTGCATACGAGGGTTCGATTCCCTTCACCCGCTCCATTTCCCTACTGGTATCGAACAAATAATAGAAACATCACGCGGGAAACACCGGAATATGTCGATAGAAACGGCCCCTCCTAAAATTCCCAGTTTTTATGAAATGGACGCCTATGTCTCCGTAATAAACCGGACTGTTCCGAGAAACGCCCGCAACGAATACCTCCATTTCAGTGACCAATCTCGCCCGCATTTTTCTGAAATACTCACGTATTTCGATCGTACAACGTATGAGCGCATGGGCGTTTTGCACGGAGACTATGTGCTGGTCAATGGGGCAGTGTTGATTGCACGTGACGGAACGGTAATCAAAGCCAATATGGCATGGGAAGATGAATGGGGAAATAATCGGATTTGCGATGAATTTTGTGCCTCAGAATCCTTTGTTGCTTTTCAGAAGGATGTATTAACGATATGGGATAATTTGCTGCTGGTGAACGAACCAATCGTTCTGACCCATTGCTATAGCCAGAACTATTTCCACTGGTCCCTGGAAACCGTTACCAGAAATCGCCTTTTTGTGGGGTATGACGACCACCCCCTGCTCGTGCAATCCGGAGACTTAAATCACGTTTTCCAAAGAGAGCTGTTGTTACGTACTTCTGCAGGGAAAATGCCTTTCGTTCAGGAGCGCCCTGCCATCAAAGTGAGGGATCCGATGCTTAGCCATGAAATCATGTCAGAGAACAGCCTTCGCTGGCTTAGGAAAACGATGAATATCCCGGTGCACAATCAGGGAAGTAAGCGTATTTATTTACGCAGAACACCACGATACCGAGCGGGCGGAAGCATATGTGAAACACTCGAATTTTTAATGTTCCTGAAAGAATATGGCTTCGAGTCCATCGATTTTTCCGATCAGGAACTGACCATCGAAGAACAGGTTCAGATACTCGAAAACGCAGAGGTCATACTTGCCCCTCATGGCGCCACCCTTACCAACCTCACCTACCTAAATCCGCCGCTATCCGTGATTGAAATCATCAGCCCGCGAACACCCAGGGCGCTGTATATGCATATCGCATCGACACTGGGGTTCCATTATTATGGCGTCTATAGTAATCATTTAGATGAAGAGGAAAAGATCATGGTCGATATCGAGGAATTACGGAATATTATGCGCGCCATAACTTCACAATGTTCCTGATTGCACTGCTAGGCTGTAAACCCTAGACGACTTGCCATAATTTCATTACGTTCCTTCCCATGCGAACGATTCGTTACACACCGCTCATTCTAATTATGGCACTGCTGATCAATGCCGTGCTGCCGTTTTTTGCTCTTTATCCTTCCAACCAGCATGCTGAGATAGCACTGGATTCCTCCGCCTTCGGTAACAAAATACTTCTCTGCACAGGAGAAGGTTTCAAGTGGATTAAACTTGCAGATTTGCAAAGTGGCAAAGAAAAGCCCAAACCCCATTCAGGTAATCAGTGCCCGCTCTGCTACGCCGCCCGACATGGCCTGAAGGATATGCTGCCGTCGGTGGCTATCAATACACTGCCATCCGATCGTGCTCTCAACCCCCCTATGCCTGCATATGAACCACCTTTTGTTATTTTCCTCCAGACGACACCGCTAAACGCGCGTGCGCCGCCATCTTCTTTCATTGGCTAATAGTTATTCTTCACATTGCACACTTTGGTGCCTCCAATGAAAGGTTATTTTTATGTCTATCCGTACGCCTATTTTGCTTTCGGCCGTCCTCGCCACAACCATGTTTATTTCCGCAAACGCTTATGCCTGCGCCTGTGGCTGCGGTATATTTGATGTGGGAACAGGCGACATGTTACCCACCCACCCCGGCGGCATGGCATGGTTGGAATATGATTTCATGAACCAGGATAAAAACTGGCACAACGACTCCAAAGCCCCAGCCGCGAATAATAGCGACAAGGACATTAAAACCAATTTCTTCACAGCGGGTGCAGAATATATGTTCAACCGCGCATGGGGAGCTGAGATTGAAGTGCCTTACTGGTCGCGTCATTTTACCACGGATACGGGCGGTGGTGACATTCAGCAATTCAACCACTCGGCTGTGGGCGATGTACGTCTTAAAGGTATTTACTCGGGTCTTTCAGGTGATATGTCGACCGGTATAACCTTTGGCCTTAAACTCCCCACCGGCGACCATACCTATGCCAATTTTGATCGCGATACTGAGATTGGCTCCGGCAGCACTGATGCCTTATTGGGTGCTTACCACATGGGAAATCTCACCAGTCAATTTAACTGGTTCATCAATGGCGAACTGGATCAACCCTTTCTTACCACTGCGGGTTATCGCCCCGGCAGCGAAATCGACGCGAGTAGCGGCATTTATTACGAAGGGTGGGATGTCGGCGATGTAAGGATCGCTCCTGTTGCGGAAGTGCTTGGTTCCGACCGAATGCATGACCGTGGCACCAACGCCGATCCCGCAAACAGCGGCTATAGGCGTGTACTGCTTGCGCCCGGTTTAGAAGTAGATGCTGCTGGCTTTAGAATTTATGGGGATGTCGCAATGCCCGTTTATCAGCAGGTGAAGGGCAACCAGCTCACAGCGGGTGAACTATTCAAACTGAACATCAGCCATTCATTCTAGGCCGAAAAATAATTCGTTTTATCGAGATCATGTTTATCCATGAACCGCCAGTAGCGTTTGCGAACGCTACGGCGGAGCTTGGCGAAAATATTTTTAGATTTGGCATTAAAAATCTGTTCAAGCGTTTCGCCGGAATTTCTTCTGCGGATGAGATCTATTACAAATTTTTCCGTCCGCCTTGGGTCTTTAAGGCTGGTGACCGCATTTTTGGCATGATCCATGTAATAGCGTTGCTCTGCGGTAATCACCGTATTGTCAACGCACCAGGGCAGATGCTGAATTTTATACGGCGCACCAAGCAGCACACAGTAAATGCACGGGCCGGAATTGGGGCGATAAAGCGCCAGCGTCGTATCATTGGCACTGGCATATACTTCATGCGCCAACGGCTCGGATTTAATCAGGTGATTGAAGGCAAGCTGCGACGCTTTATGCACAAAAGTATCGGAAAAACTATCCGTATCAATCTCAAGGCCACATTTGGTAAAACGCGGGTAATCATCGAGTGCCTTCAACATGGCTAGCGCAAAGTCCGGTGGACATGCGGCAATTGGCATAATGTCGGGATCGGTATAAAAGAACGGCATATCGTTTTCCACATACTGTGGAATATTACTATCCCACAGCGCATGATGCCCTTTATTCGCTCCCAATTTAATCACACGCACATGCGGATGCCCGCTCAGCGAATCATACCATGCAAGCAACGGCGGATAAGTTGAATCATTATCGAGCAGCCTGATATCGATGAAACCAACCCGAAGAAAATACTCGGTGAGGTTTTTGGTATAACTCACATAATCACGGCAATTAATCACCACAGGAATCTGGCGATAGTTATTCTTGTACTGCTCATATAAAGACATATCCCGCTCCAGTCCCTCCATTATTTCATATAATAATCAATTTATATCATAGCGTTAGCATAGATAATTCACGTTGCTTTTCTCCGCTTGGTGGATATGATCGCACGCATGAACAATTCTGATCTCGCCCAGCATATTACCTCTATTATTGTGACTTACAATAGTATGCATACTATTGGTAAGTGCCTAGATGCCTTACCGTCGGGATGTCGTACCATCGTCATCGATAACGGTAGCCGCGATGATACGCGGGTGCGGTTAGCACAACACCCTGACGTTGAAGTGATCACGGGTCACAACATCGGTTATGGCAGAGCGGCGAATGTTGGTTTGGCAAAAGTTATCACCCCGTATGCGGTATTGCTCAACCCCGACACCATCCTCTGCGACGGTGCAATTGAAGCCATGCTGGCATGTGCACAAAAACATACGGACGTAGGTATCGTCGGCGCACAGATGATTGATTATCAAAATGGTAGTAAGCACTACCAGAAAAACTATACATTTGATAATGAAGGTATTTTATACACACCGTGGATTGTCGGTGCCCTGATGCTCTTTAACATGGAGATTTTACATAAAGTGGGTCTCTTTGATAAAAAGATTTTCCTATTTTTTGAAGAAACAGATCTGTGCGATCGTATGCGCAAAGCTGGCTACCAACTTGCCATCTGCCAGACGGCAGAAGCGGTGCATGATGCGGGAACATCTTCTCCTCCTTCAGAACAGCTCACCAAAATCAGGGCATGGCATGGTGGTTGGTCACGCGTACATTATTACCGCAAGCATTATGGCCTGGCGAAAGCGATGCGAAAATCTTTTGTCAAAATTTATAAAAACCTATTCCGCATTTCCGGCGAATTAGTGCATCCTACCGGTATCCTGCTCGCTACCAGCTATGAAACTTTAGGCGTATTGGCCTATTTCATAGGCATGCAGGCTTTTCGGAATGATGGCACGGCCAGAATCACGTAATCATCACTTTAATAATCACCATGAGAATTTTGAACACACAAACCCCTCTTCTCGCTAAACGACTTTATAAAGAGTATATCGCCCGTTACCTGCGACTATTATTGATGATCATGGGACTGCTTGTCATTATTTCTGCATCGACGAGCGCACAACCCCTGCTACTGCAGCAAACCTTCGACAAGGTATTTAAGGGCAAAGATGTTTTCTACCTCACACTGCTCCCCATCGCGATTGTTATCACCTGTGCGATTCAGGCAGCAGCAACCTACTATACCGCCCTGTTGGTCAATAAATTCAGCTCGGATCTCACTGCCGATATGCGTAGTTCTTTCTACCGGCACATCATCGGAAGTGAGATTGATTTTTATAGCACTCATGATTCGGGGACGCTGATCTCACGCGTCATTGGTGAAATTTCCGGCATCGTCACCGCCGTGCAGATGTTTTTTAACACTTGGGCAAGGCAGTTTATCACCTCACTCGGCCTGATCTCTGTCATGCTGTACCAAAGCACCGAGCTGACATTTGTCTCACTAGCGGCGCTATTGGTCGCCTTCTATCCCATTCGCAACATTACCAAGAAACTCAAAAAAATTGCCCGTGATGCCGGTGACCAGAATGGGTTATTCTATTCGCGCCTGATGGAAAGTTTTCAGGGTATCCGCGTCATCAAATCCTTCGGCAAGGAAGAACATGAAGCCGCACGTATTGACCAATACATCTGGATTATCCGTAAACTTAATTACAAAATGGGGCGTGTGGGAAACCTTACCCCTGCCCTGATGCAGTGTCTGGCGGGTATCGCCGTCGCCGCAGTCATCTGGTACGGCGGTTACCAACTCATGCATGATAAGATGACGGAAGGCCAGCTCATTGCCTTCATCACATCATTACTGATGGTATCGCGCCCGATCCGCTCGCTCACAAGCGGCAGCGGTGTCGCCACCACCGGCATTGTCTACACCGAGCGTTTCTACAAAATCATGGATACGAAACCCAAATACATTGATCGTGATCAGGGCGATAGGTTGCACGTCACGAGCGGGTGCATCGCTTTTGACCATGTAAAATTCCAGTACCCAAATGGCACCGTGGCCTTGCACGATGTGTCATTCGTCATGGAGGCAGGGAAACGCACGGCCCTCGTCGGACATTCCGGCAGTGGCAAAAGCACTATCTTCAATCTATTGCTCAAATTTTATGAACCCACGTCTGGCGCAATGACGATTGATGGACAAGATCTGGTCAAGGCCAGCGTCCGCTCGGCGCGTGACAGTATTGCACTTGTCTCTCAGGATATTTTTATCTTTGATGACACAGCAAAAAACAATATCGGCTATGGGCGTGAAGGTGCGACGGAAGATGAAATCATCGCCGCCGCGAAAGCCGCCAAATGTCACGATTTCATTATGAATTTACCGGAGGGATATAACACCAAGCTGGGTTTCTTCGGCCAGAATCTGTCGGGCGGACAAAAGCAGCGCATTGCGATTGCGCGTGCCTTTTTACGTAACGCTCCTCTTTTGTTGCTGGATGAAGCCACCTCCGCGCTTGATCCTAAAACCGAGTCCGAAATTCAGGAATCACTGGAAGCACTCACACAAAATCGGACCACCATCATCATCGCCCACCGGCTTTCCACCGTGATGAAAGCTGACCGCATGATCATGATGGAAGGCGGCAACGTTAAGGCCATCAGCACACATGATGACTTACTGCAGAATTGCCCACCCTACCGCGAATTGTTTGGGATTTAGGCTTTCTTTTCCGCCGCAAAAGCAACTGCTTCATCAAAACTCAGTGCATTGAGCATCTGGGTGTAATTGTTGACCAAATCCGCATATTTCAATTGTTTGAAATTAGAAACTGAAAGTTGAAGTGGTTTAGCATTCTTGCGCTTCTTAATGACACCTACCCCGTGATCAATCAGGCAGGTGGCGCTATCAATGTTCGGCAACGTTCTCGCTTCCACCAGTGCCTTCCACACGTCTCCGTTCCAGGCATCGATGACAGGAAACGTATACTGCGCCAAACATGAAGTCGGCAAACAATCATGCACAACAATTGTACCATTATCATTCAACACGCCCACCGCATTGAGTATATCTTTTCGCACTTGCTCATACACGTGCAGCCCATCAATAAAAATGATGTCGAAGGACTCTTTATTCTGCGCAAAAAAATCATCACTAGTCATCCGTAATGTACCGCCGCTGGCAGGATCAACCCCGACTTTGTGCGCCACCTGAATCAAGTTGAAGCACACATCGTTATGGCAGCCAATTTCAAGATAACGTGTATACCCATTAAGTGCGATGATCCGGTTAATCAGCTCCATGCGCAGAGGCTTTTCCCTCCAATCCATATCAATGGTTCGGGTGGTATAGTTTCCCGCAAGATATTCAGTCGCAAGGCGCACCCGTAGCTTCTGCTTATTACATATCTTGCCGATCTTATGGCTAAGCGTCGTACTTTTTCTCTGCTTCATCGTACTGGTCTGCATGGACGGTATCTTCCCTTTCCTTCTTCACTTGCAGTAAGTAGGGATAGCACGTCACGCTAGCATTTAGCAACTATCTCACGCAAATACAGAGTGGACACCGGATAAAGTGCGGGGTAATAAAGATAATTAGAAGCCATATTCAATCGAGTTATTCCTAGCCATGTCACGTCGCAAGCCATTTTCTCTAAAGGTATCACTCGCACGCAAACGGTTTGCCACACGAATCGCAATCAATAAACTGTTACTGAAGTTAGGCCTTGCCAATACCAAATGCTCTCTCACATTAGTGGCAATGGTAAAAAATGAAATTGATATTTTGGATGCCTTTATTCTGCAGGCATTAACACTGTTTGACCGTGTTATCTTACTTGATCACGCTTCCACCGATCGAACCAATGAATACATTGCATATGTTTCGGCACTACACCCCAAAGTAGAATATTATGCCCTGAACATGATGGGTATCTATCAGTCTGAGTCGATGACCTGGGTAGCAGAAACCCTCATTTCTACCGATGAAAAGGGGTGGGTATTTATGCTCGATGCGGATGAGTTTCTTCCCTGTGCATCACGGGAGGAATTAGAGCAAATGCTTGCTCCCTTCAGTGCCTATCCGATTATTTCCATGCCATGGATAAACCTGATCCCCGCCTCATTTGAGCATGAAGATCTGGAAGCCGAACGTCTTCATATGTCCGCTGCCGTTTCACACCATATCAAAGTAGCATTCCAGCCATGGCAGCTACGCCACTATCATTATATCATCACGCAAGGAAACCACAGCATCATCAATAGCGATACGCACAAAAATTTTCCCGCAAAGCATGCTTTCCCGCTATGGCATATCCCAGTGCGTTCAAAAGCGCATATCGTAGGAAAGATTGACCGCCTCATGCAAGCTTATGAGATCCGTAAGACCACCTACGTTACCCATTATAGCAGTATGCTAGCCTTGGCTAAACACCATCATTTTTCCGATGATGTTTTGGCCTATGTCACAGCACATTATGGGGAAGTAGTAGATGAAAAAACCTTCGACGCACCATTACCTCATCGTGCTACATTACAGGGGGTAGCAATCACCGTCCCGTTCGTCAATTCCCGCTCAGCACTGTGTCAACAGTATGGAATTATGCCATCAGCCACATTTAATATGCCCGTTCCCCAAACGGGACGAGCCATTATCTTTCATCCGGAAGATAAGCGTTTTACGTTTGCAGAGTAAAGGACGTAGGCACGTTTTTTTGATACGCTTCCCACGAAGGAAGCTGTTGATCGCGTGCAGAGAGCGTGGGGTTAGCAGTCGGCCAAGGGATGTTGAGCGTTTTATCATCGTAGCGAATACCGCCCTCCCCTTGGGCATTCCAGGGGACATTCACTTTATAAATCATATCGGCCGGTTCATCTCCCAGCACACAGAACCCATGCGCGAACCCTGCCGGAATCCAGAACAGCACACCATTCTCACCGGTTAATTCTACGGCGTGATGCTGGCCAAAGGTCGGCGAGTGGGGACGAATATCCACCGCCACATCCCATACACGTCCACGAATCACGCCCACGAGCTTTCCCTGTCCGGGTGTGTGCTGGTAATGCAAACCGCGCAGAATGCCCGGCGCCGAGCGCGAGTGGTTATCCTGCATAAAATCGGTCGGCAAGCCATGTTCGGCAAAGCGCTGCACCTGATAACGCTCGACAAAAAAACCACGGGCATCTCCCAGCACCTTCAGCTGAATGACTTTAAGCCCTTGAAGGGGAGTATCATGAACCTGCATATACTGTTTCCATCCATGCGTTGAGTCCGTCTTTCCAATCCGGAAGCGCCACGCCTAGCACGGATTTGGCTTTGCTGCAATCCAACCGCGAATTCAGCGGACGTGCCGCAGGCATCGGGAAGGTACTGGTGGGCACCGGAAAGATTGACTGGCACACGATGACGGGATCACGCGGCCTGGCAAGCGCAAGCAACATCATTGCGTTGTCGTAGCGGTTCACTTCTCCCTGATTGCACAAATGATACAGTCCTGAAGGGAACGCGGTTTGTGCCTGTGCAGAGGCAAGTGCTGCAAGCACCCCTCGCGCCAGATGCGGTGCATAGGTCGGTGCCCCCACCTGATCATTCACCACTTGCAACGTCGTTTTATTGCGAAACAACGAGAGCATCTTGGTAAAGAAATTTTCCCCCACCGCATCATAGACCCACGAGGTACGGAAGATCAGATACGACCCGCCCACTGCCACAATCGCCTCCTCTCCAGCAAGCTTACTGGCACCATAGGCATTGATGGGTTTTGCCACATCATCTTCGCGGTATGGTATGTCACCGCTGCCATCAAACACATAATCGGTGGAGACATGTAAGAAGGGTAAGTGGTGCTGCTTGCACCATGCGGCAAGCTCCCCCATGGCCGAGCCATTCACGCGGAATGCATCAGCACGTCCCTCGCCTTCCGCTTTATCTACCTGAGTATAGGCGCTAGCGTTAATCACCGCATCAATCTTACCAACGAGTGGCGCTAAATGCTTTATAAAATTGGGATCAAGCAGATTGCATTCACTACGCCCAAACCCAATCGCCCGCTCACCAAGCAACGCCATCAGGGCTCGGCCAAGCTGGCCATTCTTTCCAAGAACAAGAATCTTAGTATTCATGCAACACTTGCTTCAGATAGTGCGCGTAATCACTACTGCCAAAACCCGGGATAAGGCGTTCAAACTGGTCACGGCTGATAAATCCTTTGCGAAGTGC
>Ga0206964_10379_pt1 | contig 10870 bp, 11 predicted proteins | sample Alteio_BWOrgHeat_25_FD_152980 | JGI IMG/M metagenome (GOLD analysis project Ga0206964, IMG submission 152980) | Enriched cells from forest soil in Barre Woods Harvard Forest LTER site, Petersham, Massachusetts, United States -... | ecosystem: Environmental > Terrestrial > Soil > Temperate forest >...
CGCCGAAGAAGGTCAATATTTCTCAGGGTGTCGCACAGGGATTGCTGATCCAGCGCGTCCAACCTGTATATCCGCCGATTGCCAAGGCTGCCCGCATGTCGGGTACGGTGGTATTGCAGGCAACAATTTCCAAGACGGGCACGATTGAAAATCTGCGCGTAGTCAGCGGAAATGCGATGCTACAACAGGCCGCACTCGATGCCGTGAGAAATTGGCGGTATAAACCCTACCTTCTAAACGGCGAGCCGGTGGAAGTGGATACAACTGTCAACGTCGTCTTCAATCTGGGCGGCGGTTAAACCCGAATCCGGGCGATCTCCGAATCCCGTGGGGTCGTCTTCGCAATGGCCTGAATGTGAACCGTCAACGGACGCATTCCTTACCGGCACCACAAGGCTGCCGATTGCAGCCGATTTAGGCAGCACAGGAAGTATCCCCACAGGAGGAACGATTCAGTGATTCTCGCTCAACTTGCACACATCGCTTCGCACCCGGTCTCTCTGGCCATGTTTCAGGAGCAGACTGCGGACTTCAGCCTTCTTGGTCTTTGGACCAACATGGGCTACTTCGCCAAGGGCATCGCCGTTGTGCTCTTCATCATGTCTATCTGGTCGTTGGCGGTGATGATCGACCGTTATCTGTACTTCACGGCTGCCCGTAAGCAGTCGCGCGAGTTCGCGCCCAAAGTGGCCGGAGCGCTGAAGGACAGCAAGCTGGAAGAGGCGATCAAGATTGCCGACCGCAGCAAGAAGTCTCACCTGGCCGAGGTTGTGACCGCGGGCCTGCAGGAGTTTCGCAGCAACCAGGGAGTGGTCAGCGAAGAGTCGATCGAGAGCGCCAAGCGCGCGCTGGAGCGGTCTGAGGCGATCGTTCACGCAAAGCTGAAGCGCGGTCTGGCCGTACTGGCGACGATCGGCGCGACGGCTCCATTCGTCGGCCTGCTCGGCACCGTAATGGGCATTCTGAACGCGTTCCAACAGATCGCGGTGCAGAAGTCTTCCGGTATCGGCGCGGTTGCCGGCGGTATCTCGGAGGCGCTGGTGACGACGGCATTCGGACTGCTGGTTGCGATCCCCGCCGTTATGACCTTCAACTACTTCAGCGGACGCGTTGAGGCCTTTGACGTCGAGATGGACAACTCCTCAAGTGAGCTTGTCGATTACTTCATCAAGCAGAGCCACAAGCGCTAGTGCATAAGCTGCCGATGTGGCAGCGATGATGGGCGAGATTCTTTTTGCAGGCAGTGAAAGCCAGGCTCTCACTGCCAGCACTTTCAAAAGAGAACTCACCCGAATTGCCCGTTGAGAGGTGGCGGATTTCGGATCGATGGACTCGGGATGAGTCGTTCGATCGGGAGGATGCAGGCCAGTCATCGGATCTCCTAATTAGACGTGGAGCAAATACATGGGCATTTCAGTACGCGACGAGGGCTCGAAGGTCAATTCGAACATCAACGTCACGCCGATGGTGGACGTGATGCTGGTGCTGCTGATCATTTTCATGGTCATCACTCCGATGCTCCAGAACAAGGTAAACATCGACCTGGCCAAGACGGACAATCCTATCCCGATGCCAGATGCGGACAAAGAAGACGCGATTGTTGTTGCGGTAACGCGCAGCGGCGACTTCTATCTCGGGCAAAACAAGGTAGCTCCCGCAGAACTGGGAGCGAAAGTGCGGGATAAACTGACGGATAAGCCCGGGAAGCAGATCTTTGTCCGGGCAGACGCGCGCGCGAAGTTCCTAGATGTGGAGAACGCGATTGACGATGTGCGTTCGGCGGGCGTTGATTCTGTCGGTTTGATTACAGAGAAGAAGCAGACCCCGGGTACGTAGGGCGCCGAGCAGTTCAGTTAGTCGGGGGGATGGATCTTGGGAGCTGATGCGATGGCTATGACATCTGTAAATAGGCCGGGCAGGACGTCCTCCGACATCAATGTAACGCCGCTTATCGACGTGTTGCTGGTGCTGCTGATCATCTTCATGATTATTGTACCGGTCACGCCGAAAGGCTTGGATGCGCTGGTTCCTCAGCCGTCGAAGGGAGATTCTCCGTCGGCAACGATTGTGGTTTCGGTGTTGAACGCAGGTGGCTCGCAGGTGGCCTACAAGATCAACCGGGATAGTGTTTCCAGTGGCGATCTGCAGACCAGACTCACCGCAATCTACGCAAACCGTGCAGAACGCGTGATGTTCGTACGGGGCGACAGCGATGTGCAGTACGCTCGGATTGCGGAAGTGATGGACGAGGGTCGCGCCGCCGGAGTTGACCGAGTGGCTTTGATTACGCCGAAGAGTGAGATAGGCCTGTAGCAAAGATTTGGAACGAACTAAGGAGTTTATGACATGGCAATGACAGGTGGCAGTGGTCCGGGAGGAATCTCTTCGGATATCAATGTAACCCCCCTTATCGACGTGCTGCTGGTGCTGCTGATCATCTTCATGGTCATTGTGCCGGTTACGCCCAAAGGCCTGGAAGCGCTGGTTCCTCAACCACCAAAAGACAAGACACCGCAGCCGCCCGATCCGCGCACGATTGTGATTTCGGTGATTCACAACAACGGACCGCAGGCCTCGTACAAGATCAACCAGGACGATGTCTCTCACTCGGAGTTGTTGGCACGCCTGACGGCGATCTATGCCAATCGCGCCGAACGCATCATGTTCATCAAGGGCGATGACGATGTGAATTTTGCGCAGGTCGCGGACGTGATCGATATCGGCAAGTCTGCCGGAGTGGATCACGTGGGCCTGATCACACCGAAGATTGCTGAAGGACAGTAGCGGCCGGGGCTGGGTGGCGGGTTGCCATTCTCGCGTTGGTGGAAGAAAATGCAGGTAAGCTTCACAAATCAGAAATCGGCAGTATGATGAATTGGCTGGAAGAGGAGTAGCCCGCTTCTCCTCAGCCGCGCGGGGACACCAGGCGCGAACCACCTGGCGACGACTCGAAGGAGAAGGATAAGAATATGAATCGAATCGCACGTCTGCCGGTGCTTGCGGCTGTACTGATCGCAATGATGGCCTCGATGACCGGCTGCGAACGTCTCAAGGCCCGCGACCAGCTCAATAAGGGGGTACAAGCATACAAGGCCGGCAAGTATGAAGACGCCATTCGCCACTTCCAGCAGGCCACGACTCTGGACCCTACCCTGCCCACTGCCAAGGAGTACTTGGCGACGGCACTCTCGCAGAATGTGGTTCCAGGACTTACGACGCCTGACAATCTGAAGACAGCGCAGGAAGCCATTGATACGTTCCAGGATGTGCTCAAAAACCATCCCGATGACGTGAACAGCCTCAAGGGCGTGGCCAGCCTGTATTTCAACACCAAGAAGCTGGATGAGGCGCGGGATTGGCAGAAGAAGGTTCTGGCAGTCGATGCGAAAGATCCCGAGGCTGCGTATACGATCGGCGTAATTGATTGGACCCAGGCGCACGAGAATCTGCTCAAGATCACCGGCAATAACGACGACGGCGTGGGCAACGTGAAGATCCTGACCAAGAACAACTGCACAGAGATCAAGGATAAGAATGGGCCGCTGGTTGAAGAGGCGTTGAAGTACCTCAACATGGCGATCGAGAATCGGCCGAACTATGACGATGCCATGCAGTACCTGAACCTGGTATACAGGCGCAAGGCTGATGTAGATTGCGGTAATGAGACCGCACGCAAGGAAGACGTGGATCAGGCGACTGACTGGAGCCACAAGGCCATGGGAACCCGCAAGGAGAACGAGGCTAAAAAGGACAAGGGGCAGGGCGGCATCACCCTGGATGAGAACGGCAACATGAAGTAGCGAAATATATGGCTGGTTGTACAGAAAGACCTCCCACTGTGGAGGTCTTTCTGTTTTAGAGCGCTCACCAGGTTGTGTTGAAGCCTTAGGGATCGAGTGCCGCGTGGATTTCGTTCGCTGGATGCGAGGGATGAATCCCCCGGGCCTGCCCCAAGGCCGAGTTATTCCGTACCCTTTGAAGGCAGAAAGCTGCTTCCAGGCTGACGATCGATTGGCAGATGTAGAAAGGCGTCAGCTGTGTCGATGTGACTTAGTGGGCGCCGTTTTTGTAGATCTTCTCAGCGAGATAGTTGTGGATCTTGGCGTCACTGTAGATCATTTCAAGGTACGCATCCTGCAACAGCTGGGCGTGGCTGTTTCGGAGGAACTGGCGAATCTTCTGCTGGACTCTGGGATCGCTTAGTTCTCCCTGGCCGGCGGGGCTCTTGTCGATGAGCATGAAGATCTGATAGCCGACCGTCTTGTGGGCAGAGCCTTCGGTCTGGACCATGGGAAGGATTTCGGTACTCTGGCCGGCCTTGAGCTTGCTTATGGCGGCGAAGATTTCTGGGTCGGTCTTTAGCTGGGATTCCACCGCAAAACCGACGTCACCACCGTTGGGGCTGGTTGCGGGATCTTCAGAGAAGCGCGTAGCCACGGAAGCGAAATCCTCACCGGTGTCGATGCGGGTGCGCAGATTTTGTATCTTCTTTTTGGCCTCGGCATCGTTGGTGGCCTTGTTGTTCTGCAGGTTGTTCACCTGTCGGGAAGGTTCGTTGGTCACAACGATGCGCGCGAGGTGATAGCGCGGCTCAATCAGGTTGAAGTCACTCTTATGTGCGTTGTAGTAAGTGGTGATTTCGGCTTCAGTAATGTTGATCTTGGACTCGATCTCCTTGTTGACCAGCTTGTCCTGCGTGAGGCGATGGCGCAGGTCGCGGCGCAGGTCGTCGAGAGTCTGATTCCGTTCCTTGAGTTGGCGATCGAACTCTTCCTGCGTGTAGGGGGCTTTGAAGTCTGTGAGCTTGGCGTTGACCTCCTCATCGGTGGCGACGAGGTTGAGCTTGGCGGCACGCTGCTGGAGGATCTCGTCCTGAATGAGCTGCTTGAGAATGGCGAGGCGCTTGATGGCGGCCTCTTCTGCGGAAGGTGCTGGAGCGCTGGGATCAATGCTCTGTTTGTAGGCGCGATCAAGCTCAGAGGCGAGGATATCCTTGCCGTTGACGGCAGCGAGCACGTCAGGAGAGGGGGCCTGATGACATCCGGTGATGGTGAGGGTAAACAGCGCCGCCGCGAAAAAAAGTGCGGATACACTGCGGCTTACACAAACAGTACGTGTTAAGGACAACCTGAAATCTCCCGGCCGGCTATCTTGTCGGTGTTTAGACGTTGCAGCCTATAGAACAGGATAACTCCCGGGAAAGGGCTGGGGATAGCCGTGCGGAGCTATTTCCCGGTGGGAGAGGGGGTTATGGAAGCCGGTGCAGACGTGGGTGCGGGCGGCGGGGGCGGTTCGACTCCGGCAGCGCGAAGGGCGCGGTCGATGACGAGCCAGACCTGCTCGGTGGGAAGGGCGCCGTTGATGTGTTCTCCATCGATGAAAAGGAACGGGGTGCCTTCGACGCCGAGGGCATCGGCTTCTTTCATGGAAGCGCGAACGGCGGCCTCATCCTGCTTTTGCAGGCAGGCGTCGAGTTTGGCTGGATCGAGAGAGAATATCTTGCCCTGTTCCCGAGCGATTTTGTCGAGCGCTTCGTAGCTCTTCTGCGGGTTGCGGTCTTCGCCAGTGATCTCGTGGCCGTGCGCGTGGAGATAGTCGACGAATCCCCAGTAGGCCTTGGGGTTCTGGTCGGCGATGCAGTTGGCGTCGACGGCGGCGCGGAGCGCCCAAGGGTGAATCTCGGTCAGGGGATAGTCCTTGTAGACGAAGCGGACTTTGTCACCGTAGTGCTTCAACGTCTCGGGAAAGAGCTGCTCGTGCATGCGCGCGCAATAGGGGCACTCCAGGTCGTCGTAGTTAATTACGGTGACCTTGGCATCGGGATTGCCGCGGATGGGACGGTCGCCGACGGGAATGGCCTGGGCCGGGTTCTTGTCGAGGTTATAGGTTTCGAGGCGGGCGAGAGTCTTGTTGTCGGTGGAGATGAGGAATTCGGTGTTGGTAGTGCGCGGCCCTTTGGAAAGCGTGACCTGAAGTTTGTCGTAGCCGGGAAAGGTACTGGGCTGGCGAGCGCCGAGCATGAGCTTGTAGTCGGGCGGCAGGTTGAACTGGCTGCGCACCAGGACCTCGATGCGACGAGAGAGTGCCGGGTCTTTGATGAAGTCTTTGGAGGCGGTATCCTGCGCCTTGCAGCCGGCGGTTGCGGCGAGAATAAGAGCGAACGAGAGCCATGCAAGGCGAGTTGGAACCGAGCGCACGAGAGACCACCTTTCCGTCTCTTCATTATCGCAGGGATGGAGGTAGGGGCGGCAGAGCGTGTATCGAGGTAGGGGGAGCATGCCCAGAAGTTAGAAGCAAAACAAACCGCAAGCAATCACTTGAGCCAATTGGCAAGGATCTTTAGGCCTGGAGGCAGGTTCGTATCTTTATTGCCGTACGCCGACTCAATTTGGCTCTGGCTTAGACCCTTCGCTCCGCTGAGGTCCGCTCTGCGAAGGTCCGCTCCGCTGAGGTCAATTCCGCCGTGGTCCGCCCCGCTGAGGTCGACATAAGTTAGATCCGGGGGGCGACTATCGTATTTTTGGACGCGCCTGCCGAGAACCGTGAGAACTGCCCGGATATCTTCTCGTGGATTCGCGCCTGCTGCCTGAGGTATCTTTTTTTCGTCTGAGCGAGAAATTCCCATTCTATCTTCGACCTGTCTCTCCGAATCACTGCGAGGCAGGTTTTTTCGAACGTATGCGGTCAACACCTCCATGATCACGGGATGGTCGCGTTGAGAGTCGCGAGCTATGCGTTCCAGTGCGTAAATACCTCCTAGACGGACTTCAATCTTTGGTTGTTCGTGCGCGTCCTGAGCGCCAAGTTGCTCAATGGCCTTTGTGAATCGGTCAGTGATCTGCCCTTGCCGGGATAAGTCGAAGGTTTCGACTGAGGAATAGAGTCCGGCTAATACGATCACCCCGGCGACGATCTGTGCGAGAGTCTTGCGGGCCTCGTTCTCGCGCTCGAATCTGGTGGTGCTCTTCAGGCCCGTGGATCGCGCCACCTGCCACACCGGTAGCTTCCATATAGCCAGAGTCGCGAGGATTGCTGCGACGGTAATCCAGAACCATAGGGATGCAAACCAGGGATTAGCCGTCAATACGCTGGACATCAGGTGATCGGCATTTGATCGTCTTTGCGGGGAGCGCCGATACCAGTCAAGGAAGATGAGTACCGCTACAACGGCCAAGCCAAGGATTGCTTCTGGGTTTGCAAGGAGCTTCAACGCTCTCCAGCGTTGAAGAGGTCCGCCGAGGCTGCCCTTCGATTGCGCGAAGCGCTTACGGCGTACTCGAATCCGGCCCAGGTTGTTATTCCCGGAAGACAAGAGGGCACTCCTTGCATCGAAATCGTCCGCGCCAATCAGGATCGACAGATAACTGGCGTGGGTGATGTTAGTTTCAATGAGATTGCCAGTTTAGCGCATGTCTTCATGCTTTGAGAGGGACACATGCGGAAGCGTAGAAATCCCACAACATCTCGGAAGCGAGATGCGGGCTAGCCGGCACCCGGCGCGCTTCATCGGACGCCTGGTGTGGGCCAGAACAACGTGTCGATTATGCGGCGAAGTGCGGGACGCTCGATGCTTCCTGGGTTCCCTGAAGCTGCTGCCTGACGGTCAGGTTGTCGAAGTAGACCCGCTCGGCCAGTATTTTGCCGGAGCTGTCTCCAGCGGCGAAGAGAAACACACCGAGCAGGTGGAAGTTTACCTGCCTCCCGGTTCCGCCCACGCCGCACCAGTCTCCTTCGTGGGTTCCGGAGATGGTGACCTCGCGGATCGAGCAGCCGGACATATCGTATTCTGCCCAGACGTCGATCTGGAAGTCGGGAAAAGCGGTGTGAGCCGCCTGATAGAAGTTCTTTACACCCGCGATGCCCGGGAAACGCATATTCAGAGGTATGACGTCGTAAAAAGCGGTGTCATCCTGCACGAAGGTGTTGTGAACTGCAGGCCAGTTGTGCGCATTCTCTTCGCGAATGTGCTCGGCGACCGTTGCTCTCTGGATTCGCACGATCTCGTCCATCTGAATCTCCCGTTAAGTCGTAATCTTTCGGTGGCGGCGATGATAGCACGGGTGATGTTGGGGCGCGATGAACAGTTGAATAGCTACTACGACGTTTCCGCGTGAGTTGGGTGGCCCGGATATTGCAGAAAACGGGTAACGCCATTTCGGAGGGGTTACGACGGAGGTTCGAAGAACGGCATTGCAGCGAACTCGGGCCTTTCCAGTTCGGACGCCAGAACTGCTATGCCCATTTCGCCTTTGTAGAGGCTGTCGGGGCGATCGATCAGTTCGGGGAAATTTCCGCTGGCTGTCATTTCAAAGATGGAACGAGCTGCTCTCTGGGTGAGGGCCTGGGCTCGATGCAGCCATGCAGGGTCGCTGGTATGCCTGTGCAGGTTCAGAAGTGCATAGGCCATGCCTGAATAGCCGCAACATAGATTGCCGATCGACGCTTCCGACTCCCAGGTGTCAAAGGCGGCCATCTCCGCGAGGGCGCCGTAGTCGGGGCGTTGCAGCATTTGATCTGCGATGGTCCAGAGGAAGACGAAGCCGGCGCTGCCGTTACACCAGCCGGGCATGTAATCTCCGGCTGGGTGTTGACGACGGCGCTGAGTGCTCCATTTCCAGCGGGCCCGCGGTCCGGATTGGTCAGCCAAGTTCGCGAGCTGTTCGAGCCGTTCTTCGACTCCTGGAGGCAGCGGAGTTCCGGCAGCGCGGGACCAGTTCAAACTGGTGTACAGTAGGCCCGCCCAGCCGTGCGCAATTCCGGAATATTGAATCTCGTGGCATTCTGTGATCGGCGCAAAGTGCCCGATCTCGTCCCATAGTTGATCGAGGGCTCGCGCGCCGAAGTCAATCAGCGGCTGCGGATTGAAGTAGGCGTCCGGCGGGCAGGCACGGAGCAGCCACGAAGCAGCCAGAATGGGACCGGATCGCCCAAGAGTTACGTCGAGATTGTCGCAAGGAGATCCACCTGCGGTCGCCATGAAATTCTCGAGCGCAAGCTGCTTCGATGCGACATCTCCCATTGCTTGTGCGATCAGTGCCTGAACAACGTGGATTCCGCTCGGCGAGTGATAGGGCGAGATGGTTCCGACAATCTCTTTTCTAATTTCGATTTCTTCGCAATAGAATGCGTCGGTTCGATTGATGTCGCGTGCTGCCCGGGTGGCCCAGAGATCGGCGAGGGCAAGCAGCTGAGGATCTTCCCGCATGCATGCTATGCGATACAACCCGAAGGCTGCGCCAGCTGAGCCGTAGTTCACCGAGACTTTGGGCGCGGCGCTCAGGCCGTCCCGAAACTGCGGCTCTGAAGCCTGCAGGCGAGCAACGACTCGCTGCAGAATCCGTTCGGCGTCGGGATAGGCGGCAGGTGAAGTGGTGACGGCGATGGCCGGGACGTTGATCGGTTCTTCAACTGCGATCGCGCTTAACCGGGTTGCAAACTCGGCTACTGAGGAGAAGCGATCTGAGGGGTCTTTGCTCAGGGCTCTTCCCAGCACTTGCTCCATCTCTGGCCACGGCTGAAGATCGCGGCGAGAGAACTCCAGTGGAGAATCCTCGGCGATCTGACGCAGCATTTCCTGCTTTTCGAGCGAGAAGTCAAGGTAGTGATTGCCCGTGATCAGAAGGTAGATCAACGCGGCAAGTGCGTACTGTTCCCCTTGCGTGGTTGAGTGAATGTGGCCCTTACCGTTTCGGACGGCGTTCGCGTATTCGGGCTCGTAGAAGAACGCGACACCGGCCCGCTGTGCGCGGCGGAATTCACTTTCGATGCCAGTAACTCGCGCCACACCGAAATCGATGATCTTTACCGAGTTCGAATCATCCACGAGCACGTTATTTGGATGAATGTCGGAATGGATCACGTGCTGTTCGTGGAGATGCGCATAGGCATGGAGGATGGCGCCGGCGAGCTTGACAAGGCGGCTTTTCGCAGACGCGCCACCGGAGCGGCGAATCTCGGCGGCGGCCGAAGCACAATCGAAGCCCGTGCACCACTCGATCAGCAGGTATCGACGGCCGTCTTCACTGCCACTCTGCAGCAGTTGCGGGCTCACGCTGCCTTTGAGCCGCTCGAGAATGTCTGCCTCGCGATCGAACATGTTCGAGAATGCGGGAGCTGCATTGGCGCGCAGGATTTTTAGCGCAGCAATCTTGCCGTCGGTGGTGCGGGCCTGGTAGAGTTCGCTGTCTTCGACCGACTGCACGCAACGGATGATTTCCGAGCCGGCGAATGTGTCTCCTGTTTGCAGCGATGTTTGAATCTGCTTTGCTTCTTCGGAGTCTGCGGGCACCAGCAAGCGTGAATGGGCCAGCCGCTCGAGCAACGGATATGCGGCGACGAGTGTTTCTTCGGGATCGCTTTCGGTTTCGCGGCTGAAGTGAATGACCGCCTGGGCAATCGTCAAAGGCTTGCGGAAGTGCTTGAGCAGGCCTGCGGCGTGTTCATCGACAATGCGCGAAGGGGTGCGGGAGCGGGGGCGAGTCAGGGCGTAGTCGCCTTCTTCGGCCTTCACTTGCTGGCGCATGGATTCGGGTAAATCCTTCACCGGTACGAGGAGGACATCGGGGGGCAGGATAAGCGTATCTGTTATTGGCATCGTTCCTCCTCCTCTGCAGCTCTAAGCCCGAACGATGCGAGGGGCGTCCACGTTGCGGTGTCGATGTTATCGAGGCGAAGACGCTCGAGTGCATACTGCCATGGTTCGAGCTTGCCTGATGGCGCGTTTCTGGCGGCGAGTAACGCAACTGCGAGGCGGTTCGTGATCCAGAGCCGCCAGCTCTCGCGTTCCTGTCCGGTCAGCGCGTCCTTCTCGGGTGGCGGATCGATGCCCCAGGAGAGCAGGCCGTCTTCACTGATGGCAGCGGTGAATGGC
>Ga0206964_10380_pt1 | contig 10848 bp, 7 predicted proteins | sample Alteio_BWOrgHeat_25_FD_152980 | JGI IMG/M metagenome (GOLD analysis project Ga0206964, IMG submission 152980) | Enriched cells from forest soil in Barre Woods Harvard Forest LTER site, Petersham, Massachusetts, United States -... | ecosystem: Environmental > Terrestrial > Soil > Temperate forest >...
CGCGGCGAGATAGGTGGTACGGTCAAGCGTCACATAATCCGCCGTTCGTCCGTCCGTCCCCATATCGCTTGCAACGGTTTGCACCAGGGTGCTTTTGCCGGTTTGCCTGGCCCCATTTAAAAAAACGATGGGGCTGGCCTTTAATGCTTCCGTTATGCGGGGCGTAATATGGCGATACAAATAGGATTGCATACTATTATTTCCTTGCAAATTTAAAGTATTACTTTAATAAATTCAAAGCCAAACTTTAAAAATGCAAACTTTTTAAAACGAAGTTTGATAGTGCGCGGAAAAATTGAAGCCGCTAATCAAAATTATGATAATTGATCCCTGCGCCCGGTCTCTAAAAATATATTTGTGGGTATGGCTATTTAACATGTTTCTGCCTGGTTTTGTGGTTGGCTGGCAGCGGGGTGTTACGCGGCTGCATAAGCCTGCGTTGCACAGGCCAGAGGTGGGAGAATGCCAGCGGGCATTGTAGTTCATAGTCTGTTTTACAATTAATTCATCAACAAATATGAAAAATACAAATAAACACGGTGCCTACGCAGCCTATTTGCGTAGTTAAATTATTTTATGAAAAGACCCACCCTCCGCTGGTTTAAGTGTCTACTTGAGACGGCGGAAGGTGAGAACCGCAGCTTCCTTAGGCTGAAACATGATAAAGAAATATTTCCGGTGATTGGGAAATGGATGGGTGGCAACGTTTATTTGGTGTTGATTTACCATAAGCCTGCGGTAACAGCACTCCCCATTTTCGCTTCTTCATCAAAATCTGCGCGAAAGAAATTATATAACTGAAGATCGGACTGCCAGGTTGTTTTTTTGTTTGTGCGTGCGTCAACAGCTGACATCCATTTGTCAAAAGTTTCGCATGCGGCTATTAGCTTTTCGAAATCGTTTGCCCTGTCGATCGCGGTCACTCCCCTAAGGAAGCTTTTTTCAGTGTCCCACTGGATTGCCCGTACAAGTTGCGGCCAGCGGATCATGATCATGAGCCATCTGCCCAGCGTGGATGAATTTACTGTCCTAAGCCCCTTACAACTATCCGTATATTTCAGGAATTGGTAGAACATAAACAAATTGGCAAAGCGCTTGACTTCTCTTGGTGAATTGGTCAGGTATGGTGATACGTCCTGCAGCACTTCGTCAAGCTCAGCTTCCAGCACGTCATAGCTGCTGACGGCGCGCGCTATGATTTTATCCTGGAATTCGTTCAGTCTTGCAGGGGCAAAAGTTGCAATTTTCTTTTCGAGCTCTTCCTTGGTTGAGGTAAATAAAAGGTCAAGATTGTCAATTGTCTCGATGGAATCTTCCATTTGTTTGTATTGTTCAAGGAGGAGTTGTTTTTCGTCCTCCTTTTGCGCGCAGTCGAGGGGTTCGAAAGCTAATAGATGCTGTAATACGTGTGCAGATTGGTTATTGGTCATCATCGGGATGTTAAACTGAAGCTGGATAAACTTTTCCATAAAGTACCAACCCAGCGACCCGTGGTATTTATCAATATTCGCTGCCATGGTTCCAATTTTTTCATACGCGGCATCTAATGCCGCCGCGACAATCTGTGCATCCTGGCCGATGATAAAATAACAGTTTGAGATCCCCCCGCTGACAAACAGATTGATTGCCTCGATGAGTTCCGCAGTTGCTGCGGGGGAACAGCGGTCAAGGTCATCTATGAAAATGACAGGAGGTTTTTCCTGGTCCGCTATGATTTCGAGTGCATGGCGGAGGTCTTCTTCTACCATTGCGTAATAACCCATTTTTGTCTGGTATTCCGGTTGGAGGATATATTTGCTAATATCGGCATCGGGTTTTTCTTCCTTCTTTTCTGCAACCTTTTTTACACCCCAAAATCCGCTGACGAGTACGCTTACCCCGCCGATTATTGGCGAGACTATGCCAAGCTGGTAAGCTTTGGTCAGCAAGCTCAGTATGATGCCGCCAGCTAAGGTAACCAACGGCCAGCCGGCCTTTTGGAGAAATTTCAAAACAATATCCCGCTTTATTTTATCCCGGTCTATTCGCTTCAGGTTCAGGCGGAACCAAAACTTCTCGCGATCTACAGGGCTGAGCTGGTCAGAAAGCTGGGTGATTATTTCGTGGGCAAACCCGGCCCATATTTGCTCGTTTTTTTGAAATTTCCAAGCGTTGAACCAAACAACCGGGTATTGCAGTTTATTTAAAGTAAGCATAGCTTGCCCATTGGCGCTTAGCCAGCCCCAAATATCTTTGTAAGCATTACTGGTAGACTCCCGTACCGGCGGCTTTTGCTCGGGTTTTAGTTTACCACTGATCTTTTTGCTGATAAAATGCATCAGGGTAGTTTTTCCTTTTCCCCAGGGTGCCATAATACCTATTGTTAGCGGCGGTTTGGTTAAGGGGGAAGTGAGAAACGCAGCGATAACAGTCGCGTAGACCTCGTAATTGAGTAAATCAATCTCGGCATAATTGTCGGAATGAATAAGTGCCTGAAAATTTCTCATCCGCGGATCGACTTCAATCTCTTCCTGATCTTCGAGAATAGATGAAAGTATTTCAGTTTCGGTTTTTTGTTGGGATTTTCGCGCGGGAAGCCAAAGCAATTTTATCGCAGGACTGTATAATAAGCGGCAATAAAGGATACCGTCGTTTAACGGATTTTTGCAATTCAGGTCAAACTGCTTAAAAAACTGGTAGATTTCCTTTGCAAAGTTTGCCTGCACATAGGTTGTTTCCAATAGTTTGAAACTGGCATTCTGACGATGGTTTTCCGATAGCATGGCCAGTTCGCTTCCCGGTTTTTCGAGATATTTAATTGCGTTGAGTATACTTGGCGGCAGTTTTTGATAGTCGTTATTGTAAGACCGGAACTCCAGCAGGTTACTGATCCAATTTGTTTGCTTTACGGACGACAACGCGAGGGTACGTTTGTCGTCGTACATATTCCAGCGTTGTTTATTGTAGGCATGCCGGTCGATATAGGCTACCAGCGTACCACAAATGGTGAGGAAATTGGCTTCTTCGGAAGCCGGGTCAAATTCCTTAATAAAGTTCTGAAAAACTTTTGTTGAGACGTAAAACTGACGTTCCAGTTTGGAAAAGAATGCTGTTTGAACCGAGTTGAAATTAAGGTAGTCCTTAAAGGCTGTCAATGCCTTTTCCATATAAAACTCATCCATGTCCAGCATATCTTTCACCCAGGTGTTTTGGCGAATAGACTCAAGACAAAACTCGAAACACAATCTAAGGCTTTTTTTTCTGAGGTACTTGTCGCTTAGAACGTTAACCTTTTTTTCTAGTTCCGGATCAATAGTATATATTGTTATTTCGGAGCGACATCGGATTTCATTTACCACGTTATTTATCACGTAATAAACTTTTACGACATCGAGCCCGCCGCCGCCGGATCCAAGCAAAGGGCATGCTGCATCAAAAATCTTCAAGTTATTGAGCAGTTCCACTACACCTATCATTATTGATCTGATGATACTGTAATTCGTTTGGCCGCTGTCATTGGTGCAAACAAAAATTACGTGTTTCAACGACTTCGACGTTGGCAAATCAACAAGGCTAATTTCCCCGAGGGCAGCTTTGGACGGAACGGCAGAGCTTAGACCAAGCCGATCTATAATGGCTTTAAATCCAGGTGTCATAAAGCCATTCGTAGAAAAAGGAATGATCACAGCATGTGCCTCTGACATTGAAATATCTTTGCTTTCAATAATTAATGTGGGGGGGGATGGCATGTAAAATAATTAAGGATAAGGGTTTGTTTGTTAGAATTTTAAGGTGCCTAAATATAAACGTTGTATTTTATATTCCAAAACCTTAATAAATTCATATTAAAGGTCTCAGCTATCCGCAGCTTTCTAGTCGCCGCAACGAGATCTTGCGCTGCAATACCCCGGGAAAGACGCAGGGTCCTCTGCGAGAGACCCCACCCCGCCGGTTCAAGCGTCTCGCTTGACCCTCCGCTACCGCAAGTGATTTTTCGCTGCCGCAAGCCTCCCGGCTTGTGGCCCGCATGCTATGTAGCCACTTTGCAAGCTAAACACGCGATAAGTAGCCGGTAAAATATTTTCGGAAATTTTAAAAAATGGCGGGATTGGACCTTCAGGCCTAAACACTAGCATTGTTCACTACCTGTCTGCGGGCCACCCCCGATAAATCGGGGCGGCAGCGGTAGCGGAGGTATAATATCAACACCGTTTTTGATTGAAGGCTAGAATTTTTATGGATTATGCGTATCTTTAAATATTTATTATTAATAGCATGACTACAATGACACTTAATGTTCCTGATGCGCTTGAAAAAGAGCATGATGAAACCGTTCGGTTAATTGCCGCTAAGTTGTATGAAGCAGGTAAATTATCTTTGGGACAGGCGGCTGAAATGTGCGGTATGAAAAAATGGGATTTCCCTGCGGTCCTGGCCAATTTTAATATTTCATATTTTCAGTATACCGGCAACGACTTGTTAAATGAGTTTAAATAAAACAACCGGTAGCACGGTAGTTATTACGGATACCAGTTGCCTGATCATCCTCGAAAAGATAGCTTTGCTACCTGTGCTGCATCAACTTTTCAGCGTGGTGCTGACTACGCCTGAAATTGCTGCTGAATATAGATCACCATTGCCTGAATGGATTATTATTATATCGGTAAAGGATAAATCTCTTCAACAGAAGTTAACATCAATGGTTGACAAAGGTGAAGCAAGTGCTATTGCTTTGGCTCATGAGATCGAAAATAAATACCTGATTACCGATGACCTGGAGGCTCGCAAACTCTCTATCAAACTTGGTCTTTCAATTATTGGCACCCTGGGAGTTTTGTTACGCGCCAAACAGGAAGGTTACATCAGTGCTGTTAAGCCGTTTGTGGAGCTAATAAAGCAAACGGATTTCAGAGTCTCGGACGACTTATACCAGACAGTGCTTCGTAAAGCAGGTGAAGATTAGCTATAGATACCGAACCGGAAGGCTGCACGAGGCAATGCTAATTATTTATTCCGCTATCGGAAGTCTGTGACATCCGATCACTATACCTGTAGATTGCATCTCCAGAAAAACATATAACTGCACAAAAAAAGCGAATAACCACTGGTTATCCGCTTTTTTTGTGCCCATCCGGACTATCTGCTTATTTTTATTGTTGACTGATTATCAATTACTTCTGATGTATTCCCGCCACCACGGCGCCGTTCCGTCGCCGCAGGCTCTCCGGCACGGGACCCTGCGTTGCAATATCCCAGCGAAGACGCAGGATCCTCAGCGAGTTTAAGTTAACCTGCTGAAACGGGATATTAAGCAAGCTAACATTAAAAAAGTCGTTTTTTAATGTTAGCTTGCTTATTTGGCCTTAAACGGCCTGCATAAGACAGCGGGGAAATTTAAATCGTTGCCACAACTTTCACCTAAAACCGCCAAAATGTAAACTCAAACCAGGATTAACCAGTAAAAAGGGTAAATTTTCATCAGAACGAGACAAAAAATTCGTCCTAATGAAAACATGGAACGCCTGGTTATCAATTAATTACACAAATGGAACGAAAAGCCTCAATTTTGACACCACTGACTATCAGTTATTTGCAAATGGCCAAAAAATGAAACGGCTGATAATCAGCATGTTTCACAGCGTTCCGGGTGTTCCGCGTGTAAAAATGGAACGCTTGCAATATCGCAGCTACGACGCAAACTCCTCCGCGAGACCCTGCTGAAACGGGAAAAGTGTAAACTCAAACCAGGATTATTCACTAAAAAGGGTAAATTTTCATCAGAACGAGTCGGAAAATTCATCCTGATGAAAACATAGAACTCTTGATTATCAATCAATTACACAAATGGAACAAAAAACCTCGATTTTGACACACCTGACTATCAGTTATTTACAAATGGCCAAAAAATGAAACAGCTGATAATCAGCGTGTTTCACAGTGTTTCGGGTGTTCCGCGTGTAAAAATGGAACGCTTGCTTTTCCGGCGGGATGATATCGCCTGAATTTATTCCCCGGGTGAGGCTTTCCAGCTTTTATAACCTTTTAAACATTTAAAACAATTTCAACTAAAATCAATAGATTTGGCTATTATAAAACCACTATACGTCGTATAGTTATCTCACAAATTAAATCATGAAAGAAAAATCGTCCTTACTCAGCTTTGCTTTTGCCGGCTTGTTTTTGGTTACGGCCACTGGCGTATCCGCGCAAAAAGCTGTGCCTTATTCAGCAAAAAACAAAACGGTAAAAGTTTATTTAACCGCCGAAAAAACCAATAACCGGTTAACGGCTACCGAAACACTCCACTTTACGGATAAACCGCAGCCGGTTGAAACGGAAGTGATGGTATTTGTTGATCCTGCCAAAAAATTTCAAACCATGCTGGGTATTGGCGGGGCCTTAACCGATGCCTCGGCCGAGACTTTTTACAAGTTGCCAAAGGCATCGCAGCAGGAGTTAATGACGGCTTATTTTGATAAAACTAAAGGCATTGGCTATACCATCGGCCGCACGCATATCCAGAGCTGCGATTTTTCGAGCGATAGCTATGGTTATATAAAGGAAGGCGATATTTCGTTAAAGAGTTTCGATGTTAGCCACGATAAAAAATTCCGGATCCCTTTTATTAAAGAGGCAATGGCTGCTGCAGGTGGTAAACTAACCATTTTTGCAACCCCCTGGAGCCCGCCGGGATGGATGAAAACCAATGGCGACGTATTACACGGCGGCAAGCTGAAAGCGCAATTCGACCAGCCCTGGGCAAACTTTTATGTAAAGTTTATCCAGACTTACGAGAAACTGGGCATCCCTATCTGGGGCCTGTCCGTTCAGAACGAGCCGATGGCTACCCAAACCTGGGAATCGTGCTTGTACACTGCCGAAGACGAGCGCGACTTTATCAAAAACTTTTTAGGCCCAACATTAACCAAAGCCGGCATGGCCGGTAAAAAGCTGATTGCCTGGGACCATAACCGCGACCTGATGTACCAGCGCGCCAGCACCATACTGGAAGATCCCGCAGCTGCCAAATACGTTTGGGGCGTGGGCTACCATTGGTACGAAACCTGGACAGGCGCGAATATGAATTTCGAAAATGAACGCCGCGTAGCCGAAACTTTTCCAGATAAAAAACTAATATTTACCGAAGGCTGCGCCGAAAGATTTGATCTAAACAAAATAACCGATTGGGGACTGGGCGAAAAATACGGCACCTCGATGATCAACGATTTTAACGCCGGTACCGTTGGCTGGACCGACTGGAACATCCTGCTGGATGAGCAAGGCGGGCCAAACCACGTGGGTAATTTCTGCTTTGCGCCCATACATGCCGATACCAAAACCGGTAAACTGATGTACACCAATTCGTATTATTATATCGGCCATTTTTCGAAATTCATTCACCCGGGCGCAAGGCGCATTGTTAGCGCAGCTAGCCGCGATATGCTGTTGAGCACTGCCTTTATTAACCCCGACGGTAAAATTGCCGTGGTGGTAATGAACAAAACCGATAAGGATATTGAATACTCACTTTGGATAAAAGGCAAAGCTGCCAAAACAACCAGCCCGGCACATTCGATCGCTACGCTGGTGGTGGAGTAGAGGTTAGTTGATTAGAGACTGGAGATTAGTTGGGAGAGAATTTATTTGAAAGACTTCCGAGGTTGTGATACTTCGGAAGTCTTTTTTTTACAGTAAAATTTCCTATTTAAACTTTTTAAAATGGTAAGTATAGGTCAATAATACATACCGCTTCAGCACCAGGTTTTGAATATCATTGATACTGTTGCCCGTAACATAGTGGCTGGAGCTTACATTTTGATTTAAAATATCATAACAGATCAACCCGATCTCGCCCTTGCCATCTTTTTGAATTCGCTTGGTGACCGAAAAATTAAGCAGATTCGAAGTTCGCTGAAAGCCGGGCGCCACCAGTGGGTTGTAATTGTAATTATAGCTGATGCGCCACCTAAAATTTTCGGGTGCGCTTAAATCCACAGCCATGCCTGCGCCCTGGGTGGTATAGCTGGTGTTGGGATAGTTTACCAGTTGGTATTGGGTTGTGGCATAATTCAAATTGTAGGATGGTTCAAATGAAATAATGTTGTTCCAATCGATATAAAGCCTTGGCCTTAAGATAATGTTTTGTGTGTTTTGATAGCCATTTTGCCCATTCACAATAAAAAAGTTATGCCCGGCAGATGCGCTCATATCAAGGTCGGCGCGCATTTCCCACTTACCCCGTTTTTTTAATTGTTTCCCAAAATTGCCGTTCAATAACACAGTAAAACGGCCGTTGCGGTTTATCGGTGTGCTGATTGTGGCCCCTTCGGGATTTATGTTTTGTTCGGTAACAATGGTGTTTTTTTCGATCAGCACCCGCGAGGTCACGTTTATATTTAAACCGCTTTCGTATTTGTATTTCCTGTATTCAAAACTGAAGGTGTGTACGTAGGTAGGCTTCAGATCGGGATTACCGATAAATGTGTAAAGCGGGCTGTAAACAATGGTTATGGGCTGTAAGTTATTAATGGTCGGCTGCACAACGGATTCGCCATAACTCAAGGTAAAATCTTTTACATGTACTTCGGCCGAAGGGAAAAGGTAAAAGAAATTCTGGTTAAGGTCATTAGTATAGCTGTTAAAATGATTGCCGATTTGCTGCGCCAGCCCGTTTAGTCCCGCCTTTATCGAGATTTCGCCGGTAAAATTATAGGTAAGCTGCGGCACCAGGCTTTCGCCCCAAAGGCTACGGACCAGGTCGCTGCTTTGATCGGGAACGTAAATGTTGTATAGTCCTGTTTTTACGTTTTCGTCGTAGGTAAGCAGGTCGCCCTTGTTTTGATCGCGAAGACCGATCAGGCCAATATCCAGCGACAGTTTTTTTGTGATCACATAATGGTAACCGGCGCTTAAGCTGACGGATATATCATTGCTGCTGTTTTTTGCCGAGCGCCTGAGCGTATCAGACGGAAGGGCGGCTACATACGAAAGCAAATCGTCTGTATTAAAATCCAAACTGCTTTGCGGTTGGATATTAACAGCATTGGCAATGGTGATGGAATTGCCTTTTTTATTCAGCCTCCGGTAATAACTCAAGTTGTGCTGGTACTGGAACGCGGTATTGTTGCCATGGTCGGTGCTGGTATCGGTGTTCAGTAGCGGAAAATAAGTGCTCGACTTAATACTGTTGCTGCTGTTTGTGTTGTTGTTATACGTATATTCCAGATCCGGCACATACCGGATAATGGTAAGCGAATCGGGCTTCCATTCCGTTTCCATGTGCAAGGTGTGGTCGTCTGTTTTTTGATGCTGTAAATTCTCGCTAAGGGTGTTAAATATGGTATCGCTGATATTTTGCTGGGTCTTTGTGTGGATAGTATTGTCGGCGATGCCGTTGTTAAACCGGTACTCGATATGCAGTGTTAATTTTTTGGTGAGATCTTTTGTAAAATCGAAGAAGCCGCTGGTTGATTTCCGGATACCTGAATTGCCGAACGGAAACTCAGTGAAGCCGCCATAGTTCCCGGTGAAATTGCCCGTATTACTCAAGTTATCAACACCAAGCTTTGCGCTTAATTGAAGATCATCCTGGAATTTGGCCAAAAAGCCGTCGCCCACATACCTGTCCTGCGTACCCCCGCCGGCACCTATGGTGCTCAATACACCTTTTGCAAACTTCTTTTTAAATTTAAGGTTGATGATCTTTTTAACCTGGTAATCGGGCACCAGGTGGTCGGGGTCGTTATCACGATCATCATATACCTGCACCTTCGAGATCATATTTGCTTCCAGATTCCGGGTGGCAATGGTCGGGTCGTTTGCAAAAAAGGTTTTCCCGTTTACTTTTATTTTCGAGATGTCATGGCCGTTCACCGTTATCTGGCCGCTAAGGTCGACCTGCACGCCGGGCAGTTTTTTCAGCAGGTCTTCAACCAGGGCATTGGGCCGGGTTTTAAAAGCTTCGGCGTCAAACTCAATGGTGTCTTTTTTAATGATCACCGGGATCCGCTCGCCCTTAACCACTACTTCGGTTAACATTTTTGTGTTCAGCAAAACTTTGCCCAGGTCGATGATACCATCTTTTTCAAATTTGAGGCTAACGTGCCGGCTTTGGTAACCCACATGCGAGATTAGCAGGCGCGAAGGCTCCTGCCGCAAATTGCGCAGGATGAATACGCCGTTTTTATCGGTAACGGTATAAGATACCAGCGAGGAGTCTTTTAACTGCAAAACCGAAACAGTAGCTAACGGAATGGGTTGATTGGTTAACGAGTCGAGGACAATTGCTTTTACCGTGCCATGATCTTGCGCGTTTGCAGCTATAAAGAATAAGTTAAACAGAAGGAACATAAAAATATAGCGCATTCAAAAGGCTTTGGATGCAGCAATATAGAGATAATAATTATTTCAACTAAAGGTTACGTTGTTAATTTATGTTAACCTTGTGTAACAAGTTTATTGCACCATTTTAATTAAGTGTATGGTTTTGCTTGCGCCGAAAACGACTTTTGCTGTTGGGTCGCCTGGATGAGTATCCCATAAGCATTCCCTGGCGGTAAGTTTCATCGTCGCCGGGTCAATGGAGATCAGCTGGAAGGATAGTTTAGTCTCATCTTTTGAAGATATTTCGCCCTTCATCGGCGAATCTGCCCTGAACACCGGGAGCGCCACATCGTTATCCGGGCCTTTATAAGTGTAGAATTCATTGAAATTGGTATTGCCATGAAAATAGGCCTTAATATTGGGATGCGCCTTCAGGAATTTAACCCAGCCGCGTTGTTCCACTGCTGTTTCGCCTTTTACTGCGATATTGCCTTCTTTGTAATATTCTGCAGTTAGGTTTTCAAACTTGTTTTGTTTGGTCATATC
>Ga0206964_10381_pt1 | contig 10835 bp, 12 predicted proteins | sample Alteio_BWOrgHeat_25_FD_152980 | JGI IMG/M metagenome (GOLD analysis project Ga0206964, IMG submission 152980) | Enriched cells from forest soil in Barre Woods Harvard Forest LTER site, Petersham, Massachusetts, United States -... | ecosystem: Environmental > Terrestrial > Soil > Temperate forest >...
TGGTATCGACCTTAATTTTATCGCCGATATTGATAAACAACGGAACCTTTATTTCGGCACCGGTTTCAAGGGTAGCGGTTTTTAACGCGCCGCTGCTGGTATCGCCTTTAACGGCAGGCTCAGTATAGGTTACTTCCAATTCGGCCGAACCGGGTATCTGGCCCATTATCGGTTCATCACTTTCAAAAGCAACGATCACATTCATTCCCTCTTTAAGGAACTTAACAGCCGGGCCGAATAGGCCTTTGGGGATATTATGCTGATCGTAAGTGCTATTATCCATCACCACAAGCGACGATCCGTCGTCATATAAATATTGGTAGTCGTTTGTTTCAACACGAGCAATGGTTACTTCCTCGTCCGTACGGAAGCGGTATTCAACCAGCTTGCCGCTTTTAACGTTACGCATACGGGCCTGGTAAAACGCGCGTAAATTGCCGGGCGTGCGGTGCAAAAATTCTTCAACCTGCAGCAATTCACCGTTAAAACGGATAAAATTGCCATTTTTTAATTCGGATGCCTTAGACATAATGGTTCAATTATATTCGAGGCGCAAACTTAGGCACTTAAGGGGAAAGAAACAAGTGGGTTAAGGAGGTCCATGGTCCATAGACGATAGTCCATAGCGATATCGGGTAAAAAGAAAAAATAATCCATGGACTATGGTCCATCGACCATGGACTAATAAATTAAAATTCTCACATTTGCGGTATGAGCGTATCTGTATTGGCCCAAAATCTGCATGGGTCCGAAATTATAAAAATTGCAGGCGAGATAAACGAATTAAAACGTCAGGGACAAAACATTGCCAACCTAACCATTGGTGATTTCGACTCCAATATTTACCCGATCCCCGGGGACCTGAAATTGGGCATCGTGGATGCTTACGAGCATAACCACACCAATTATCCACCTGCCGATGGGATGCTCAACCTGCGCGAAAGTGTAGCAGCCTTTTTAAAAAGCCGGTTTAATTTTGACTATGCAGCCAACCAGATCCTGATCACCGGCGGATCGAGGCCATTGATCTACTCTATTTTTATGGCGATCGTTGATCCCGGCGATAAGGTGGTTTTCCCTGCCCCCTCATGGAACAATAACCATTATTGCGATTTGACCCGCGCCGAAGCCGTGATCATCCAAACCACGCCTGAAAACAATTTTATGCCTACAGCGGATGAGTTGCGCCCGCATATCAAAGGCGCAACCATGCTGGCACTGTGCTCGCCGCTGAACCCTACGGGAACGATGTTCAGCAAAAAGGACCTGGAAGAAATTTGCGACCTGGTGATAGCCGAAAACAAGACCCGCCAACCCGGCGAAAAACCGCTGTATATTTTATACGACCAGATCTATTCGCAGCTTACCTTTGGCGAGCATCGTCATTACGATCCGGTAAGCCTGCGTCCGGAATTGAAGGACGTAACCATTTTTGTTGACGGTGCATCCAAGTGCTTTGCATCAACTGGCGTACGTGTAGGCTGGGGCTTTGGCCCGGCACATGTAGTTAACCACATGAAATCGATCGTTGGCCACATGGGCGCCTGGGCGCCAAAGGCCGAGCAGGTGGCTATGGCAAATTTCCTGAAGGACGACAGCGCTGTAAATACTTACCTGGCCGAATTAAAACTGAATATCCAAAAAAGCTTAACGGCCCTTTACGAAGGGTTTCAGCAACTAAAGGCGGAAGGCCTTAAGGTTGACGCCATTGAACCCATGGGCGCCATTTACCTCACCATAAAGATTGACTATTCAGGGAAAACCACTCCGGACGGAAAGGTGTTAAAAACCGCTACCGACATCAACTTTTACCTCATAAAAGAAGCGAAAGTGGCCTTTGTGCCTTTTTCGGCATTTGGTACCGGCGAGGATATGAACTGGTTCAGGGCATCGGTAGGGGCAAGTACGCTTAACGAGATTGAACAACTTGCGCCGAGGATCAAAGAAGCTTTGTTGAAGCTGAGCTAGTTCATGGTTCGTTATCCTATCCATTCAACCGATCAGACCAGTTCTTCGGGTTTCGACTCGTATGAAATATACCTAATACTTTAATGGAGTTTCCATCAATAAAGTAATGAATGCCGTAAGGGAATCTTTCAATAAAGTAGATCCTTAGGTTTTTATAACGCCTTTGCGACAATAAAGGGTTCTTTTGTACGAACTTGAAACCGGCGTCAAGGCAAATTTCGAACTCGGCACCCAAACCTTCTCGGCGACTTTCATACCATGAAAATGCGTCCAGGATGTCGAGCCGCGACTCATCTGAAATCAATAAATTGTACATTATTTAGCCTGGTGCAACTCGTTTCTGATGGATTCCCAGCTCGTAAAATTTGTTTGGCCTTTTTCGTACCGGGCCAGTCGTTTGTCTAATTCTTGCTCGTGAGTAGCGGGCATTTCAATTTGCGTACGATCAATGCTATCCCATATTTTCTCCATCATCTTTATGCGTTCAGTTACGCTCATGTCCAATATTTCCTGCATTTGTATCATAACAATTGTGTTAAGCTATGTTGCTAAACAAAGATAAAAAATTATTATCGTTTTTTCACCTTTCCCGGTCGGTCACACGCAAACAGCATTCCTCCTTGAGAATTCCGCACCCTTTTCGCGCACCTTGATTCACACCACATTTTTATAAAAAAGCAGCGAAATATTGCGCCGTTCAAATCGTCTCCAAACAAGCCATTTCCGCTGCTGAAGCCACCCCATGACACGCAGCTGACTATTTTACCACAAAAGTCAAAAAATAAATAACTGTAAATCAATCGATTGATTAATCGTGACATTTAGATGAAACGGAGGCCGTATTTTATGATGTTACTTTGCCCTGTGTTTACAAAAACACATTAACATCATAACAATATATATCATGAAAAGTACATTAAAAATTTCAGCCCTGGTTATCGCTTTTGCCGGATTTGCATTGGGCGCAAAAGCACAAACCACCCCATCTGCATCAACAAAATCTACCACTTCAAACGGCGTTATCTTTAGCGTTGGCGTTGATGCGGGCCTTCCCACCGGGAACTTATCCAACGGTTATAACTGGAATATAGGCGGTTCAGTACAGGCGGATATCCCGGTTGTGCCGCAAACATTGTTTGTTACCGTTAACGCCGGCTACAACAGTCTGCAGGGTAAAAGCAATGCTTACGGTACCGACCTTACCGCTACCAACATCCAGTTGTTGCCGGTAAAGGCCGGTTTAAAATTCTTCCCGGTTAATCACTTTTACATCCAGGGTGAAGCAGGCGCTGCCTTTGCTTTAAATAAATCCGACCTTGGTTTTGACAACTCTGCCGCATTTATTTATGCGCCACAGATCGGTTATCAATTCCCGGTAGGCGGCAGCAGCTTTATTGATGCCGGCGTACGTTACGAAGGCTCAACCAAATTTAACAGCGCGGTTGATAACAGCCAGGTTAACTTTGTTGCCCTGCGTTTGGCTTATGCCTTTGGCACCAAATAATTTTTTACAAACATTTAATTAAGATAAGAGGGGCGTACAGCCCCTCTTATGTTTTATATGGTTAGTAAGTTAAAATGATCGCCAATTTAAAAAACAGGTAAAATTTACTTAAATTTATCTTGTATACAAGCGGAAAGGTTGCATCCCCCAAGGTTTCCGGATAGATTTAAACAAAAATGAAAACATTATTGATCCCGGTCGATTTTTCAGGCATATCTGAGAATATCATTAAGTACGCCGCTGATTTTAGCTGCGATACTAAAGTAGACCGTATTATTCTGCTAAAAAGCTTTTACGTATCTGTTTACGCGCAGTTGATGCCCTCGGCTGATTTTGTGCAGATAAGCACAGAAGAGATCGACGAGGAAAGGAAACAGGCAGTTGATAATTTAAAGTCACTCAGTCACCAGTTGCTAAAAAAATGTCTTCCCACTATCCAGATAAAAACAGCCATGAGCGAATTGCCGCTTGTGCGCGCCATTCACCAGTTAATAGAGGATGAACAGCCTAATTTGGTGATGATAGGTACGGACAAAACTTTGTACGCAACCGATAATTATATGGGCGAACAGATCATCGCGATAGCGAAAACAAGCAGCAAGCCGGTAATGATCGTGCCCGATCATATCCAATATAAAAAGATAGAAGAAGCGGTGGTTCCCTGCGATTTTGGCGCTATCTCGCGCCTGGGGGCACTGCAGGGCTTCCGCGATCCTAAAAAATGGCTGCATCCCAAACTGATGCTATTGAATGTCGACGCGAAGCACAAACCGGATGACGATGACCCTAAACTGGTAAGCGGGCTAAAAGATGTGATGGAAGGGTACGAATATAAGATATATCATTCCGAAGATAGGGACACCGTGCACGGCATACTTGATTTTGCCCGCAAACATAACCCGCAGCTTATCATCGCGCTCCCCGGTAAATACAGCTTCTTTTACAACCTCACACACCGCAGTATTACCAGGGCGTTGACATTAAATGCAACCAGGCCGGTTTTGATATTGAAATGAAAAGGATGTGCCGATGAAATCGATGTGCAAATGAGAAAGCGACAGCTGGGATATTAATTCTTAACCGATAATTCCGCATTAACAAAATTCGCATCAGTCCATCCATCCATTTTCTTAATCCGCACATCGTCACGCTGCACTCGAAATATACTTCACTAAACTCCGTTTCGCTACGGGCAACAGGGTTTGTTCCAGCGGGAAGGAGATATCGCTTTGAACGTAGTATACTGCCGGGTTGGGCAGGTATTTGTTTCTGCGGATCAGGTCGAGTTTGATAGCTTCGGGCGTTTTGGTGATACTTTCCTCGTAATATTCTAAAAATTGGATATTGATACCGCGGTATTTATCGTCCTGATTCTGAAAAATGGTGATCTGGTATTCGTAGATGCCGTGGGTTTTTTCTTTGCCGTTGCGTAATGAAAAATAACCATGGTAAGGCATCAGCGGCACAATGCCCACCGGGTCTATCACCAGGCATTTTTCAACAAAATCATAGATCTCCCGGCCGGTTTGGATGGCCGGGTCCATTTTTTGCAGGGCGTAAGTGATGATCGTTTCAATCTCGCGCATGGAGCTGTCGTCATCTACAATTTTTTGGTACGTCAGCTTTACGGCTTCAACATCCGCCTGGGTTAAGCGTTGTGGAAAAGCCTGTTGCAGCATGCTTTTATTCTTTTTAAAATAAAGCAGGTTATTGAAATGAAAGATCAGGTCGGTAAGGTTGGGGTACAGTTTACTTTTATCAAAATGGCGATTTATTTCCTGTAAATAGTCCAGCAGGATGTACTTTTTATGCTCGAAATCGATCGAACCTTCGATAAACCAGTTTTTACTTAGTTCTTTCATTTTTTACATTTCCTTTCTAACGGCATTTACCCCCTCTGTCTCCTTCGTCGACATCTCCCCCTTAACTATAGGGGGAAAAAGATAATTTTAAATCAATTACCACCATACCTCCTCCCCTATAATTAGGGGAGGCCGGGAGGGGTATTAACGGTCTCGCGTATTTTAAATCACATTAAGCGTTAAATTAAACAAAAAACAGCAATTTTGCAATATGCCTTTAGGAACCCTTTTTTTAATACCCGTACCCCTGGCCGACGAGGCTGCCGCAAAATCATTTACCCCTTATTTGGTTGATACGATAAACAACATCAAAGAGTTTATTGTGGAGAATGAAAAAACCGCGCGCCGGTTTTTGAAAGAGGCCGGACTAAAAACCCCGCAAAGTGAATTGCTGATTCACGATTACGGCAAACATAACCGTGCCGACGGAACCGGTGAATTTTTTAAAGGATTGCAAGCTGGCAATGATGTTGGCCTGATGAGTGAAGCGGGCTGCCCCGGCATTGCTGATCCCGGTGCTGAGATCGTAGAGAAAGCACATCGGATGGGTATTAAAGTAGTGCCCCTGGTTGGGCCGAGTTCCATATTGCTGGCATTGATGGCTTCGGGATTTAACGGGCAAAGTTTCACTTTCCATGGTTACCTGCCTATTGATAAACTGCTGCGCAGCAAAAAAATAAAAGAACTGGAAACCATTGCCGAGCGCAACGACCAAACGCAAATATTTATTGAAACACCCTTTCGCAACAACTCGCTGCTGGAGGATGTATTAAAAGCGGCGAACCCTAAAAGCCGCCTGTGCATTGCCTGCGACCTTACCGCAGGCACGGAATTTGTGCAGACCAAAACCATCGCCGACTGGCAAAAGAAGATCCCCGAGTTGCATAAACGTCCGACTATCTTTTTACTTTTTCACCGATGATCCGTGACAATAAATGAACGGCATACCAAAGTATTGATTGTTGGCGCCGGCCCATCGGGGCTGATGATGGCGGCACAATTGCTGAGGTATGGCGTGCAACCTATCATCATCGATAGCAAACAAGGCCCGACAGACGAATCAAAGGCGTTGGCGGTACAAGCCCGTTCGCTGGAGATTTATCGCCAAATGGGTGTTATTGACCGTATTCTTGATGGCGGCAAACACGCCGAAGGTTTGTCGTTTAACATCGATGGTAAACCGGTTGCGTCACTTTCATTCAATAATGTTGGCGAGGGGCAAACGGCATTTCCTTTCATCCATCTTTACCAGCAAAGCAAAAACGAAAAACTGCTGCTCGATTTTTTGACACAACATGTTTGCCCGGTTTATTGGGAAACCAATTTAATATCGCTTAAACAAACAGAACCAGGAGGGGAAGCGGTAATTCAAAACACCGCGCAAACCGTAACTCTCACCTGCGATTGGGTGATTGGCGCCGATGGGCCGCATAGCACCGTTCGCAAGCAATTGCAAATCCCTTTTAGCGGCGACACTTACGCCCATGAGTTTTACCTGGCCGATGTTGAATTGGATAACGAAGAACTGAACGACAGCTTTGTTCAGCTTTGCCTCGGCAAGCATGGCTTTGCGGGCTTTTTCCCGATGCCGGAATCTAAACGGTATCGGATTATCGGTAACCTGCCGGATGGCCTGGAAAAAAAGGAAAACCTCGTCGTTGAAGAGATTTTGCCGTTCCTGAAGGATATTTCAGGCATAACGGTAAATGTTAAACATAATTATTGGTTCACCACCTACCGCCTGCATCACCGTATGGCGGATAAATTCAGGCAACAACGATGCTTTTTAATTGGTGATGCGGCGCACATCCACTCACCTGTAGGCGGGCAGGGGATGAACACAGGCTTGCAGGATGCATATAACCTGGCCTGGAAACTGGCTGGTGTAGTGAACGGCCGTTTGAAAGAATCAGTATTGGATAGTTACTCCACCGAACGTATGCCTGTTGCGAAGACGCTGCTCAATACTACCGACAGGCTGTTTAACATCGTGATGTCTAACCGATGGTACACCCGGTTATTTAAAAGGTACCTGATGCCGGCCGTATTAAAATTTGCCTGGAACAACAAAGGCATAAGAGAAGCGCTTTTTAAACGTGTTTCGCAAATCGACATTAATTACCGCGACAGCGCTATCAACCTCCACATTAGCCAATCCACAAAAATAAAGGCCGGCGACAGGCTGCCTTACCTAAAAGTGTTCGACGAAAAAAAACAGGAAGAAACTGACCTGCACGAATGGTGCAGCAAGCCCGGGTTTACGTTTATTGTATTGGGAAAACTTGTGGAAAGCGACCTGTTCATCCTTGCCAAATGGATCACCCAAAACTATTCAACCACATTAAATTTCTTTTACCTGCCGCTATCCGCCAAAAACCTGCATGTTTTTGAGGCATTTGAGATGAAGAGCAACCAGGTACTATCGCTTATTATCCGCCCGGATATGCATATCGGCTTTTTAAATGACAAGGTAGATATGGTTTTGATGGATAATTATTTACGGAATGTGGTAGGAGTATTTTAACAAAGTTTGCAGTGGGCAGTTTGCAGTAGGCACCATTTTCGATTAATACTGCCAACTGCGTACTCAAAACTGCCAACTGTCTACCCATGTATCGTCTCCGTTTTTCCGTAGTTTTTTACCACTTGTGCCTCATATTCCAGGTATTGTTTCCAGCGAACATCCACATCAATATGGCCGCAGTATTTTTTTGCCAGGCGGATGAACATCGCATAGTGTGTCGCCTCGCTGATCATCAATTCATGGTAAAATGCAGATAGGGCCTCATCGTTAATATTTTCAGACAAAACCTTAAAACGTTCGCAGCTGCGGGCTTCGATCATGGCGGAAAAAAGCAAACGGTCGACCAGTTGTTCCGTTCTGCCTCCGCCGATGATGATGAATTTGCGCAGCTCGTTGACATAATTATCCTTACGCTCGCGGCCAAGCACAAAGCCACGCGCTAAAATAATATCATGCACGCGTTTAAAGTGGTCCATTTCTTCCATCACCAATCCCGTCATTTCCTGAACCAGGTCGGACAGGTTGGGGTTTTGAACGATCAGCGTAATGGCATTGCTGGCCGCCTTTTGCTCACAAAAAGCATGATCGGTTAATAACTCTTCGATATTGCTTTCCACCACATTCTTCACCCAAAGCGGGTCGGTAGGCAACTGTAGTTTTAGGATGGTTTTTTCGCTCACCTTACAAAGGTAGTCGATATTGCCCTTCTTTTAAAGGGGCATACAGTTGATTTGGCGGCGACAAACTTCGATTTTTTAAAAACAAAACGCATTGCTACCCATTGTAATAGAACAACAAACAAATTATAATATGCAAAACCACAATCATAGCGCACTGATCCAAAAATTATTGGATTGTGCTCTCGCCTGCGAAAATTGCGCAACTGCCTGCCTTCACGAGGAAGACGTGGCCGCCATGGTGCGCTGTATCGCCCTGGATAGGGATTGTGCCGATATATGCACACAGGCCCCAAGACTGTTAAAGCGAAACTCCGAAATAGGCCATCAATATTTGGTTTTATGCGAAGAGATCTGCCGGATGTGCGCTGCCGAATGCGGCATGCACCAACACGACCATTGCCAACAATGCGCCAAAGCCTGCAATGTCTGTGCCGACGCCTGCCACGCGCATCATCACCCGATAACGCAAGATTAGTTAAGCTGTTGAATGAGTTGGATTAGGTTGATTAAGTTGGGTAAGTTTTAACCTAATCAACCACTCACTTAATCAACCTAATCAGCTACCTATACAAATGCTTAGCCTCTATAAACTCCAATACCACATCCGGAACAAAATATTGTACGTTCTTTTTTTGCGCGATCGATTGGCGGATGAAAGTAGCCGATAGTTCCATCAACGGCGTCATAGTAATGGTTACTGACGGATGTGTCGCCAGGTCGGTATTCTCATAGCCGGGGCGGGGGTAAACATAGATCTGGTAGTCGCGGAGGATCAATTTATAGTTTTTCCATTTGGGTAAGGATACCAGGTTATCCGATCCCATAATGAGCGCGAACTCATGTTGGGGGTATTTTTCTTTTAAATGGGTAAGGGTGTCAATTGTATACGATGGCTGCGGCAACCGAAGTTCCACATCACTAACCTCTAATTTTACAGAGTTATCGGTAGCCAGTTTGGCCATTTCCAGTCGGTCGTAGGTGTTGATCAGATCGCCATATTTTTTCAGGGGATTTTGCGGCGATACTACCAGCCAAACTTTATCCAGTGTAGTATAATTGGCCATATAATTGGCTATAATCAAATGCCCAACATGTACAGGATTAAATGAACCGAATAGTAAGCCTATCTTCATTTTAGTTCATGGTTGATGGTTCATAGTAAAAGTTGTGATTCATCATTGGTTCATGGAAATAGAAAATTTGCAGCTCCAAATTTCATCCCTCGTCGCAGCTGCAATGAACTATGAACCATGAACCATGAACTGGCGCACGAGAGCCTCCGCCTCATCGCATGCCGTTTGAAGATCGTGATTTTTTAGGATAATATCAAATTCGGGAGCATAATTCAATTCTTTTTCTGCTTTTGCAAAACGTTCCTTCAGTTTTTCGGGACTATCCGTGCCGCGTCCGGTTAAACGTTCAATAAGTACTTCCAGCGAAGGGGGTTGTACAAATATGGCCAGCGCCTGTCCGTCGTATTTGCGTTTAAGGTGCAGGCCGCCTTCCACGTCAATGTCGAAGATAACGGTTTTACCCTCGTTCCAGATCCGTTCAATTTCGGTACGCAGCGTTCCGTAAAATGTTCCGGAATACACCTCCTCAAATTCAACGAATTGTTTTTTGGCAATACGGTGCAAAAACTCTTCCTTGCTGATAAAATAATAGTCTTTGCCATGTTGTTCATCGCCGCGCGGCTTGCGTGTAGTGGCCGATACAGAAAACTCAAGATTGGGTATTTTGCCCAGCAGGTGCTGCACGATGGTGGTTTTGCCTGCCCCTGATGGTGCTGAAAAGATGATGAGTTTACCTTGTGGGTTCATAGTTCATGGTTCATGGTTCATAGTTAAGAGGGGTTTAGTAGTTTGGAGGTTTTATTTTCCTGCCATGAACTATGAACCATCAACTATGAACAACTTACAACACATTTAGTAACTGTTCTTTAATTTTTTCCAATTCCTCTTTCATCCCCACTACCAGTTTTTGCATGTTGGCATCGTTTGCTTTCGAGCCGATCGTGTTTATTTCGCGGCCTATTTCCTGCGAAATAAAGCCAAGCTTTTTGCCGTTGGCATCGTCGTTTTTTAAGGTTTCGATAAAATAGTCGCAATGGGCCTTCAGCCTGATCTTTTCCTCGGTAATATCCAGCTTGTCAATATAGTAGATCAGTTCCTGTTCAAACCTGTTCTGGTCTACCGCTTCGCGGCCAACAGCTTCTGCTAAAAACTGGTTTAAGCGTTCTTTGATCACCGGAACGCGTTTTGGCTCCTCGATCTCTATCAGTTCCAGATTTTTTAAAA
>Ga0206964_10382_pt1 | contig 10783 bp, 9 predicted proteins | sample Alteio_BWOrgHeat_25_FD_152980 | JGI IMG/M metagenome (GOLD analysis project Ga0206964, IMG submission 152980) | Enriched cells from forest soil in Barre Woods Harvard Forest LTER site, Petersham, Massachusetts, United States -... | ecosystem: Environmental > Terrestrial > Soil > Temperate forest >...
TATGGCCGGTATCCGCTGCAATCCCTGACGCACTTTTGGTTTAATTTATTGATTACGATCACCCGAAATGATGCAGTTTTAAGCGTAATCGGCTATTATGGGATTTATCCTTTTATCCCATACATCTTCCTCATCCCGTCGCCCATCATGTTAATGGCCATTTTGCGCGAAAATATATGCTGCATTAAAAAGGTGACCAGTTTATTGCCGGTGCCGCTGATAAAGGATGGTTTGGTGCCGATCTTGCTTAAACATTCTTCAACAACCTGTTCCGGCAATTGAGGCTTTGGTTCCAGCGGACTCGCCTTGCCCGGATTGGTATTGATATAGTTCGGGGTCGCCGTTGCCCCGGCGCAGCAGGCGATAACATCTACGCCTTTTTCTTTCCATTCGAACCACAAACCTTCGGCCAGCACGCGGCTAAAGGCTTTGGTAGCTGCATAAGTTGATAGAAATCCTGAGCCCTGGAATCCGGCAATAGAGGACATCAGCACAACCCCGCCCTTACCCCGCTCAACCATTTTACCGCCGAAATGGTGTACTAATGCCATTTGGGTGATCATATTTACTTTGGCGATATTGGTATGCGTTTTAAAGTTTGTATCGAGGTATGGTCCGATGTAGGATAAGGCGGCATTGTACACCAAAAAGTCTATAGCTTTGTCACCAATTGCCAGTATAATTTGTTGGGTCGCATCGTCGTCAGCAAGGTCACAGCTTATCGTTTGCACCTTTATGCCAAATTGTTCTGTTATTTTTCGGGCCGTTTCTTCAAGCGGAGCTGTACGGCGGGCGATCAGCACCAAATCCAGTCCACGTTCGGCAAGTGCAGAGGCATAGGCTGCACCCATCCCTTCGGATGCGCCGGCTATCAGCGCCGTTTGTCCATATTTTTCTTTGAAAGTCATGTTTTATTAGAATCAAGAATCAAGAACCAGGAATCAAGATTGAAACAAGAAGAGCGATATGATTTTTCTTGAATCTTGATTCCTGGCTCTTGGTTCTAAACTAAACTTTATGCGGCTTTGCAGAAAACGGGTAAACCGATTGCCACATCCTGTACATTACTATTACGGGGAAGATCACCCATGCCGCATTTGACAGTAACACGCGTGGCAGGTGTGGTGTGGCATGTTCGCCCAAAACTTCTTCAAACAAAATAATGCTTACGTTGGTCAGCATTACCGATGCCCATACAATACTTGCAAAACGGATCCAGTTTTTACCTTTCCAGTAGGCATAAATGGCAAAGGCGTAAAAAGGGCCAAAAAATATGGAATCTATCCATATCGTCGCACGCCACCACGCTGGCCGGGCCATCAGCACCGGGTCGAAATTGCGGCCGTACCAATGCACGAGGTCGATCATTTTTGCCGGCGGCCAGCCCGGGTATTGGAAATTATTTGGATCAGCGATCACCAATTGCTCCACATCGACAATGTAAGTAATAAAAAACAGGTTGACGCAAAAGAAAACGATCAGTGCAATATCTACCGGGCGTTTGGAAAGCGGTAAGGATTTCGTCATAATGGTATTGGTTAGGTGGTGAAGATACGGGATGATATGGAGATGTGCAAATGCGCGGATGAGCCAATGTGCCCACGGATGAATTTGAAAATTTGAAATGAGGCGATTTTGGAATAGACGTGAAGCCTCGGGAAGTCTTGGTTGCCTATTTATGCCCGGTTCCAGCCCATACCAGTTTAAACAAAACCTGCTCTGCGCCGCCTGTTTTAGCGAAAAAAGAAATAGTGTCCGCAGCGAGGTGATCACGATACTCCCGGCCGCTTAATTTGGTATCGCTATGCCAGCTAAACACGTAATCGCTCTTGCTGCCGGGGGTTACGGGATATTGATCGGGATGTTTATCCATTTTCAGCAAAAGGCCCGCCATATGCGATGTGTAAAACGGGTTGGCATCAAAACTCATCCCGGCCGAAGACTTTACCATAAACGTGCCCCTGTCCAGTACGTCCTGCCCGGTGCCCGCGTTCTGCAGCTCGCAAAAAACGGCACATTCCAAACGCCTGCTGATCTTATTGAATGATGCATACTTGACAATGAAGTGCGCGCCATTGGGCAAATTATAGGTTTGGCAATCATTGGCGGCGCAAATAATGCGTGCTGCATCGGGGTGGCGCGGAGACGTTGCGCAAAACAGGTAAAATAAACCAGCCAGGGGAATAAGCGGAAGAAAATTCATAGCTATGACGGCATTAGAAGTGAATCCGAAAGTTAACGTAATTGGCGTGTAAATAGTATGGCATATGTGCTGGTATCTGAAAATATCATGACCTTACAGGCTTGCAAAAAAAATCTTGGTTGGGCACTGGATTTAAAAAATTGATGATAAGATTACGAGAACATGCCGCTGCATTTATATTTTGTTAGTTATAGAAGTTGAATGAAAACAGGCGCATTTAATCTGGCTGCTTCAATTGCTTAAGCAAATCTAGTGAAACCTCGTCCATGTTAGTGCCGCCATTGTTATAATTACGCATCATGATAACTGCATATCCACTGTCTTGTTCTATGTAATATGTTGCGGTATATCCCGGAACACCGCCATTGTGTCCAATTGCTTTTAGCGTTGGGGTGTTAAATATCCCAATTCCAAAACCATAGTTATTGCCGCCTGGAGGGATAATAAGCATTTGCTTTCGGCTTTTTGCCGTGAGTAGTGAAGGTTTCCCCATTAGCGACATCACGAACTTTGCCAGGTCGTTGGGCGTTGTGTAGATACCGCCATTGGGAACTTTATAGCCGCGGCCCTTAAGTTCAGCCAGGGGTCGTGCTGTGTTAACATTTGCGCCGTTATTGGCAATGCCTTCAGCAAGCCGGCTCATTTTGTCATTCGGCAACGCAAAAAAAGTATCGTTCATGTGCAGCGGCGCCAGGATACGTTGCTGAACCAATTGCATATAAGGAACACCCGCAGCCCGCGAAATCGCAAGCCCCATTAATGCGTACCCAATATTGGAGTAAAGAAATTGCTCGCCCGGTTTACTATTAAAAGAAGTATGCGGGATGCATGACAACAGCTTTTCCTCCCATTGCTCCAGGGGACCAACGTCAAAATCTTTCATGTCGGGTTCGCGATTCAAGCCCGAAGTATGAGAAGCCAGTTGCCGGAATGTTATTTTGTGGTTAGCATCATAGCCTTGCAGGTTTTTAATTTCGGGCAGATAATTTTCAACAAGATCATCTAATTTGAGTTTTCCATCCTCAACCAGCAGCATCAGCAAGGTGGCCGTAAAGGTTTTGGTGATGGACCCAATTCGATAGATGCTACCTGTAGTTGCTGGGATATCTTTTCCCCTTTTGGCATAACCAAAAGCACCCGACCAATCTACCCTGTCGTTTTTTACAATGGCTGCAGATATGCCGCCATGAAGATTGTCCTTTATTAAATCAGCGTTGATCTGGTCCTCAAATTGTTTTACTATTGGCTCTATTTTCGGGTTTAGCTGCCCTAAGCAAAATTGTATCGATGTTATAAATGTGGCTAAAAATAAAACCGGCAGGTATTTAAGCTTCATGGGGCATCGTTTTGATACCCAATATTACAATTTTTATATGGTGCAACCTATCATGGTATTAATTGTGGCGGATATTTTAAAGCGCCGCGTAATACGCTAAACTCTCGCACAGTTCGGCATCGGTACAAATGATATCAAGTGTACACTTGCCGATGCTCTCCAGCAAAGTGCAGTTGATCTTGCCGTTCTGGTTCTTTTTATCTTTTAGCATGATCTCGCAAAGGGTAATAAAGTTTGCGGTTGCCAGGGAGTATTTCGGGTATAGGCCCCTTATCACCTTCACAATTTCGTCCAACTCTTCCCTTTCTAAGCCTGTTTTTTTGTACGACAGGTAGGCTTCGCAGATCATTCCAATAGCAATCGCCTCGCCGTGGGTAAGCGGGTTACCGTCATTGATCAATGAATTGGTTTCAACGGCATGGCCAACGGTATGTCCAAAATTGAGCGCTTTACGGATGCCTTTTTCCTTTGGATCTTCAATCACAATTTTATTTTTGATCTCTACCGACCAATGGATCAATTCCTCGGCAGGCATTTTAAAGTCGCTATGCTTTAGCTTTTCCCAGTAGGCAGCGTCAACTATCAGCCCGTGTTTCAGCATTTCGGCAAGGCCCGACAGGATCTGGCGTGGGGGTAAAGTTGCCAGGAAATGATAATTGATAAATACCGCTTTTGGCTGTGTAAAGGTGCCAACGATGTTTTTTATGCTGTTGATATCAATGCCGGTTTTGCCGCCAACGGAAGCATCAACCTGCGAAAGCAGGGTGGTGGGCACATGCACAAAATCGATCCCCCGTTTATAGGTAGAGGCCGCAAATCCCCCCATATCGCTTATGACGCCGCCACCAAGGTTTACCAATAGGGCTTTGCGATCAGCAGCAAAATCTATCAGCATCCGCCAGATGCCGATACAATAGTCGATGTCTTTATTTTCCTCACCGGCAGGGATCTCTATCAGGTCGTAATTGTCGTCCCGGCCCAATTCAATTTTTATAGCAGGCAGGCAATGGGCGCCTGTGTTCTCATCAGTCAAAATAAAAAACCGCGAGTAGCCGCCGTTTTTAATAAACTTTACCAGTTCAGCAATGCTGTTTTCGAAATATATAGGATAAGTGTCGCTTTGTATCGTTTTCATAATTTAAATAACGCGGATAGTTTCTCCCCTGAATTCAACCGTGTCACCGGCCTTAACTTTCAGGCGTTTGCGGTAGTCAACATGGCCGTTGTATTTTACTTCGCCCTCTGTTACAACTATTTGCGCTTCGCCTCCGGTTTGTACCAGGTCGGCAGCTTTCAATAATTGGATGAGGGGGATATAATCGCCGTTAACTTTAAACTCTATCATGCACCGGCAAAAATAAACTATTCGCCGAATAATGATATATTTAGCCCGCATTTTATATTTTTGTCGCGTGGCGGGTTCATAGTTCATGGATCATAGTTGATGGCTGAAATGCCTTTTTACTATGAACGATGAACCATGAGCCATGAACTGAACACATGAACAACATAACTGACCAACTTTCCTTCGAAAATACGGAGATCGCTTTCCGTCATTCTTCCAACGCGGACTTAAAGCGCGCTTACTGGCTATTCAGGGTAATTAATGTTAATTTTTTGGTGAAAGTGGGGCCGCCCATCACCAATTTCGCCATGAAGCTGCACCTGCCCATTAAAGGCTTGATAAAGGCAACTATATTTAAACATTTTTGCGGCGGCGAAACCATCAGGGAGTGCGAAAACACCATCAGAAGCCTTGCTGAAGGAAAAGTAGGCACTATATTGGATTACTCGATAGAAGGGGAAGACGATGAGGAGGTTTTTGATAATACGCGTGATGAGATCATCCGCACCATAAAGCGAGCAGTTAAAGACAGTTCGATACCGATAACCGTATTTAAGGTTACCGGCGTAATACGGTTTGGCCTGCTTGAAAAGCTGGATGCAGGCGTTGATTTGAGCGGAGCCGAGCAGGCCGAATGGCAAAAAGCACAGGCCAGGGTATTGGCTATATGTGATAAAGCGCATTCGGTTGGTATCCCGGTGATGGTAGATGCCGAAGAAACCTGGATCCAAAAAACAATTGATGCGCTGGCGCTGGACATGATGCAGCAGTTTAATAAAGAAAAGGCGATTGTTTATAACACCTACCAATTGTACCGGCACGATAAGCTGCAATCGATAAAAGACGACCATATTGCTGCGCAAAAAAGCGGCTTTATTTTAGGCGCCAAGCTTGTGCGTGGTGCTTACATGGAAAAGGAACGCAAACGCGCGGAAGAAAAAGGATACCCTTCGCCCATTCAACCTGACAAACAATCGGCCGACAGGGATTACGATGCCGCCCTTGACTATTGCACCGACCATATTGATGATATAGCCTTTGTGGCTGGCACACACAATGAGGATAGCTGCCGTTTTTTAGCCGATTTAATGGATAAAAAAGGGATCGACCATAAAAACCCCCATGTATATTTTTCGCAGTTACTGGGCATGAGCGATAATTTAAGTTTTAACCTGGCCGATGCGGACTATAACGTTGCCAAATACGTGCCCTACGGCCCTATAAAAGCCGTTTTGCCCTACCTGTTCAGGCGCGCACAGGAAAACACTGCCATAGCCGGTCAAATGAGCCGCGAACTGAGTTTGATTGTAAAAGAAGTGAAGAGAAGGCGATTAGTTAATTAGAGATTAGAGATTAGTTTTTTTGTCGAGAATATCGGCATAATCTCCAATTGCTAACTTCTAATCACTTCAGGCGTTTAAAAAGCGCTTGAATACTATCCGGGGCGGTCATTAAATAAGTTTGGATCCCTAATTTTTGTGCGGTGGCGATGTGCTGTGGACTGTCATCAATAAAAAGCGTTTCAGCGGGGTCGAGGTTATTTTCGGTTAATACCTGTTCAAAAATCTCAACTTCAGGCTTGCGTTTTCCTACATGATGCGAGTAATATAACTTTTCGAATAAGTGATCGTTGCCGTCAAAACCAAACTCATTGTTAAGGTAGTTCATGATATAGTTGAAGTGGATCTCGTTGATGTTACTCAATAAAAATGTCCGGTATTTAGTTTTTAACCCAAGCAATAACTCGTGGTTACCTTCAGCCACGCCAACCAGCAGACTGTTCCATGCATGATCAATTTGCTGATCCGTCAATCCCGGTTTACCGGTTATTTCCCTTATTCTTTTTCTGAAGCCGACAGCATCAATATCTCCTCTTTCAAACGCAGTAAAAACCGGGTCCTGTACTTTGTGGCTATAAAAATCACTGGCATTATCAATCCCCAGCGCTTCCCAGGCCTGGTGGCTTTTTATAAAATCGAGCGTGAAAATCACATTGCCGTAATCAAATATGATATTTTTAATGTTTTGCATAGCGGGTATTCGTATAGCAAATATGTGCAATTAGCGCCGGTAACAAACATTTTTATTAAAATCAAATATTTCATTTCAGGATAATTATAAAATTTCTACATTTGCAGCCTAAAGGCGGTTTCGGTTTTATTGCTGAAATTCCTGAAAAAACCGGCGCCTATAGCTCAGTCGGTTAGAGTAGAAGACTCATAATCTTTTGGTCCCTGGTTCGAGCCCAGGTGGGCGCACAAGGTTTGACATTTATTGCAAAGCCATAACCGGCGGGGAAAGATTTTTCTCCGCCGGTTTTTGTTAAATACTTTTGTGCGGCATCACAACCGGTGTCACAAAATTCCAGTTTTGTATCACACTTGTTCTCCTTTGGCCGTAGCTGACAAATCAAAGATTAAACAGGACCTTGAGTAATATAATCCTTCCTGGAAGGGCGTATGAACTGGCTGTCAGCGTATTCGCCGACAGGTAGAGCGCATTATACGTTTTGACGTTCCCAATATTCACGGCACTGAGTTCAAAGTCGGTTTTCCACTTCATCGCCCTGTATTTTAAAGAAGCATCGGCAAAGAAATATTTCAGGTCAGGGTTGCCCTGCTGGCTGGTAAAATAATGCTCGCCGAATAATTTGAATTGCAGCGCTTCAATGGGGTTATAGTTGACCGTGAGCTGTTGCAGCAGTTGGTCGACCCGGCCGGCGGATGTGGCTGCGGCGGAATGACTACTTGTTTGCGTCAATGTCGCCTTGTAGCTCAAATTGATCTGGTCGGTTACTTTGGTATCTGCATTGATGTTCGCGGTTTCTGTCGTCGTATGGAACGGCAGCAGCGCATGATTCTGCAGAGCGACCGAACTGTTGTCCTGCCACTGCAAGGCCCCGCTAAAGGTCGTTCGCAGCGCAAAGCTGTATTTACTGACTGAGCCGCTCAGGATCCAGGAGTCGGTGCCGTTGGCAAAGGGCAAAACGATACCCTGCTGCAAACTGTTGGTGATGATACTGGAAGTGATCGTGTTGGATGCCGTATGGCGATAAGCCGCATTGATATTCCAGAAAAACAGCCTGAGCGCCCTCCGGTAATAAAAACCTGCGCCCGCCTGCTGGACCTGCTGTTCGGACAGGTTGGAAGTATTGGCCTGCAGCGTGCGGTAATCCGTCAGGATATCGCCCGGATACACATTTTCGATCGTACCGATCTGGTTGCGGTAACTATAATCCCCGCTAAGGTAGTTCTCCGTACTTACCTGGTACCGGACACTCAGCTGGGGGTTAAAATAAAGCCGGGACAAATGCTGGTCCGCATAGCTGATCTGCTGAAGCGTAAGGGGCAGGCTCAGGTGCGCTTTCAGGATATCGCCGGGCAGGTCATAGGCGGCTTCGGCATACAGTTTTTTCCTGATCCAGCCGAGCTGGTTCCTGGCGCTGTCCGATAGCAGCGCGCTGCTGTTATTATTTTGCACGACGTTTAAACCGGAAGTTAAGGTTTGCGATTGTACGCTGAAGCCGGCCCGGTAACTTTGCGTGATCAGCGTCTGGGGGATCTTGTAGGAAAAATAGTTGTTGGTATACCAGCTAGGAATATTCACTGTTTGTATCAAACCGGCGTAAGGCAGTCCCTTGTTAAATACCGCCGCGTTATACCCCGGGTCAATGACCAGATTTTCCGGCTCTGCGGAATGGCTGACATAGGAATATAGCTGGATGATACGGTTGGATCTTAAAGACCGGATGAGATTGAATTCGTTCGAAAAGTTGAGTGCCTTATCCTGCAATACCTGGTTCACAAAAGAGCTATCCGTCCGGAGCCCGGAAGTACGGCTCTCGTTTTTCTGATCGAAGGTTAAGACATCATTCAGGTACTCGTCAGGCCGGTTAATGTTCAGGGTAAACTGGGCATGGAAAATATCCGGGACGCTGCGGTTATGCTGCACTTCGCTGTATTTTACGCTATCACCCGGTAAAAACACCGTCGTTTGCTGGCGGTAATCCTGCGTTTGCGTATCGTGCAGATACCAGGCATTGACCCTCAGCTGAACGTTGTTTTTCAGGTTAAGGAGGTTGTTCGCATTGAGGATGCCCGACCGGTCGAACAAATACCGGTTCTCCGCCAACTGCGGGGTATTCAGCCCGCCCAATGAAAGCAAGGCCAGCGGCAAAGCATTGTCGGTCCGCTGGTTGTAGTCGGCCAGGTTATGGGAAACCAGGTCCTGCTGCACATCATAGCCGGTATTATTGCCCGCTAAATAGTTGATCGCTTTATAATTATCCTTAAACAGCAGGGCGTTCAAATCCACGTCGTAATTGCCCGGCAGCCCGAGGCCGATACTTTCCTGCCCCATCAGGTGCAGTTTTGCCCCTTTTTTGATCTCCAGGTTCAGCGCGATATCATCGCTGATGACCTTGTTGCGCAAGGCTTTGATGGGCTGGTCATTTTGAATGACCTGTACCTGGTTGACCGCGCCCTGGGGGATACTGTTGGCGGCGATACTGTATTTATCGTCGAGCAAATTATCGCCGCCGATATACAGCGCGGAGATCGGCTTGTTGTTATAGCTGATCGTCCCGTCAGCGGCGACGGTGATGCCCGGCAGCTTTTTGATCACCTCGCCGATCGTCCGGTCCTGCGCGTTCGCGAAATCGGCTACTTTATAGCTCAGCGTATCGCCATGGGTGCGTAATACCGGCCGGCTGCTTTTGATCACGATGTCCTGCAATTGATTAACCGAAGCGATCAGGGTGAAGTCATAGGCCAGGTGCACGTCCGTTACCGGCCGGCTCTGGGTTTTGTACCCGATACTCGTCACTTCGATCACCAACCCGCTGATGGGCGTATTCAGCGGGAGCTGTAGCGTATAAGCGCCGACGGCATCCGTCACCGCATAACCGGTAATCCGGTTATCGGCGGAATTTCTGAGGTTGACGCTGGCATAGGGAACAGCCTTTGCGGTGCTGTCCTTTACCGTACCCCGTAGGGTTTGCCCAAAGCCCTGCATAGAAAGCAGAACGGCGATCACTACTGGCAATATCCTCATTTTCCGGGCAATTCTATCGGATTATTCAATACAGGAGCGGTACTCTTTGAACCAGGCTTGGCAGCAACCATTGTCGGGTGCTCGCCCGGGCTGCCGGGTGCGTTATTCATGGCTTGCCAAAAAGCAGCGGGGTCCTTCCGCATGGCGGCCTTCATTTGATCGAATTCCTTTTGCGTGGTTTTGATCGCCCGGGCCGGCGGCAGGATCAAAGTCGGATCATCATCCAGGTCACGCAGTATTGGGGGGAGATCCTTTTCATTGGTATTGACGGCTACCGGCTGGCCCTTTAGCTGCGACGGCACCGTTTTCTCCACGCCGTTAAATCGGAAGACCACTTCATTTTTCGAATCAGCGGCGTCCACAATGACGCCGGGCAAGCCATTTAGCTTCCAGGGGCCCGTATGGACCGGTAGATCGGGGCAAAACCATACCGTGTAATCCCGGCCCCCAAAATGGCAGGTCGCTTTCTGACAATGCAGCCCGCCAAAAGTGGCCGTATCGGCACCGATCTTCCAGTCGATAGCGGGTATGCGGCCCCGGATCAGGTACTCGTTAAATCCTAGGGTTTCTTTGGTCAGCAATTGCTGTTGCCCCGGATACTGATAATATTGGGTACGGGAGCCTTCCGTATGCCGGTTGATCCCGGATTGCCCATCCGGGCCGGCGGCGGCATACGCCTTTTTAAACTGCCCATCTGCCACCAACCCGTCGTAACTTTTATAGGCGCTTGCGGTTTTGCCGACAAATAACACCATATTTTCCGTGTAGGGATGCGACCGGTTCGTGGTGTCCATGACGTGGGTAAACTGGTAGTGGACCAGTAGCCGCGCCGTATCGGGACGCTGTG
>Ga0206964_10383_pt1 | contig 10776 bp, 9 predicted proteins | sample Alteio_BWOrgHeat_25_FD_152980 | JGI IMG/M metagenome (GOLD analysis project Ga0206964, IMG submission 152980) | Enriched cells from forest soil in Barre Woods Harvard Forest LTER site, Petersham, Massachusetts, United States -... | ecosystem: Environmental > Terrestrial > Soil > Temperate forest >...
CTCCCCACGGTAGGCGGGAATTCCATCCGGCGCGATGGAAACCCATACCGGCTGTATCGCTCGCATCACAAAGCGAAGGGAATCTTTTACGACAGGCTTTACAGAAGCTACCGTGTTTGTCGGAGAAGCGGGTTCATGCTTTGGAGATGTAAGGGGCTGAGGTTTTTCGACCGGCGCTGGAATATAGTCTTTGTTTGCAATACTTCCGCTTTCGTTCTTTGTCTTTCGAATAGCTAAATACGCCACGCCTGCAAAAAGCAGTGCAAGCAGAACGATCACAATGTTCGTGACACGTTTCGAAGAACGGATCGGCATCGGCTTAGGAATTCGCTGCTCCGCAACTGGCGAAGATGGTTCGGCAAGCGGTGAGGCTTCCTCGACGGCATGCGTATTGGCAAGAACCCGCCTCTCTTCAATAGTGCGTTTCGAGGGGGGTTCAACAGGCCGTTCGAGAGGAGGGAGACCATGACGCTCACGCCGAATGTTTTCTGCTTCTTCCCATAAATTTTTTGAGGTGATAGCTTCGAATGCCTCCTTGCCCCCCGTTTCAACCATGTTGACGACGTTCTCTGTCGTCTTGGAAACGGTCTTGACGGCACTTTTTACTGCTGTATTGGCAAATCGTGCAGTTTCGCGTGCTGCGTGGGCACTTCGTTCCTGTAAGCCGCTGGCAGGGTGGCTGACAACCTTAGGATCGCGTGGTGAGGCTGGAGATGCCCCCAGAACATGTGCAAATTCCACCGGAACTGCAATGCCAAGGGCGCGGGCATATTCCCGCAAGAATGCGGTTGCGTAAGGCCCCTGTGGCAACTTCTCGAACTCCCCTGCTTCGATCGCTTCCAGATGCCTGCGATTTATTTTTATAGCATCGGCAACGTCATCCAGGCTGCGCTTTTTGCCGATACGCGCAGCTTTCAGGCTTTCGCCAAATGATCGGAACGTCTCGAGTGATGGCATATTGATATCCACAAACATGAACGCAATGGCTCACGGCGTTGGTTCAGTTTTGGCGGAGAATGAGCGCAAACTCTCACTTTTCAAGAAACGAAACGGGAAATATCCGTATATTTGTATGAAAAACTAATCAATCGGGCTTTATTCGAGCCTAAAGGAGTTTTTCAAATGGCCAAACGCACAATCTCTCGTCCGTCTTCTCGAATTGCTGCATTCGAGAAAATACTTGCCGTCGAAGGCATCACCTATGATGATGTCCTACTCATTCCCGGTCACAGCACCGTTCTTCCTCGCGCCGTAGATACCTCAACGTGGCTCACAAAACGCATTCGGCTTTCCATCCCACTCGTTTCCAGCGCCATGGATACCGTGACCGAATCCGCTATGGCCATCGCATTAGCGCGTGAAGGCGGCATCGGGATCATCCATAAAAATCTTTCCATCCAGCGGCAAGCCGAAGAAGTCGATGCCGTCAAACGCTCGGAGAGTGGAATGATCCTTTCACCGATAACGCTCACGCCTGATCGTTCGCTTGAAGATGCATTGCAACTCATGCGAAAGTATCATATTTCTGGCATTCCCGTCACGAATAAAGATGGAAAACTTGCAGGAATTATTACCGACCGCGATATTCGTTTCGAATCGGAACTCGATCGCTCTGTCGCCGAGATCATGACCAAAGAAAATGTGGTGACGGCTCCGCTCGGTACGACGCTCGAGCAGGCCGAAGCCATTTTGCAACGGAATAAGATCGAAAAACTTCCCGTCGTCGATAAAAATGGGTTGTTGCGCGGTCTTATCACCTTCAAGGATATTCAAAAGAAAAAACGGTTCCCGAATGCCGCAAAAGATGCAGGCGGAAGGCTTGTCTGCGGTGCTGCGCTCGGAATTTCCGAGAATACGGTTGAACGTGCACAGGCGCTGGTAGATGCTTTGGTCGATGTCGTCGTCGTGGATACGGCGCATGGCCATTCGCAAGGCGTGATCGACATGGTGAAAAGGCTGAAGAGTACATTTCCAAAACTTGAGATCATCGCAGGAAACGTAGCAACATTCGAAGGAACGGAAGCCTTGATAAAAGCAGGAGCCGATGCTGTGAAAGTCGGGGTCGGGCCGGGATCGATTTGTACCACCCGAATTGTGGCTGGCGTTGGAGTTCCACAGCTTACCGCCATCATGGAAGCTGCTCGCTCAGGATTGAAACGCGGAATTCCCATTATTGCAGATGGCGGCGTTAAGCAAACTGGCGATATTCCCAAAGCCCTTGCAGCCGGCGCATCGACCGTGATGATCGGGAGCCTTTTTGCAGGACTCGAAGAATCCCCCGGCGAAAAAATGTTTCTTGAAGGACGGACGTACAAAACCTATCGCGGCATGGGTTCTATTTCCGCGATGGCACAGGGCGCAGCAGACCGGTATTTTCAGGATGCAGAGGAGGGCCTCCAAAAGCTGGTACCCGAAGGCATCGAAGGACGTGTGCCATTTCGTGGCGCGCTTTCAGAAACCGTTTATCAAATGGTCGGTGGGCTTCGCAGCGCCATGGGATATACGGGCTGTGCAACAATAAGTGATCTTCAGAAACGGGCGCAATTCGTCCGCATTTCGGGGGCATCGCTACGCGAGTCACATCCGCACGACATCACGATCACCAAAGAAGCGCCGAATTATCATTTGTGAACGGTCGCATAGCAGACTTCAAAGTATTCTCTCTCGTCGCGCCATCGATCTTGAACTTTAAATCCGCTTGCGGTTAGAATTTTATCGAACGCTTCTGGAGTATATTTATATGAATACTCCGTTATGATATGCTCTCCTTGCCCGAAATGAATTTCCTCGTCCCCTAATTTCAACACTTGTGCTTTTCGGCTCACTAAATGCATTTCGATACGGCTTTCTTCTTTGTTGAAAATGGCAAAATGTTCGAAATCTTCCGGAATGATCTGTACATGGAATTCTTCGCGAATTCTATTTATTACATTTCGATTGAATGCCGCAGTAATTTCACTCGAATCATTGTAGGCGGCTTCGAGTACGCGAGCATCTTTCACTCTGTCGTAACCAATAAGCAATGAGCCTTCGAGACCGATCAGGTTGGCTGATCTCGAAAGAAATTGGATAGCTTCTTCGGGGGTAAAATTCCCGATCGTCGAGCCGGGAAAGAACACGACGATCCTCCCCGCATCCTCTTTTATGGGCAGAGTAATCTCGCTGGTGTAGTCTGCATACATGGGATGAATATCGAGATGCGGAAAACGCGCAGCAAGCTCCGATGAAGCAAGCGCAAGCTGTTCCCGCGAAATATCGATCGGAATATAGGCGCGCGGCTGTTCGAGCGATTCGAGGAGCATTTTCGTCTTTACGCCCGCTCCCGTTCCGAATTCAATGATCGTTGCGCCCGATCCAATACGCGCGGACATCTCAGGGAGATACTTTTTCAAGATCGAGATCTCCGTTCGGGTTGGATAATATTCTTCAAGCCCCGTAATGGCTTCAAAAAGCTGGGAGCCGCGTTTGTCATAGAAGAATTTGCTGGGAATGCGCTTCGGCGTCTCACGCAAACCGGCGGTCACTTCGGACTTGAATGTATCCACGACAAGAGCTGTGTAATTGATGAACCTCGAATTGGCATTCCGAAGCCTGAAATTAAGACGATTTTGGCAATGCGATATTTTGCGAACGAAGAAACGGGTACAGCACCCAGCTTCGTTCATTATCCATGCGCAAAATTCGTATTGCCACGGTTTCTTATCTCATGGAGGATTCCGTGGATGATCGGTCATCCACGGCCCACACGGCTGAATTCAATCTGAACCGTGCGTCAAAATATATCGAAGAAGCAAGTGCTGCTCGCGCGCATATCGTTTGTTTGCCCGAAACCGTTACAACGAACGGCGTACCAAATTCAAATAGTAAACCGGAAGTATCGAATGCATGGACATTATTTTTTCAGAACCAGGCACGGAAGTATTCGATAGCCGTCATAGCACCTTTTTTTGTGTCGGATGGTAAGGCTACCTATAATCAAGCTTCTGTTTTCAATGCTTCTGGAAATGTAATTGGTAATTATCGAAAAGTACAACCGACTGGTTCCGAAGCACGATGGATCACTCCCGGAAATGAATTTCCTATCGTCGATCTTGGCTTTGCAAAAATTGGCATGATGATCTGCATGGATATTTACTTCCCCGAGATCGCGCGGATCTATGCCATGAAAGGCGCAGAAATTCTTTTCTGGCCTACGACCACACACGGCCCAACGCAATCCGGACTGGAAGCCCAACTTCGTTCCCGCGCGATAGACAATTCCCTTTGGATCGTCGAATCCAATCTTGCAGGATATCCGCCTTATGCACCATACAATGGCCGCTACCATCCCGGCAATGCACGTATTGTGGATTTTAACGGCGACATCATCGCACAAACAGGCCGCCGAGGAGGACTTGCCACCGCTGATGTTGATCTCGATGAACGCCGCACCACCGCGAACGTTGTCCTCATTCACGATCCCGATGATACACGCAAAGATTTAGAATCGCTGGCTCGAATGGATCTATATTCAAAGGAATATTCAAAGATCGCTGAGCATCAACAACGATATTACAATACAATCGCGAAAACCAAATGAAATCATTTGCGTCCTTGCTTGTCCTTTCAGTCCTTCTGGATGTATGTGGCTGCGGCCATAATCAAACAGGTACACCCGGCAAAGTCCACATTAAACTCGTTCACTTTTATCTCGATCAAAAAGACACCTGGCAGCATGATGTCGTCGATCCTTTTATGAAAGCTCATCCGGGTATCGAGGTAGATGTTGAAGCGATACCTTATGGATTATACACCGCGAAGATCGAGGCAGCCGCCGCAAGCGGAAGTTCGATCGGCGATGTCGTTTTGATCGACGATTGGTTCAACCCGGACATTTTCAAACGCAATTATACAATACCACTCGATTCCTTTTATCACCGCGACCTTCATGATAGCGATTTCTTCACACAATTCTTTACCGTCTGGCGAAAAGGGAATGTTCCAAGTGGACCACTCATGGCAATGCCAGCATCCGGTGGTGTAACCGCGCTGTTTTATAATAAGGATCTTTTCGACAAAGCACATATTCCCTATCCCGATACAACATGGACGTATGCAACGATGCTCGATGCTGCACACCGCATGACTAATAAGGCATCAAGCCCTCAGGACAAAACATGGGGCATGATCGTCGATGATGGAATTTTTCCTGGAGTCGATACTTATATTTATTCGAATGGTGGGAAGATCTTATCGGATGATGCGACGAAGAGTGAGATGACATCGCCAGCTACCGTAGCTGCCGTTCAGGCGTGGGTCGATCTTGTACAAAAAGAGCACGTGGCTCCGCCGCCGGATCCCTCGGTCAATCTCGGTCAGCAATTTATGCTTGGTCATGCTGCGATGATGATGCACATCGACTATGCCAAAACCGAACTCGCCCACGCCACCTTTCACTGGGATGTTGCTGCGCCACCGAAAGGCTCTGGGGGGCTTATGGATCGCGAAAACGGACAAGCATTTGGAATTGCTAAAACATGCGAGCAACCGGACTCCGCATGGGAACTTGTAAAATGGATCGTGACACTGCCAACGACGAAAGGAGTGAGCAATCTCTATTTTTCAGGAATGCCGCTTTATAAGCCATTGGCGTATTCGAGCGAATATTTAGATGGCGAGCCAAAATGCAGCCGCCGTGCGCTTGTCGATCTCATTACATCGAGTCATGTTTTTTCGCTTGTCTCGCTTGGATGGCAGGAGTGGCGCGATCATGGATTCATTCCCAATATGGATGACATGCTTTCCGGCCTCACTTCCGTTCACGATGGCTGCGCCGCGATCGACGCAAAGATGACTGAAGTGCTGGCCCGTAACCGCCCAACACCGTGAGATCGCGCGCCGCATATCTCTATCTGCTGCCCATCCTTATCGGGCTGACGGTCTTTACCGCAGGACCGATCGTGGCATCGCTCGGACTCTCCTTTACACAATTCGATATTGGAGCGGCGCCCAAATTTATCGGTACACAGAATTATAGCGAGTTCCTGAACTCCGCACTCTTTTGGCAGGTCGCCAGCAACACCATTTACTATGCCTTGCTTTATGTTCCCTCAAGTATAGCCGTTTCACTTGGCCTTGCTCTGCTCGTTGAAAAACGAATTCGAGGCATTGCATTTTTTCGAACCATCTTTTTCCTTCCTGTTGTAACCTCGATGGTAGCGGCAGCGATCATTTGGTCGTGGATGTACAATAGTGATGTTGGGCTTTTGAACTATCTTCTCTCTATGATAGGAATCGACGGCCCTAAGTGGCTTCAGAATCCACACTCGGCACTGCCCGCCATTGCGATCATGAGCATCTGGAAGAACGCAGGATATAACATGATGATCTTCCTCGCCGGTCTATCGAACATTCCCAAAGATTATTACGAAGCCGCACGGCTCGATGGATCGAGTGCGTGGAACCGGTTTTTGCATATCACGCTCCCGATGCTTTCGCCTGTAACTTTTTTTGTGCTCGTCGTGACGACGATCGGGGCATTTCAAGTCTTTGAGCAGACGTTCGTGATGACCAATGGTGGTCCTGGCGTTTCGACACTCACGCTGAGTTATTACATTTGGCAAACGGCATTCCGGTTCTTTAATTTGGGCGGCGCGAGTGCACTGGGCTATCTATTTTTCCTTCTTGTGCTCGCTGTTACCGCATTGCAATTCCTCGCTAGAAAGAAGTGGGTATTTCAGCAATGAAAAGAACCCACATCTCATATTATTTCTTGCTCGCGATCGTTGCGGCGGTGATGATCGCTCCATTCCTATGGATGGTGGTTACTTCGTTGCAAGCACCGGAATCGCTCGTTCAATTTCCACCTCAACTTATTCCATCATCACCGCATTTTTCGAATTACGGAGAAGCATTTCGAAATATGCCGATCGGAACATTCTTTTTCAATTCCGTGAAGATCTCAATTTTAGGAACCATTGGAGAGGTGATGGCAGCATCCCTTGCCGCGTTCGCGTTCGCGCGTATGGAGTTTCGCGGCAAACGCATCATCTTCGGATTGCTGCTTGCGGCCATGATGATCCCCTTTCAGGTCACGATGATACCGGTGTACGTTATCATTCATTCGCTTGGATGGCTGGATAACCATGCCTCACTCATTGTGCCGCATTTTTTCGGAGGTGCATTTGCTTCCGGCGCGTTCGGTGTGTTTTTACTGCGGCAATTTTTTGAATCGGTTCCAAAAGAATTGGAAGATGCTTCGCGCATCGATGGCGCCAGCCGATTTCGATTTTTTGCAACGATACTTTTGCCGCTTTCTAAGCCCGCTCTTGCTGTGCTTTCGCTGTTCGTCTTCATGGGTATTTGGAATGATCTTCTCACGCCAGTGCTATTTCTATCGAGCGAAGAAAAAATGCCATTAACGTATGGATTAGCTATTCTCTCGACCGTCCAGCATAATTTTCGTTACGATCTGCTTATGGCCGGAACCCTCATCGCGATCGTGCCGATCATTCTCTGCTATATTTTTGCACAGCGATATGTTACACAAGCATTTTTACGAACGGGGGTGAAAGGATAAATGGCAGAGACCGGAATTATTATTGACCGCGCCGTACTCCGCCACATAAACGTGCCGATGCGGGAGCCATTTCGTATTTCGAATGGGGTGGTGTCGGAGAAAGAGAGCATCATCGTCGAACTTTATTCGTGCAATGATGTAGGCTATGGCGAGGCCTCACCGATGAGTGGCTCGTTCTATTCGAGCGAGACACCGGAGAGCACATGGGCTGCGCTCGCGAACGATCTGATTCCAAATATTCTATCTCAAAATATTTCCGATCCCGTTTCCTATGCGGAGCATCTGAATAATTATGCGAAAGAGCCGTTCGCTCGTGCTGGAATTGAAGGGGCGGTGTGGGATCTGTTTTCAGCAAAGAATGGAACGACGATCCGCGAGCTGCTTGGCGCCCCATATAACGTTCCAATTTCTCTGGATTCGTGGAATAATGCTTGGCGCCCCATCTGGCAAGATCGCTTCGGGTTTGGCTGTAGGAATCTATGATTCCATCGATGAGCTTCTCGATCGCATTGCTCGCTATCTTAAGGATGGTTACAAGCGCGTAAAAATAAAGATAGCTCCGGGGTGGGATTTCGAGCCTTTGGTAGAGGTCCGTATGCGATTTGGCGAAAAATTACCACTCATGGTCGATGCCAACGGGGCTTACAATTTCGACGAACATTTCGACTTGCTATGCTCGCTGGAGGAGTTCGGCCTCATGATGATCGAACAGCCATTTGCCGCCGATGCCCTGGAAGAATCGGCCGAGCTTTCTCATTCGATCGAAACACCGATCTGCCTCGATGAATCGGCCGACTCCCTGACTACGCTAAATAAAATTATTAAACAGCACGCTGCAAAAATCCTCAATATCAAAGTTCAGCGCGTGGGAGGTTTGTGGAACGCAAAAAGAATGCACGACCGAGCACACGAAGCCGGACTCAAATGCTGGCTCGGAACTATGCCGGAACTTGGAATCGCGAGCACACAGGCATTGGCAATTGCAACATTACCCGGTTTTGTTTTCCCTACCGACATCGAGGCAAGCTCCCGATGGTTTGTGGATGATATTATCGACCCACCGATCACGATTACATCAAAAGGGTTTATTGATCTTCCGAGTAACGGGTCGAAGCATTATTCCACGAATCCAGAGAAATTGGAACGTTATATCATCCAAAAGAAAGAATTTTCGAGATAGCAATGAAGCCCCGCGACGTAAAAAGCCTTCTGTATCAGCAGCTCATCCCGGCGTTGCCGGTGCCGTTCACGAGCGAGCGAATTATTCATCACGACTCTCATGTCCACATGGCGGAGTATATGCACGAGATGCCGATCGGCGGCGTAACGGTGTGGGCGCATACGGGACGAGGGCTTTATCTGACGGAAGAGGAACGATCCGCTGTGCTGACGCATTGGCGGGAATCGTTACCACACTCCATCGTTATAGCGGGAGCGGGATCGTCTTCAGTTGCAGAACATGCAAAGTCACATGGCGCGGATGCGATCCTTTGTCATCCTCCAACACGTTTCCGCGATCTACCCGAACACGAGCGCGATGAAGCAATCATCGAATATCATTCTGAGTTTGCTCGCACGGGATTGCCACTGATCCTTTTTTATCTATATGAGGCGGCAGGAGGAATTTCTTATTCATCGGCAGTGCTTGACAAATTATTCAAGCTGCCAAATGTCCTCGGAATAAAGATCGCAACGCTCGATAGTGTGGTAACATTTCAGGATCTTGCACGAACAATCAAGTCGGAACATCCGGAAAAGCTTATCATTACCGGCGAAGATCGATTCATGGGCTATTCGCTGATGATGGGTGCGGATGCTGCACTTGTCGGGATGGGCGCGGCACTTACCATGCTTCAATCGGACATGATGCATGACTTTTATGCACAGAAATTCGAGTCCTTTCATTTTCGCTCCCAACTCGTTGATCGGTTCGCGATGACAACATTCACGGAGCCGATGGAAGGATATATCGGTCGAATGCTCTATGCCCTCGCATGGCTTGGCATTGTCTCACCTCATGCCATATTCGATCCGTGGGGACCAGAACTTACAGAGGATGATACGTCAAATATCGGAGATTTTCTTACCTCATTGCCATCGGAATTAAAATCGTAATGGACTGGCAGAAAAAGTTACAAGAAGATCATGCGCACTTCGCAAGTGGGCTGCCGACGCATCTCGAAACATATATTCTCGATACGTACGGAATATCTTTAGCAAGTGAATATGGCGGTCTGCCGATCAAAAATCCGTTTGGAAAAGCATCGGGTCAGCTTTCGCTGAATGCCAATCAGGTTGAACGAGATGCTGAGGCAGGGTTGGGCTTCGTTGTACTCAAAACGCTGATTGCGCAGGATGAAACGGGTGCGCAGTCGATGAAAGCGTGGGCGATCCCTGCCGCGAAGATGACGGTGGAAGAGGTCGTGGGAACCCGCGAGCGTGTTCGAGGCGAGCATGGATGGACCGTAACCTGGAAAGGCCGTGGCTGGAGCGAGAGTTTTGAGAATTATCTTACGTTTTTTGAGAAATCCATTTCGATCGGCCTGGAACACAGAATGCTTGTTGTTCCATCGGTAAAATATCATTTGCCAAAACCGCAAGAGACCGTTTGGCGAACGGGTGAATATGAATTTACAACTTTTCAACTTTACCAAATTTGGAAGAAGCACCGAGAGGAGCCGATGCCGCTTGAAAAAGATTTTTCTCCTACACTTGCCGGGGATAGCAACTTTTCGAAAGAGCAAGAGAATATTTTGGAATGGCTTCGAATTGTGCCTCTGATCATCAAGGAAACCAGCGTTGGAAATAATGTGAAGCTCGGGCTAAAGATATTCAATGCCGCACACCCCGATGAATTTCAGTTGGAGATGCTGAACACTTGTGCAACGAGCGAGCACCGAGCGGATTATCTCATTTATGGAAACCGATTATTCGATCCGGAAAAGAGTTACGAAGGAACACAGGGAGTAGCCTACGGCGGGTTGGATCTCAGTGACAGGAATCTTTCCATTCTCGATCGCTGGAAAAATAAATTACTGCTTTCGGCAACAGGTAATATTACGACCGGCAAAATGGCCTTTGAATATCTGAAGCGCGGCGCAACATCCTTCCAAATGCACACGCTGTTTCAACTTCCCGATTCGGAGTTCGAAATGAAGGGCGGCACACGAACGGCGCGCGCGCTTCACAGGCTTCTGTTTCATCCGGAGCATGGATTC
>Ga0206964_10353_pt2 | contig 10692 bp, 9 predicted proteins | sample Alteio_BWOrgHeat_25_FD_152980 | JGI IMG/M metagenome (GOLD analysis project Ga0206964, IMG submission 152980) | Enriched cells from forest soil in Barre Woods Harvard Forest LTER site, Petersham, Massachusetts, United States -... | ecosystem: Environmental > Terrestrial > Soil > Temperate forest >...
TTCGGGCGCGACGTAGGTTCCGGTTTCCGCGGTGTAGAGAGCGGAGATTTCATCGAATGAGCGGACTCCGTCGAAGAGCTGAGCGAGCTTCCATTGAGCGGGCTGGAAGCGAAAATAATTTGCTCTGCCGCGCTGCAGGACGCCAAAGACGGGTTCGCCATCGAGGATGTCTTCGCGGACGATGAGATCGGGATCGAGGCGCGGGCAGGCGTTGCGCGCGAAACGCGCTTTGGGGATCTCGGGTAACGCGGCGTCGAGGGCTTCGCTGAGATTCATGGCGCGAGCCGGACCTGCATGGACATGCCGGGTTTGAGGAGTGGTGAGGCGTGGTTGACGAGGCCTATGACCTGGACGCTGCCGCTGGCCGGATCAACGACGGGACTGACACGGAGGATTCGCGCGGGCTGGCGCAGGTTGGGGTAGTCGGCGGTGGTGAGTTCGAGGGGAGCGCCAGCGCGAAAGACCCCCATCGCAGACTCGGGGACGGTGAAGAGAATGTGCAATGGAGCCACGGCAGTGATCCAGAAGAGGACGTCTCCCTTTTTGACCTCTTGCGCGGAGCGGACGGAGCTGCGGCCTACTACTCCCGCGAAGGGAGCGACGATACGGGACTGTTCGAGTTGGAGTTTGGCCAACTCGAGATCGGCCTGGGCTGCGGCTTCTTCGGCGCGGTAACGTGCTACCTCGGCGATGGTCTCATCGAGTTTGTATTTGACGTGCTCCCAGTCTTCTTCGCTGCGGATTTTTTCTGAGCGCATGATGTCGGCGCGGCGCAGATCGGATTCACCGCTTTTTTGTTCGGCTTCCCACTCGGCGACCTGCGCGTGGAGGGAGGCTACGCGGGCCTTCTGCGAGTCACAGGCTGCGAGTAGCGTACGGTCGTCCAGCAGAGTAAGCAGTTGACCCTTGTGGACGTGGTCACCGATTTCGACGGCGATTTGTGCGATGCGGCCGTCGCGCTCGGCGGCGACGTCAGCCTGCTGCTCGGCGACGAGGGGGCCGGTTGTGGTGAAGTGTCTGGCGTCGGCGGTATCAATGGGAGAGATGGGGGGAGAGACGGGCGCAGGCGTATGGATAGCGGCGGGCGCCGGTGTTGTGGGGGCGGAGACTCCGGCGGCCTGGGCCTGAGGCTGGGAGTCGCACCCAGTGCCAAGGAGGATCAGGGTTGCAACAGCGGAGAGCCCGATCGAGCTACGGTGTGCGCGATTCATGTATTTCACCAGCCAATCCAATACCACAGAGTTTGCCAGATCCAGAGGGCCGGGCGCCGGAAGAGAACGTAGCCGGCGGGCCGGAAACCAATGAAGATTTTTGCGCGACCGGTCATGCCGGAGCGAAGAATGCCATCTGCGTTGGGCAGAGGGACGCGGGCTGCGAAGGTCTCGTCGCCGTCGGCATGCTGCGCTTCAGGGCTAATGATAGCGATGGAACTGTGCCATGAGCGTTGCGGATAGCTGTCGAGTTTGATCGCAGCCGATTGACCTGAGAGCACTAGCGCGGCATCGCGCTGGGGAACGGCGATGTTCACGACTGCGGAGGAGAGATCGAGGACCTGGGCGAACGGGGCGCCCGCGTCGAGATGGCCTCCGGCGGCGTTCTGTAGGGCGGGTGTGATGACGATGCCGGTGATGGGAGATCGCAGCTGCGCACTTTCAAGACGGGCCCGGGCGCGAGCGACCTCGGAGCGAAGATACTCAGTTTGAGAGCGGTCGGCTCCGGCCTGCGGAGCGCCGTGTGCGAGGTCGGCCTGCATGACCAACATGGCTTCCTGATATCTGGCTTCTGATGACGCGAGGTCCGTTCGCCACTGCCAGTCATTCATGGCTCCGAGGGCCTCGCCGGAAGCGACTCGCTGGCCTTCGTGAGCGAAGACCTGGGTTACGTTGCCGTCAACCGGAGCGGCGATGGTAACGATATGCTGCGGAGCGACAATTGCGTCTCCTGAGATGCGCATCGGCAGAGGACAAAAGGCAAGGAAGAATGCGGTGGCAATGATTCCGCCGATCAGGCCGAGTCGCCGGCTGCGGTTGGTGCGCAGGAGGGCCCGCTTTCGCTGGACGAGTGGTTCGAGAAGGCTGATGAGCGGGGCTTCGCGGTACAGCAGGGTGTTGCGGATCGCGACCGTGGCCTGTCCAGCAAGAATTTTGATCATCTCGGTGTGGGGGAGATCAAGAAAATCAGGGTCGCTGCTTTCGTAGAGCAGAAGGCCGACGCGACCCTGGTCATCGACCAGCGGCAGTGAATAGAGGGCGCGGTAGCCGGTCGCTTCGAAGTGGCTTACGACCTCTGGCGGAAGTTCCTCTTGTGTGTCGTCGGCTGATTGACTTCGTTGCCGGAGATGTTGCGCGTAAGACGAAAGCCAGCGAATGAGTTCGTGGAGTTGTTCGACGCGGGCGTCGCCGAACGGCAGACTCGACATTCCTGACACAGCTTTGAGCTGGAGGCGGCCGCGATTGTCAAGGGCTATTGCGCAGAGTTCGAAGGGGAGAACGTTCTGTGGACTGTTTACGATGATTTGCAGCAGGCGGTCGAGACGCAGAGTCGAGGTGATCTCCGAACTGACGCGAACGAGCGCTTCGAGGATCTCCAGCTTGCGCTCAGCAAACATCAGGCTTGCATTTTTGAGGGCGCTGCTTACGGTTTCTGCGATCGTCGACATGAAGAAGAGGTCGTCCTCGTCGAAAGGGCCGCCGTCTTTGTTGATTGCTTCGAGGACGCCGACTTCGGATTCATCCTGAAGGAGAGGCACGAGCAAGGCGCCTGTGATGAGCGAATTGCTGTCGCGTGGATTGTTTTGATCGGCGTGGGAGTTGCGCTGGTGCAGCCGCTGGTCGTCGGAGTCTGCGATGAGGAGCGGCTCGCCTTCCTCTGCCATGTCTGCCACGTATCCCTCGCCTGGCTGCTGCATCATGCCCGAGTGGACTGTGGGATCGTAGCCGCGGCTGGAGACGAGGCGAAGGGTTCCTCCATCGAAGAGCCAGAGATGGACTGCCTGGCAGGCGATCATCGCCCCAACCTTGACCGGGATGAGAGCGATTACAGCATCGAGATCGAGGGTGGCGTTGAGAGATTTCTCGAGGTCGTAGAGCTGCGTCATCCGATGGACGGAGTCGAGGAGATTTTGACGCTGCTGCTCAAAATCTTCAGCGGACAACAGAGCGGGTGACGCCAACTCGAGAAGCGGAGAGAGCTTCTCGATGTTTTGAGGTCGAAGCTCGGACGAGAAGGTGAGGATCTCGATGGCCCCGACGATCTGGTTCTTACCGAGCAGGGGGAGATAAGCGATGGAGACGATGGAGCGGCTGACATTGAGGTGCGCGTAGTCCTCGCGCCGAATGTCGGAGGCCGGATAGATATGGGGCTGCGGCGCCTGGGAGAGCAGCGGCGCAAGAAGGCGGCTGGGTGTTGCCTGCGCAATCTGTCTGACTGAGATGTCGCCTGCTTTGCCGATCGCTGTCCAAGGCGATGACGGGCGGCCGGAAAACATTCGATGGACGATACAGGCTGAGTCTGGAATCAACTGAACAACAGCAGAGGCGAGGAGGGTCGCACGTGCCGGGGAGTCTGCCGCAGCGAGAAGCGATGCGGCGAGATCGGGCAAGGAATCTTTTGAGTACGGCGTCATCTGGCAACAAAGGGTCGTACGTCGCGCAACTTCCTGACGCAGACAACTTTCCGGGTGGATTCTGAGTAGATGGAGGTTAACAAGCGTCTTGTACGATGTAAAGTTATTTCTGAACGCGGGGAATTGGAGACTACTTTGGATCTCGACATCAAGCAGGAAGGCAAGATCTGCACGCTGAAAGTGAAGGGCCACCTGAAGAGCGGTGACCCCGTCATTCAATTTGACGCTGCCGTGCAATCCGCTCTTTCGAGCGGCCATATTTTTCTGGTCCTCGATCTCGAGGCAATGCCTTATCTTGATTCGAGCGGTATTGGGGCGATTGTGGACGCGCTTCGGAACGCGACGAAGTTGGGCGGAGACGTCAAGCTGGTGAATCCGTCTTCGTTCGCGTCGAAGACGTTTAAGATGGTGGGAATTCTAAACTTGTTCGGCGTATACACGAGCCAGGCAGAGGCTATTGCCGCCTGCGGGAGTGCGAGAGGCGAGCTCAGCGAAGGGTAAAGATTTTTGGTGGGCCCGGAGGGATTTGAAGCCCAAGCCGAGGGATTATAAGTTTGGCCATAATTTCTGTAAGTACATGATAATAAACAAAATGCCGGCGTAGTCGAGTGCAGGGCCTAAGTAATTGAGCGACCGTAATTTAGAGCAATTTATCGAAACTGGAAAAAGCTTGAGTGTGCCGCTGCTGTACCCCTAAAACAGACTTTCTTGTTCACTTCTTACAATCCTTTCAGACACGATCGCGGATCTTTTCGGTGTTTTAAATCAAATCGGTTGGTATATGTGGATAGTGCCTTCTGCTCGATTGATGTCCACGTCGCTGAAATGAGAAAATCTTAGTTTCCAGATTCCATTCACGACATATTCTGAACTCTCGTTGGCCAGACTTCGCTCATGTAGAGTCCCAGTAAGCCACATTGCAGCCGTGGTCTTTACATTGTTCTACTATTTCAAAGAGCAGGGCGCTAGGTTTATCCACGTTTGATCGACCAAGAGTCCGGTTCTCGTCCGTTATAGCCTTGTTTTCTGTTTTTTTTGCTATCGTCGATTGGCGACGCAATATGTGGTGTTAGCACAACATTGGCGTGCTCAAGTAGATCGGATACTGGATCTAATCGATTGTAGATATAAATATCCGGATCGAGATATACCAAACTACTAGGTCAGAGTTATCGAATACATATTTCATAAACGATGGTTTGACATTTGTATTCGACTCTAAAATGTCATATTTCATTCCGATAGAGTCTAGATTTGGAAGTCAAATTTCTTCCAACATAACAGCAGAAAGGGTTCGACATTGAACAGCTTTTCTCGCAGGACCTAGCAACAGCTGAGACAAAAAATGTCTTTGGGATGATGGAGATACGATTTCGCAAGTGTCCGCGCGAATGGAAGATAATTTGGCGAAACAATCGGGCAGGCTCCGTTTAATTTGGTATCCATTTTTTCCATTCCTTACTCAGGTGATCATAGCTGCGGACAGGCCGAGCGGGCGAGCCAATTGCAATACATCTCGACGGGATACCGCCCTTAACCACAGAGTTTGCACCGATTATACTTCCTTCCCCTATATGCGATCCTGGCAATACAACTACCCCATCTCCAATCCAAACGTTACATCCAATGAAAACGCTTTGGTCCGCTGATAATTTGCGCTCAGATGGGGGTTGCCCGGGCCCGGTTTGTGCTTTTCCACTATAAATGCCATGATTATGATCTGTAATAAGCACTCGGCTTCCAACTAATACGCCATCGCTCAACACTACACTGTTTGTCGCTGCGATATGAACTGAATCACTTACGCCAACATTATTTCCTATAATGATTTTGGGAGCATAACGATTATTCCCGTATTGGTGAATCGCTTCTAGCCAAAGGTTTTTACCGGCCATAAATCTCGATCCGATTGTGATAGATTTAGCCCCACGAATGTAAGGGCTTTCACCTATGCTCATTCCGGTAGCTTTTAGGCTTCGAGAATATAAGATTCCGCGAATAGTCGCGGTCATGCGCCTAGTAATCTCAAGGAATAGAAGATACCAGCCATTGTCATCAGCAAATCTCATTATCTTACGAATCACGGTTCCTCTAGAAAACTGATTCGGCGAAGGACGCTTCCGCGCTTTGTCTAATCTATTCAAAATTTGTTAAAGATTCTGGGTCCGCCATATTCGGATAAATATATAGCCGATAGAAGAAGACCGCCTGTGTGTTAATAAAATCGTTCAGCATGTTAGCTGCGAGGAGCATATTAGGAGTCCCTGTGAGCAGCGCCTCGATATGGGGCTTTTCGATTATGCTCAGAAAATCATTACGTCGAAATTCAGTATATCGTCCTGATTAGCAATGCTCGATGAACAACTGACCTGTCCCCGGAAATCTCAACCAGTTTGAGCTGGAGTTCTCTCGTAAATTGAAGGGGAACTGGGATGAAGAAGAGCCAGTATAGGGAAGAGCAGATCATCGGGATATTGAAGCAGTATGAGGCTGGAGTGAAGACGACGGATCTGTGCCGTGAGGCGTGGGATCAGCGCGGCGACAATCGTGAAGATTGCGCTGCCAGTTGAACTTGCAGCGGAACTTGTTGAGATTTGGCTGACGGTAAGCTATTCTGCGAAACGATCCCGCAAAAATGCATCGACGGTGCATGCAGCCTCAGCTTGAGTAGCATTTTGTAATAGCGATCGTGCCTATAATACAAGCAAAGAAATCATGCCGAGAGATCAGGATTTAGGCACTCGTGATTGATAGACGCAGCTTTATTCAAACGGCGGTTTTGATTGCGGCGGGATCCGCCTCTGGCTCCCAATTGTTAGGCTGCGGTAGCGAATTGGTTATACCGTGCCTAGGTCCAGCTCCGGCGCCGACACCTCTCCCGGGTATGACTTACATTCGCGCGTCGGAGATCGGGTGTGCGCTTGATTGCAAGCTGGAAACAGGGCGCAACAAGTACACCGGCGGGCATGCCACTGACGATGGCCCGCGTATAAATGCCGCGATGGCCGGAGCGACCGCGGATAATCCGATCACGCTGATCATCGACGGAAGCGCGCTCATCTCCGGCCTGTTCCTTCCTGCCGGGGGGGGGCATTGGAGTATCGCGGGACTGGGCTGCGGCACGGGGTTCTTCGTAAAGTCAGGCATCAACAACGACGGCATCCACAATGGACCTCCCGGCGCGGCCGTGCCGTTCGATCCCGGACCGCCGGCTCCCGCGCGAGGAATGGACGTCTCGCTCAGTAACTTCACGGTGAATGGCAACCAGGGAGATGGACACAATGGAGATTCGACCACCGGGACCGCGCGAGGTACTGATGATGTCATCTTTTTCTGCAGCATCAACCTGATGAATCTGGACAATCTTCGGATCGAGAACGTTGTGGTGGTGAATTCGCCCGCATACCACTTCCGGCTCTCGAACGTCGGCAATGTCGTAGTAACCGGATGCGTGATGCAGAGCCATGGATTGGGCACCGATGGATTGCATTTCGATGGACCCGCTAATGACATCGCTATTTCGAACTGCTCCTTCGCCACCGGCGACGATTCGATCGCTCTGAACTGCCCGGAGGGCTACTCCGGTAACATCTCGCGGGTTGCAGTCACAAATTGCTCATTTAATAGCTGGTCCCTCATGAGGCTCTATACGACCACGGGCAGTCCTATCAAGGATCAGATCGACTCCGTAAGCGTGAGCCAGTGCACTGGCACCCTGATGGAGGCTGCATTTCTGATCGGTCTCAGCAGTGGAAGTATTCCTCAATCTGTGGCTTCGCTGACGATCTCCGACTGCACTCTCACCGCTCCCACGATCCTCGGAATCGCTGAGAATTTCGGGAACATCGCTCTGAAGAACGTCACCTTTGTCCCGTCCCAATCGGGAGTTGTATGGACCGCGCCCGTAGTAAACCGTATCAGCGCTTTCTTGCGACCCTCTCCACTCTATGGAGGAGGAGCCTGCATCGCATCGAGTCTCAGTTTCGAGAATTGTCGAATGGTTCGGGAGAGCGACGTCGAGGTCGCCGCAGTGGTCCTCGAAAACGGCGCCACCATCGCCAACGTGGAATTCAATGGCTTTGCCGTGGTCGACACAGGGCCACATTCGCCGGTGCCGGCGCTTCTCACCATCGGGTCGGGATCGGTAGGCCAGCTGGTTCTCGATTCGATCGATAGCAGCCACATGACGGGTGTAATCACCGCAACCGGATTTTCGAATATCGGCTCGGCTGCCGGGAAAGGCGTCCTGGCGACGGGCTGGGAGTTTCCGGATGCGGTGATGGCCGACGGCGTTCCCTACATTTCGGCCAATTCTGGCTTGCCTTCAATCAAAATCGCCGGTGTGGTTCAGCCCTATACGTCCTGATTCGCCACAGGGAACGCCTCCGCGATGCTCCACACCCGCGTGCTCCTCAGAGACCTTCCCTCCAACGGTAGGATTCATCGCAGGCACTTAGGGAATTCAGCCAGCTTGATAGAGATATTCGTACTCGTCGGACGTTGCATTGATGCCGAGCGTCCATCCAGCAAGCTGCCGGGTTACGAGCTTGAAACCACGCTTCTCAACTCCAAAATTGTCCGCGCTCAGGACAGCATGACTGTTATGGGTCACATGATGGAAATACCCATGGGTAACGCGGGCGACATAGACTCGGATGGTTGCAGGGGACATCTCTGCAAGGCTGTAGAAATTAAATGAGACCGCGACGGATTTGGGAGGCATATTCACTATTTCAAAGCTTGGCATCATGATGAGACCAACTCAAAGAAATGCTATTGCGATCAAACGTAATCGCAATCACGCTGTCGGTATTCGTCAGCAACGAAGCGAAACTTTTAGTTTATGAGGTATTTTACTTTAGGCGTTATCTTAGCGAATAAGCACAGATCCCAACGTTTTTTCAAGCTTATTAAAGACACGTATCAGGACGAGCCAAACGCTGGCAAGAACATACGGCATTCTCAGAATGGGAAAAACAAAAAGCCAGTAACGGAAGTTGCTGCCAAATACAGGCGTCAAGATCGTTTCTGGTGCTTGTTCTTTCTCAAAGCGTGCAGGTGATTTTCGCAAATTTAGAAGCGCCGCAGGCAAGAAACGCATCAGCGTTCTATTGAGAATACTCTCGGCTACTGTACGATCCTGCAAGCGATCCTCGGTTATATTCATGAGGTTAGGCCCAAAGACCTGAGACAACATATAACCACCAGTGTTGTTGGTTCGCATCCCAACTAGCTCTTCAGAAATATACAGTCCACGCACGTATCCATTCAGGGCCGCATACGTCCAACCCAATTGCACCAAATTTGTACCCACTAGACTTGAAAGCTCCTTCTGATTGAAGGACATGACATGATCTTTGTTAATGATGTTGCCGCTAATGAAGGTAAAAAATATATTGACTGCTCGTGCGAATACCTGCGCATCTTTGATCACTTTAGGCGCTCGATAGGGCTTGACCCGCTTGGCACTCATCGAGCCATCGAAAGCATACGAGTTCACATAGACCAGGTTGTATTCGTTAGCCTCTAAATAGGTAATGATTTTCCCGATAGCGCCCGGTGTGACAACATCGTCGTCACCAATAATCCAAACATACTTACCCCGCGCCTTTTCGAAACATTGTAGGAAATTCCTATCTGCTCCGATATTGGCGGCATTGCGTAAATAGCGAATTTCCAACCCACGATCCATATATGCTTTGACGATGCTGGGCGTCTCGTCAGACGAGTCATTGTCAGATACAAGCAACTCTATTTTTGGATTAGATACACATTGATCAAGAAGACACGATAATAGCTCGTCCAGAAAAAACGACCTGTTGTAGGTAGGAATTGAAATTGTGAGAAGGGGCCGGTTATTCTGCATGCCAGATTCTCCGATATTTAAGAAAAGTAAAAGTTCCAAGCCCTAGACCAATAAAGGTAGTGACACCCAAATAGCCGCTGATCATTCCAATAGCTCCGAATCGTCTTCCTAATGCATAGGATGAAAAGAGCATAAATAATGCAGCCAGAACAGAATTAAGTAAGAACTTTTCCTGTTTATGCGCTCGTAGATATATGGCCTCTGAGATCACAATATGATTGAAAATCATAGTCAACAAAAGCATTCCAAAGGGAAGGGGGCCAAGCACGCGATGAGCAAAGCGGCTCTGCTCCACGTTGAGATAGATCACACCGCTCCAGACTGCTGCCGAACCTAGAACACTGACGACTATAGACTGGATTAGCGTCCGAAAAAAAATATGATCCAGTTTTACGTATTCCTTGCGCGCGACCATCGCGCCAAAGGGAGCTGCTTTGGTGTTGACCCATGCAATGCTTACTGCCATCAGAGCATTGCTGATATTCAAGGACATGCCCATCTGACCTGCAGCGATAGGTCCCCAATATGCGAAAAGAATTGGATTGAATAGTTGAAAAATAAAATATCCGCATATCCAACTGATCGCGATACGCCACTGAAAAGGCCACACCTCTTGCCACCAATGGATGGGATCTTGACCTGCGTGATAAACGAATAACGGAAACAGAAGCCGACGCCGCGTGTAAAGCCAGGCAACCCCAGCCAATACCTGACCTGCAATCGTCATTGCAGGAGCGAAAAGTCCATGGTGGGTCAACATTGCGACCCAGGCCAACACGCTCCCAAGTAGAGCCTGCCACAGACGGGTACGTGCTACTTGTGGCACATATCCACAACCCTCAAGAAAAGAGAGAACAGGGTCAATCTGGAAGGCAAAACTTGCGGCCAGGACCACCAACCACCAAGGCAGACGCCATGCGACCTCTTGCCCAGAGTGCGAATTACTAGCAAAAAAATGGAGTCCCGCTGGAATAAGTATGCACGGCATCAAGAATGCGGTGATTGAATACCAGCGCACTGACTTTTGCAGTACCGATGCTAGTCTTGCATGAGCTACAGGATCCCCAGTAACTTCGTCAGCTTTAGAAATGGATAAACGTGCGCCCTTCGACTTCGCCGTAGCAGGAGCGGAGGTCGGTGGGATCGAGGAAGCCGCCGTCGTTTTCGGCGATGGGGCCGCTGTTGCTCTTGATGATGCCGT
>Ga0206964_10384_pt1 | contig 10666 bp, 10 predicted proteins | sample Alteio_BWOrgHeat_25_FD_152980 | JGI IMG/M metagenome (GOLD analysis project Ga0206964, IMG submission 152980) | Enriched cells from forest soil in Barre Woods Harvard Forest LTER site, Petersham, Massachusetts, United States -... | ecosystem: Environmental > Terrestrial > Soil > Temperate forest >...
TTTCAGCCAAAGGGCTGTTGGCCTACGAAGTCTCCAACTACGCTAAACCGGGGGAAGAAAGCCGCCACAACCTCAGCTATTGGCAGGGCGATGAATATATCGGCATCGGCCCCGGTGCGCATGGCAGAATGCATATTGAAGACACATCGCAGTCAGTAGACTGCGCCAGTCCTGAACAAGGCGCCATGCGAGGATCAGCAGATCAGCAGCGGGGGCAATATCACAGAATCGCGACGCAAACGCTCAAAAGCCCCGAACGCTGGCTGGAAAAAGTCGAGCGTGAAGGACAGGCCGTGGAGGTATGGGAAACAATCGTTCCATTACAAGAAGTGGAAGAACGGGTGATGATGGGATTGCGCCTATCACAAGGCATTGCCTATGAGGCGTTCTACGCACAAACCGGGATTCATTTACCCAGCCATATCAATCTCAAAAAACGCGATCACTTCATCGCGCAGGCGTTGCTAACCGATGACCCCTCCCGCCTGCAACCGACACTAGCTGGGCGGTTGGTGCTTAATCAACTGACGGCAGAGCTGTTGTCTTAGAGCGTTTTCGCTTTAGTCATACACTAGGCAATCGAGGCGAGGAGCAATCCAGCGTACGTTTTGTACGTGATTGCGACAAGACCGAAGGATAACGACGTGTATGGCTAAATGGAAAATGCTCTAAAAATGCTTGAGTGCCGGATCAATGACTTTAAAGGTGCCGTTTGTCACCTCCATGATACCAAGCTGGCGCTGTGACATTCCGTTGCTATTCAAACGATACAGGCTATTAGCCGGACCGACAAAACCCGCCGGGTTGGTAATGGCCTCCGTCGTTATGCCCGTGCCGGGGGTCGCCATCGTCAGTGTTGAAACCAATGCAACCGCATCATAGGCAAGGCTTGCCAAACGTATCGGTTTGTAGCCGTAGGTAGCAACAAAGCGCTTTTCAAACACCTCATAGGCATCAGGGGGCGCCGCCGGGAACCACGCGCCTTCCATTTCAGGAATAGCGGCAACTTCCGCATCATCCCACTGCCCCGTACCCAGCAATTTGATCTTTTTCAGGTCAATCTTACTTTTCTTCAGTGAGGCAATAATATTTTTGAGTTGCGTGCCACCTTCAGCAATAAAGATTGCTTGGAAACGACGATCATCCCCAGCCGTGGCATAGGCCTGCGAAAGGCGAGATACTGCCGCATCAATATTGATGGCACTGGGCGCATAGAGTTCCGCTGGCCAAATGGTGCCACCTTTATGACCATAACTTTCGGTCAGCCGTTCCTTGACTTTTTCACCATATGCATCGTTCGGCGCCAGCAATGCCACATGCTGCAAATTGTGCAGATACGCATATTCAGAAATGCGATCGATCTGCTGCTCCGGTAAAAAACCAAACGTATAGACCCCATCTTCTGCGACAGCACTGTTGTTAGAAAAGGTCAGCATTTTTATGTGATGTTCTTTCGCCACCGGTGCCACAGCGCTCACAGACTGGCTAAAGAGCGGTCCGATAATAAAGCTCGCGCCCTGATCAATGGCCTGCTGCGCTCCCACTTTAGAATCCACCGCCGTCTGTCCGGTATCTTTGGGTATCAAAATCACCCGCGAATGAATCTGATCACCGGGAACCGTGAGATAACTATCGGAAACCGCCATCGTCGCTGCATCCAGCATCGCATTACCCACCACAATCGAATCACCGGATAACGGCAGCAATATCGCCACCTTCACCGTAGGAACATCTTCTGCAATGGACCCCTTGGCTGGCACGACCGGCGTTTCCACCACAATCGGCGGTGGTGTGATAGGTTTTTGGGCCACCGGCACTGCGGATTTATCCAAGAATCCACAGCTGGTAAGCCACAACGTGGCCGTTAGCATTAACAATAAAGAAGGTTTGATCAACATGGGTTGCACGCTATAGTCGCTGAGAAGTCATTTGAAGCGGGTCATCGGGTAAGGCAAAATTTATCGTGAAATCAGACCATAGTCAATTAGTCCCTCCAGGGCTGTACATTATTGCCACTCCCATTGGCAATCTGAAAGACATCACCTTGCGTGCCCTGGATGTGCTGCGTATCGTCGACCTCATTGCCTGTGAAGATACACGCGTTACCGCCAAGCTCCTCCATCATTATGGGATCGACAAACCCACACTCTCCTACAACGATCATAACGGACAGGAGCGGCGACCCAAAATACTCGAAGCGCTCGCGCAAGGGCAACGGGTCGCATTGGTATCAGATGCAGGCACACCCCTCATTTCCGACCCCGGATACAAGCTGGTCAAAGCCGTGCATGAGCATGGATTTTACGTCACCACCCTCCCCGGCCCTTCCAGCGTTATGGCCGCACTTTGCCTGTCGGGACTGCCTACCGATCGTTTTTTATTCGCCGGGTTTTTGCCTTCCAAAACGGAAGCCTGCCGCAACGGATTGCGCGAACTCGCGACGAGTCCTTCCACACTGGTGTTTTTTGAATCGGCCCATCGTCTGCCTGCCACGTTGGCACTGATGCATGAAGTCTTCGGCGAACGCGAAGCGGCGGTTGTACGTGAACTCACCAAACTCTACGAAGAAAGCAAAAAGGGAGTATTATCCACCCTCATCGCGTATTACCAGGAACATGGCGAACCCCGAGGAGAGGTGGTGGTGGTGGTGGCTCCCCCCGCCATTGCACACGAATCCACCGAGCAACTGGAAGAAAAGCTACGCCTGCTACTGGCATCACACAGCGTCAAGGAGGCCGTCGCCATTGTCGCCGAAGAAACCGGAACTCCGCGCAAAGAAGTGTATTCGCTGGCGCTAAAACTCTCAAGCAAAGCATGACCGACAAACGTAAACGCGCCTACCGTTTTGGCCTTACCTCTGAAAAACTGGCCCGGATATTTTTGTCCTGCAAAGGCTATCGTATTATCGCGGAACGCTACCGCAATACCTATGGTGAAATCGACATTGTCGCCACCAAAGGCGATACGCTGATTGCCATTGAAGTCAAAGCGCGCAAAACGTTCGCAGAATGTGAGGTCAGCATTACACCGCACAAACAGCGTAAAATAGAACGCGCACTACAGGGCCTGCTCGCTGGCCAGGGTAAATTCGCTGGACTTGTGACCGGCTCGCACCCTAATATACGCTTCGATGTCATATGGGTGGTCCCGTGGAAATGGCCTCGCCATATCCCCAATGCATGGAGTGTGATGTGATGCGTTTAACGACGATAGTGTGGATGATAGGAATCGGTGTGCTGTTATCCGGTTGTGCTGCCGCAATCATCGGTAGCGGGACGGAGGGCGCCGTCGTTGCCGCCCAGGAACGCTCGGCAGGAAGCGCCGTGGATGACGCAGGCATTTTGATTAAAATCAAAGCACAATATGCCAGCAATGATGTAAAAGATTTGCTCGCTAATGTGGAGGTTAAAGTCGTCGAGGGCCGGGTATTACTTACCGGTAACGTCGATAAGCCGGATTCACAAATTCAGGCCGTTACCCTCGCCTGGCAGGTCAGTTCCGTCAAAGAAGTGATCAATGAAATTCAGATCAGCGACAAGGCAGGATTTGCTAATTACGCCAGAGATGTATGGATCAGTACACAGATTAAAAGCCGCCTGCTCTTTACCAAAGATATTCACTCCATCAATTATTCGATCATTACCGTCAATCAAACCGTCTACATGATGGGGGTCGCTCAGGATCAGGACGAGCTGGATAAAGCAACGAATGTTGCCAGTACTACCAGCTACGTACAGCGTGTCGTTAGCTATGTACGCCTGAAAAATGATCCGCGCCGCGGCTACATTCCACAGTAATTGGCCACAGTAATTTTTATGCCACTTCATGTTGCTATACAGATGGACCCCGTCGCCGGGATTAACCCGCGCAGCGACTCCACCTTGCTACTTGGGATTGAGGCCTGTAAGCGCGGCCATACGGTGTATTACTACACGCCGGACAAACTCACCTACGTGCAAGGAAAAGTCACCGCGAGCGCCCACCCGATTACGTTCTTTCAAGATCCCTCACATTACTATGAATTGAAAGAAGCGCAGACATTGGACCTCGCGACGATGGATGTGGTTTTGCTTCGGCAAGACCCACCGTTTAACATGGCGTACATCACGACCACCCATCTACTGGAAATGCTCCCACCAAAGGTGTTAATCGTCAATGACCCGGCCAGTGTGCGCAATCATCCGGAAAAAATTTTCCCATTACAATTTCGGGAATTTATGCCGCCGACCCTGGTCTCGTCAGACCTTTCGGAGATCGAACACTTCCGCACAGCGCATAAAGATATTATCATTAAACCGCTGTACGGCCATGGCGGGCGTTCGGTGCTGCGGATCAGACCGGAAGATGACAATCTGGCCACCATACTCGAAATGCACCGCGCTACGGGCTATGAACCGCTAATGGTGCAGGCCTTTTTGCCCGAAGTGAAAAGCGAAGACCGCCGGATTGTATTGATGGATGGAAATGTCAGCGGTGTTTTAGGGCGCATACCGGCAGAGCATGAAATCCGTGCGAATATGCGCGTGGGTGGCACCCCTGCCAAAGCAGAACTTACTCCCAAACAACGTGAAATTTGTGAAGTGCTCGGCCCTATTTTTAAAGCCAAGGGCTTACTCTTCGTCGGACTGGATGTAATCGGGGATTACCTCACCGAAATCAATATCACCTCTCCCACCGGCCTCGTGCAACTCAATGCACTGTACGGCATCAAACTCGAAGCAACTTTTTGGGATGCGGTGGAGGCTAGGCTCGGTGCACAGCAAAACCGGAAAAAGCCTGCTGCGTCGGCATAAGCTCGATACGATTGATATTCACATGCGCCGGGCGGGTGAGGCACCACACGATTGTTTCCGCCACATCCTCTGCCGCAAGCGGCTGCACACCCTGATAGATCGCCTCTGATTTGGCGGCATCGCCATTAAAACGCACCAGCGAAAATTCGGTCTCGGCCATGCCGGGTTCGATGTTGGTCACACGAATATTTTTTCCCAGTAAATCCGCCCGCAAATTCAGCGAGAATTGTTCAACAAAGGCCTTGGTTCCGCCGTATACATTCCCACCGGGATAAGGATAACTCCCTGCGACCGAGCCCATATTGATAATATGCCCCTGATTGCGAGTAATCATCTGCGGCAGGATTGCATGCGTGCAATAGAGCAGCCCTTTGATGTTGGTATCCACCATCTGCTCAATCTCCGCCATCGGTTTGGCTTCGTAGGATCCTGCTCCCAGCGCCAACCCGGCGTTATTGATCAGTACGTCAATGGTCGCAAATGCTTCCGGCAAGGTGGCCATGGCTTTGGCCACCGCATCATTATCCTGTACATCCAGAGACACGGTATGAATGTTTTTTTCCTGTCCCTTCAACTCCGCAAGCCGCTCCGCGCGCCGACCACAGGCAACGACACGGGCTCCTTGCTGCGCACACATTCTGGCACAGGCAAATCCAAAGCCTGACGTCGCACCGGTCACAACAATGGTTTTGCCATGTAAGGACATCAGGCCACTAATGCGTTTAATGGTTTCATACTACGTGCGCCCAGCTGGGTAATAATTTCTCCGGCACAACGATTGCCGAGCGTCGCACATGCACCCATGTTCCATCCGCGCGTCATCCCGAACAGAAAGCCGCTGGCGTAGAGATCCCCTGCCCCGGTGGTGTCCACGACATTGGTTACGCGGTGCGTTGGTACGGTTTCCATCACTGCGGAGGTCAATACCACGCTTCCCAACTCACCACGCGTCACCGCTACCACCTCACATGCCCCGCGAACCCGGCTCAACGCCGCATCAATATCATCGGTCTGATAAAGGGATTTCACCTCATTTTCATTGGCAAATAAGATATCAATATCATTTTGGATCAGCGCCAAGAATTCATCGCGATGACGGTCCACACAGAACGTATCCGATAGCGTAAAAGCGATTTTTTTCTTCGCACCTTTAGCGATCTTTATCGCCTTGCGAATAGCCGCTTTGGCATTGTCCGTATCCCAGAGATACCCCTCAATATACGTCACGGCGGCGCGTTCGATCAATGAGGCGTCAATGTCGGTTTCCGATACGCGTGTGCATGCACCGAGATACGTCACCATCGTGCGCTGACCATCGGGCGTGACATAGACCAAACAATTTGCCGTCGCCGGACCGCGTTCCATATGTGGCGTCGAAAAATGCACGCCAACAGCATGCATATCATGACTGAAAATCGAGCCGAGCTGGTCGTTCTTCACTTTGCCAATAAAGGCGGTTTTCGCACCCAGCGACGCTAATCCCGCCAGCGTGTTAGCTACTGAGCCGCCGGAACAAGATTGCGAGGGCCCCATTTGGTCATATAACGTTTCGGAACGAAGTTCATCGACCAGCGTCATGCCCCCTTTGCTCAACCCATGTTTTGCGATCAATGCCTCGTCCGCAAAACTCAATACATCAACGATGGCGTTGCCAATCCCCACAACTTCAAACTCTTCTTTATTAGCAGCATGATGAGCATGTCTGTTCATAGCATTCCTTTTTCGTAATGTGTTCTGGCTAATTCCAATGTTTCCGGCGTATCAACTCCCAGCGGCACAGCGCGCGTGATTCCCACATCAATACGCATGCCCGCTTCCAGCGCCCGAAGTTGCTCTAATTTTTCACGTTTTTCAAGAGGGCTTGGCGGTAATGCCACAAATTGTTCCAACGCCGTGCGCCGATAGGCATAAATCCCGATATGGTGATAACACGGTCCTTCGCCGTGCGGAATCGTCGCGCGGGAGAAATAAAGAGCCCTCCCGGATTCGGCAACGGCTACTTTGACAACCGCCGGATCATGCACTTCCCGTGCTTCGCTGATTAGCGCCGCCAGCGTCCCAATAGCGACTTCCGGACGGTGCATCAGCGCCACCACCTGCCCAACCAGCGCCAAATCAAGTGTTGGCATATCTCCTTGAATATTAACAATAATATCATGTTTCTTTTGGGGATCAGCCTGCCCAAGCGCCGCATAAATCCGGTCGGAACCCGAGGGCAAATCCGGGTCAGTCAGTACCGCCCTGCCCCCGGCGCGCTCCACCGCCTCTGCAATTGCCACTCCATCACAAGCCACGACCACCGGCCCGGGGAAAGACGCCGTCGCCCGCTCCCAGACCCGAACGATCATCGGAACCCCGCCAATCAGCGCCAACGGTTTTCCAGGAAGCCGGGTAGAAGCCATCCGCGCCGGAATAATCACGATGGGATTGAGGGTGACACTCATATCAGTTCCACAATTTCTCTTTTAGGCATAATCGTTATTGAATCGCCCTGACTAGCATATTATAAAGCTTTCAGTTTTCTATCAGTGTTTTACTCAAAATTACAAGGATTGCTATGTCGGGTGGAATTGAAATCAACAAAATTGCCGGCGCTATTTTACTGGCGGGTGTGATCGCTATGGTAGCGGGCCTCACTTCAGAAGCCTTGTACACGGGCAGTATCGCTGAAAAAGACGAGAAAGATGCCAAGCGCGGCTATACCATCGCCGTCACAGAAAATGCGGGCGAAAATGCCGCCGCACCGGCAAAAGAAGAAAAACCAGTTGATATTCTTCCCTTATTAGCCAAAGCCGATATCAAGGCGGGCGAAGCCGTATCGAAGAAATGCGCCTCATGCCATACGTTCGACAAGGGCGGGAAAAATGGCGTTGGTCCGAACCAGTGGGGCTTGGTCGGCGGACCATTGGCCCATAAGAGTGATTACAGCTATTCAGTGGCATTAAGTGGCATGAAAGACAAAAAATGGGGTTTTCAGGAACTGTCTGAATTCCTGACCAACCCGAAAAAATACATCTCTGGCAATAAGATGGCATTTGCCGGGGTTCCCAATCCTCAGGACCGCGCCAATCTGATTGCTTACTTAAACAGCATGAGTGACAACCCGCTGCCGCTACCTAAATGACGGGAAACGCTGGCAGCTATGCTGCCTTCGATTTCATCATTTTGCACACGTTGCGGGACTGAGTAAAACTAAAGGGAATATGATGTTTAAAAACCGGATTCGCACCAATCTTGTCATCACAGGGTGGGCAGGAGTGATGATTGCCTTTATCGCCCCCTCCGCATTCGCCGGGGAAAGTTACTGCCTGTCCCTTTACGACGCTTGCAAATACCCTGCGACCTTCCAGCATTTTGATTATGTGAACCCCGACGCCCCCAAAGGCGGAGAAATCAAATTGGCGGAAACAGGCACGTTCGATAATTTAAATCCATTTATTCTCAACGGGGTCAAGGCACCGGGCATCGAAGATACGTTCGAGTCCTTGATGGTGCCGTCGATGGATGAACCGCAAACGCTCTATGGCCTGATCGCAGAAACCGTCTCCGTCGCAGAGGATGGCAGCCATGTTGATTTCACCTTACGCAAAGAAGCACGTTGGCATGACGGAACGCCCATCACCCCCGATGATGTGGTGTTTACCTTCACCGCCCTTAAAACCAAAGGAAATCCGACCTATAAATTGATTTTTGCGCCCATCACCTCATGTGAAAAAACGGGGGACCGCAATGTACGGTTCACGTTCAGCGATAACAAAAACCGTGAGTTGCCGCTCATTGCCGCACAGATGCCTATTTTATCCAAAGCGTATTACGCCACGCACGATTTCGAAAAAACTACGCTGGAAGCCCCGATGGGCAGCGGCCCCTACGAAGTACAAAGCGTCGATCAGGGGCGTTCCATTGTGTTTAAACACGTCGATCACTACTGGGGAGAAACCCTGCCAGTGAACCGTGGCGCTGATAATTTCAGCACCATCCGCCATGATATGTACCGCGATGAGAATGTAACACTGGAAGCCTTCAAAGCGGGAGAACATGATTTCCGCCGCGAATATATCGCCCGCAACTGGGCGACCGCTTACGACACACCGGCAGTCGCCGATGGGCGTATTACCAAACGCGAGATTGCGGATTACACTCCACAAGGCATGCAGGCCTTCCTCTTTAATACGCGCAAAGCCAAATTTTCTGACGCCCGCGTGCGTGAGGCGATTGATTTGGCGCTGGATTACGAGTGGGTGAATAAAACGATTTTTTACGGCGCCTATGTGCGCAACGCCAGCTACTTTGAAAACACCGATTTTCAGGCCAAAGATCTCCCCACCGGCAAAGAACTGGCACTCTTAAAAACGTACGAAAAGGAATTGCCGCCAGCACTCTTTACTCAGTCGTTTAAGAACCCGACCACCGATGGCTCCGGCAATGCCCGCGACAATTTGCTGAAGGCACAAAAACTACTGACCGATGCTGGCTTTACCGTGAAAGAAGGCAAACTCGTTGATGGTAAAGGCGAGCCACTTTCCATTGAATTTCTGCTCAGGCAGCCCACGATGGAACGCGTCATTGGGCCGATGCGCAAAAATCTTGATCGATTAGGCATCACCTCCTCGATCCGCATGGTTGATGATTCCCAATATCAGAAGCGCGAAGACGAACATGATTTCGACGTCGTTTCCGTCTGGATCAATCGCGGCGTATTCTACCCGGGGAACGATCAGGTGGCGTTGTGGAGCTCTTCTCAGGCCGATGTCAAAGGAAGCAGCAATTTAAGCGGGGTTAAAAGCAAAGTTATCGATGCCTTGCTCGATGCGCTGACCCAAGCCAAAGATAAGGAAAGCCTGGTAGCGGCAGGTCGTGCGCTTGACCGCGTGTTGTTATGGGAGCATTACGTCATTCCCAATTGGCATTCCAGCGTCTTCCGCGTCGCCTATTGGAATAAAATCAGCATGCCCGAAACCCCTCCTAAATACGGGCTAGGCATGCAGACCTGGTGGATTAAAAAAGGTCAGTAGCATTTTCCAACCATTTGCCACCTGTTCATCCGCTATCCAATCCTCTATTATCCGCCCATGACCGCCTACATCCTCCGCCGTATCCTGATGATGATCCCGACCCTGTTTGGGATCATGTTGCTCAATTTTATTATTGTGCAGGCGGCTCCCGGCGGCCCGGTGGAGCGGATGGTCGCGCAACTGACCGACATCACCTCCGCTGACGCCACGGCGCGCTTCAATGGCAGCGGCTCCGATTTAGCGGCCAAGGCTGATACACCAAGGAATTCGCTGAGTTCTGCCTATCGCGGCGGGCGTGGGCTGGACCCGGAAATTATCGAGCAGATCAAAAAAATGTACGGGTTTGACAAGCCTCCGCTCGAACGTTTTGAACTGATGATTTCCCAATATCTGCGCTTTGATTTTGGTGAAAGTTTTTTCCGTAACCAGCGCGTGATTGATCTCGTGCTACATACCTTGCCAGTGACCATTTCGCTTGGGCTTTGGACGACCTTGATTGTTTATCTGGTGTCAATTCCGCTTGGCATTCGCAAAGCCGTGCGTGACGGCTCTGTCTTCGATATCTGGACGAGTTGGGTGATTATTATTGGCTATGCCATTCCAAGTTTTCTCTTTGCCATCCTCCTGCTTATCCTTTTTTCCGGCGGTAATTACCTGCATTGGTTTCCCTTAAAAGGCCTCACGTCTGACCATTGGGAATCGCTCAGCATTGGCGGGAAAATCCGTGATTATTTCTGGCATATGACCCTGCCCGTCGCCGCGATGACCATCAGTGGTTTTGCTTCGCTTACCATGCTCACCAAAAATTGTTTTCTCGATGAAATCGGCAAGCAATATGTCCTCACTGCACGCGCCAAG
>Ga0206964_10387_pt1 | contig 10578 bp, 10 predicted proteins | sample Alteio_BWOrgHeat_25_FD_152980 | JGI IMG/M metagenome (GOLD analysis project Ga0206964, IMG submission 152980) | Enriched cells from forest soil in Barre Woods Harvard Forest LTER site, Petersham, Massachusetts, United States -... | ecosystem: Environmental > Terrestrial > Soil > Temperate forest >...
ACCACGATCCCACTGCGCACTCTCTCAGTTTTGTGAACGCGGGACACTGTCCACCGCTTTTGGTTCGCAGGAACGGTGGCGAAGTCGAAATGTCGTCCTTGCAAGTGGGAGGGCCGGTGTTGGGAATCCTGCCAGAAGCAGGATATGAGCAAGCGAGGGTTAAGGTATCAGCCGGTGACATTCTCGTGATGTATTCCGATGGCCTGGTCGAGGCTGCAAATTCGCGCGACGAGGAGTATGGGGAAGACAGACTGCGCGAGGTGCTCGCCACTGTTATCGAGGAGAGCGCGGGCGAAGTTCGCCGGGCGATTCTAAAATCGTTAGCCGTGTTCACAGGTGCCGAAAAACTACGAGATGATTTGACAATTGTTGTAGCGCGATTTGGGACAAAGAATCAGGTCGCGTCATAAAGGTCAGTCTTTGCCGATTTGATTCTTTGCGTCACCAACTCACGCGAATGAGGGTCATTGATGAAACTTCAGACAAGTGGCACAAGGCGGCAATTCATCTCGGCTGCGGCGAGGATAGCGGCGGCGGTAATCTTTCCGAGACCGGACTCAATCTGGGCAGCGGATACTGCCGATCCGCGTGTGGCCGACATCGCAGCCAGAACGATCGGGATCGACACTCATAACCACGTCGATGTTCCCCTCACTGCCTCTGATATGCCTGGACCAGACATAGACCTCGCCGGCGAAATGAAGCGATCAGGCCTGGCTGCCATCTGCATGACCTTCGCAACGGACTATCAACCCGGCGATGCCTACGATCGCTTTCTCAAGGGTTTGGCGTCCATGGATCGGCAGTTGGAACGCAGCGGCATGAAGCGTTCTCTTACTCCGGATGACGTTCGCTCCGCTCATAAAAATGGCCAGCCTACCGTCATCCAGGCAGTCGAAGGCGGACATTTTCTTCAGGGCCATCTTGAACGCGTAGAGGAAGCCTACGGGCGAGGTCTGCGGCATTTAGGGCTGCTTCACGACAGTGATCCCTCGGTGCCACTCGGCGATGTTTACACCAACCCGCCACGCTATGGCGGCATGACCCCGTTTGGTGCGTCCGTGATTAAGGAATGCAATCGACTGGGCATGCTCATCGATCTCGCGCATGCCAACGTGCAAACCACAGGAGCGGCGCTCAAACTCACGACCCGGCCGGTCATCATCTCCCACACCGGCCTCGATACGCAATTGGGGAACGACCCGCGTATGGCGCAGATGATGCGACCAAGACTCATCAGCAAAGAGCAGGCGAGGATGGTCGCCGACGCTGGTGGTGCAGTTGGCGTGTGGACGCATCTGGCAAATACGTCTTTGGAGTACGCACACAACATTCGTGCCCTGGTTGACGTGATTGGGGTCGATCATGTGTGCATCGGCACGGATACTAAGCTCACTCAACCGAGCCCTCGCCCTGCGGGTCCTCCACCCGGGGATCACAGTGGCCTTGCCGGTGATCCTCCGCCTGGCTCACGTCCCGGTGGTCCTCCGCCCGGCCCACGTCTTGGGCAGCAGGGGCCGCGTGTAGGGGAACGCACCAACTTGGCATGGGCGAATCAGACTGCCGGATTCTATTACGTGGTTGTCGATGCGATGTTGAAGACTGGCTTTACTCCAGAGGAGATCGAAAAGATCGGCGGCGCCAATTACCTGCGCATTTTCGCTGCAGCCGCCAACAAGTAAAGCCGATCAGCGTTTGTCTCAAAGAATTCCGTCGGTAATCTTGGACCCAGGCGTGAACGTCTAAGCCTAGAAATGAGTGCCATGATCCCAACTGCCAGCTTATCCCGCTTCGTTTGCGCAATGACCTTCGTGGTCGGATTGACGACGACGAGCGCGGCTCAAAACCCCGTCGAGCAGGTCGTACAGTCTGCGAACAAGTTCCTATCAACACTCAGCGATGCCGAGCGGAGTAAGGTCGTTTACGACTTCAATGACAGTAAACAGCGGGCGCGATGGTCGAACTTTCCCACTGGCTTCGTTCCGCGCGGTGGCATGAGCCTGAAGCAGATGAGCGCAGCGCAGAAGACGGCGGCACTCGATCTGATGAAGATCGTCCTCAGCTCACGCGGCTATGAGAAGGTGAATGAGATCCGAATGGCGGACGATGACTTCAAAGCCAACGGCTCGAAGCGAGGACCACGCGGGGGTGGACCGCCGCCGGGTGGTGGTCAGCCGCCAAACGATCACGGTGGCCCTCCTCCGAATGGCCAAGGTGGAACCCCACCAAACGGTGGCCTCGGGGGCGGCCCTCCGCACCTCGATAGTGACAACATGTTTGGGAGCGACCTCTACTACATTTCCTTTATTGGCAAGCCATCGACAACCGCGCCTTGGATGCTTCAGTTCGGCGGCCATCACCTCGCGTTGAACATTACGATCATTGGCAGCAAAGGCATCATGACGCCGTCCCTCACCGGGGCGCAGCCTGCCATGTTCAAGGTCGATGGTAAAACTATCCGCCCGCTTGGCCCGGAGAGCGACGAAGCGCTGGCCCTGTTGCAATCGCTCGATGCCAGGCAGCGATCGCAGGCCGTGCTCAACTATAAGGTCGCGGATTTAGTTCTCGGGCCGGGCCAGGACGGAAAACAAATCAGCCCGGAGGGGCTCAAGGTTTCCACGATGACAGACAAGCAGAAAGCCATGCTGCTGCAGTTGATTTCGGAGTGGGCGGGCATCATGAACGACGCCATGGCTTCAACCCGCATGGCTCAACTCAAGTCTGAACTGAACGACACCTGGTTTGCGTGGAGCGGCCCGACAGATTCACAGTTGGGTACAAATATCACCGCGTATTACCGTATTCAGGGACCGCACCTGGTTATCGAGTACGCGCCGCAAAGCGATGAGCCTGGCAATCACGTTCACACAATCTATCGTGACCCGACCAATGATTACGGTCAGGGCGACATAGGCAAATGATCGACCGGGATGATCGCTGGAAAGTGCATCGTTAGCGAAAGAAGGAGAGCGGCTTGCAGAGAATTGCGTTGGTTGCGTCCGTGTTGAGCGTAGGAGCGATTTGCGGCTACCTCGGTGCGATTCACCCTGCGGCGAATAGCGTTCACAATGAAGATGCAGCAGCGCAAACCAAGCAGGTGGCGCAAGCCGCGACCGCGTTTCTCAATACCCTGAACGCGGAGCAGCGACAGAAGGTCAGTTTCGAATTCACACCGCAGAAGACCGCCGTCATCGCGCGCTTCCACCGAACCTCTGACAGCGGTGTGGCGCCAGGTGCGCCAACTGCGAGTGCTGCCATGAAGGGTCCGGCCAGCCCTCCGCCGGGGAATGCTCCTGATGGGGGAAAGCGCATGGGTCCGCCAAACGGCGGCAAACCCGGCCCTCCCGGCGGGGGGGCCTGGAGGATCGGGCTTCGGCATGGGACCTCCCGGCGGATTCGTAGGCGAGCAATATGGAAAGGCCGTTTGGTCGAACTATCCGGTAAGTGATGTGCTCCGTCCCGGACTTCAGCTGGGGTCGCTAAGCGTCGCGCAACGCGATGCTGCCATGCATCTGCTGCAATCAATGCTCAGCCCCATGGGCTATCAGAAAGTCCTCGACATCATGGGATCCGACCAGGCGCTGTCTGAGACGGGACAACCTTTCTGCTCAGGCACAGCCTGTTACACAGTGGGCATCTTCGGCGAACCCAGCGACAACAAGCCCTGGATGGTCGAATTCGGTGGCCATCATCTCGGACTCAATATCGTAATCGCGGGAAACAACGGTGTCATGACGCCTACTCTCACCGGGGCGCAGCCGTCGGTATACCAGCGGGACGGAAAGTCTGTTCGTGTGCTCGCGCAGGAGAATGATAAGGCCTTTGCGCTGCTCGATGAGCTTGATGGAACTCAGCGTAAGCAGGCGATCCTGAATTACGAAGTCGATGATCTCGTTCTGGGGCCAGGGCATGCAGGCGAGCAGATTCAGCCAGAGGGCCTTAAAGCGTCCGCGATGAACGACCGCCAAAAGGCGTTGCTGCTCGATGTCATCGCCGAGTGGGCAGGAATTGTTCAGAGCGCCTACGCCGGCCCACGTATGGAAGAGGTCAAGGCTGGCCTGAACGATACATACTTCGCATGGAGTGGGCCGATGACCCACAGGCCGGGCCAGAATGGCAGCTCGTACTACCGCATTCAAGGCCCTCGAATCGTGATTGAGTTTTCTCCGCAGGGCGTTGGTGGCGACAGCACGATGCACGTTCACACCATCTACCGTGATCCCACCAACGACTACGGCGTGAAGTTCAACGGTGCGGAATGAAAAGAATTCTCATGACGCTTGCGCTGTTCGGGTTGGTGTCCACGACCGCCTTGGCGCACCGTCTCGATGAATATCTGCAGGCCACTATCCTGTCCATCGAGCCCGGAAGCGTTCACGCGGTCATGCGCCTGGTGCCGGGAGTTGCGGTGGCGGCCGGTGTGATTGCAAGCATCGATAGCAACCATGACGGCGTGCTTTCTCCGGATGAGCAACACCGCTATGCCGAACGAGTTCTGGCCGACCTGCAGCTGAAAGAGGACGGACGGAGCCTCCTACTCCACCTGGCTTCAGTGACATTCCCGACCGTCGATCACATGAAGATGGGCACCGGTGAGATCGAGCTTGCCTTTTCTGCCGATCTCCCGGCTGTTCGAGGCGAGCATCAACTCGTCTTCGAGAACCATCACCAGAGAGGCATCTCCGTCTATCTCGTCAACAGCCTCGTGCCCCAGGACAAGAATCTTCAGCTGGAAGCGCAGAGCCGCAACCAGAACCAATCGTTCTATCAGGTGACCCTCGCTGAAGCCGGTTCCGTTACGGCGCAGAGCTTTACATGGAGTGGATTGGCGGGAGCGTTTCATCTCGGCGTTCGTCACATCGCCGAGGGAACGGATCATCTCCTGTTTCTACTGACGCTGTTACTGCCTGCACCGTTGTTAGCACTAGCTGGCCGATGGAAGGGGCGCACGACGGTTCGCAACAGCCTGACGCAAATTGTGCGTATCGTGACTGCCTTCACTCTCGGACATTCCCTGACGCTTGCCCTCTCAGGCTTCGGTCTGGTTCGTCTCCCCAGCCAACCAGTCGAGGTGTTGATTGCCGTGTCAATTCTGGTTTCAGCAATTCACGCGATACGGCCACTCTTTCCCGGCCGTGAAGCAATCATCGCAGCCTCATTCGGACTCATTCACGGACTCTCGTTTGCTTCCGCTCTCAACGAACTCGGAGTTACCGGCTGGTACCGGCTGATCAGCGTGCTTGGCTTCAATCTCGGCATAGAGGTGATGCAACTCGCTGTCGTGACGGTTACGCTTCCAGCCTTGCTGTTGTTGAGCCGCACGAGATTCTATTCAGCGTTTCGAATTACGGGTGCCAGCTTTGCCTGCGTGGCGTCTTGTGCCTGGATTGTCGAGCGGGTACTCGACGAACCCAATCCGATTAGTCAAGGAATCGAGAGCCTCGCGCATCATGGCGTAATGCTCGCAATTGTTTTATGGGTTTCGAGCGCAGTCGCGTGGATGATACAAGGGCAGGATCATCTCGTCTCACCTGGATCCGCAGCCGCTTACGAACGGTGATCGATAACGGCGAGTCGGTCTCTGTTTACCTATCAGTCCAGCTAAGCGTAAGACCGGATTGTCGCAAATTGACTTCGAAGATCCACTCATCGCGAGACCTGAATCGGCCGAAACCGACGCGCTTCCGCGTCAAACTCGCCAATCTCAACATCTCGAAAATAGACCTTGTAGAAGTCTTCATCGACCTGCTCGAGGCCGAGAATCTCAAATCTAAAAATCTCGCTGACGAATACACGGCCTTTATGCCAGCTTATATCGCCGTTATTGTTCACTCGTCGGAGCATAAATCCATGCGGATAAGCGAACTTGATCGGATTTCGAGGCAGCAAGACAGAACTTGGCTGATATACGCTGTTTGGAGTTGCATTGTTTAGTCCTTCGTGAGGTCGCTCGTAATTGAAGACCTGTCTAAACCGGTCGAACTCCTCTGTTGCAGCCGCAATGCCAGAGCCGCCGTCCTAGTTGTTTCTTCCTTGAGGGTCCGATGCATTCGTTCGTGACGGCCGTTCTGTTGAGGGCGCCCAGGCTGAATACGCTCGTGAATGATCCCCACCTTCATCCATCCGAGCGAGAGCTTCGACAGGCCCAGTAAGCCCGTCCCAGCTACGGGAGCACCGTTGTCCGTTCTGATCCTCGAAGGCATTCCATACTCTCGCATCGCTGCTTCGCAAACGGCTCTAACCTAGCTCAAGTCCATCCGGGAGACGATCCTGACAACGGATCAAGTAACGTCTGTGTGCATCGGTGATTGTGAACGGATCGCAAGGCGAGCCATCACCCGTAGCGAAGTACCCCTGTAGGGTCGAGCATCAGCGCCGTGCGGTATTGCTACCGTCGGGTTCTGATGCCCGCCCTCCGAACCGGACGTGCACCTTTCGTTATGCATCCGGCTCTCCGGGAACGCTGATGTATGCAGGAGTGCGCATCCAGCCTCTGCGGAAGCGTTCCACCCGCAACATGGAGAGAAGGAACTGCTCGACATTGCCTTCACGCCATAGCTTGCGAGTAGGACGAAGTAGACTCGGCAGTCGCACTAGCCGTGCCCTCTTGCGATGGAGTTTCTTATGCTTCTTCATCAACCAACGCCAGATGCAGTCCCCGACATAGAAGTCGAGTGCAGCGAACTGACAGCTTGCGCCGGTGCAGAAGCGATAGTAGTTCCCCCATCCCCGCAGAACAGGATTGAGTTTCTGGAGAAGCTCGGTCAGAGACCAGAGCGTGTTAGAGCCTTTGGTCATCTGCTTCACCGTATGCCGAAGATCCGCTCGTTTACTGGTTGGTATCTCGATCCTCGGCATATAGCCGAATCGCGGATGCCACTTGTAGCGCACCCGTTGACTGAGGAACTGGAAGCCCTCGGTCAGATCAGAGACCCGCGTCTTTTCGATGGACAGCTCCAACTTCATCGTCTCCCGCAGGTAATTCGCAAGGTCCGCCTTTTCCTGCTCAGCTTGCTCGCGAGTACCAGATACAAGAACTACGAAGTCATCGGCATATCGAATCGGGAAGAACACTGCCCGTCCAGCTTTACGGTCCGTCATGCGTGCCCACAACGCCGCCGTCGTAGCATCACTCTTGCGGCGAGCCTGGAGTTTTCGACGATGGTGTGTCCACCGCTCATATCGTTCCTCGATGATGCCGAGGGCGATGTTGGCAAGCAGCGGCGAGATCACACCACCTTGGGGAGTGCCTTTGTCTGTCGGAAGTAGGAAGCCATCCGCCAGAACTCCAGATTTCAGGAATTGTGCGATCAACCTCGTAACCTTACCATCGGTGACGCGAGCGCGAACCCGCTTCATCAACTGGTGGTGATCGATGTTGTCGAAGCAGCCCTTGATATCTCCTTCGATGACCCATTGGTAGGGCGTCCGCTGGCGTCGGCCATCTTCTGCCGTTGCTCGCGGACGCATGCTCATGCGGATATGCTCCAAGGCGCCGTGGCAACCTCGCCCGGGTCGAAACCCGTACGATACATGCCAGAAGCCAGCCTCGAAGATCGGCTCCAGTATATTCTTGACCGCGCATTGAACTACGCGATCACGCACGGTCGGGATACCGAGGGGTCGGAACTTCCCCGGTTGACGCGGCTTGGGGATCAGCTTCCGTCGCGAGGGGCTCGGCTTGTACCGGCCACTCTTCAGGTCGCCATGGAGCTGTTCCAGGAACAACTCCATACCCCTCGCCACTCCGATTCCCGCTACTGTCATCCCGTCGACCCCGGCAGTGCGACGCCCTTTGTTCAGAGCGATTTTCCGCCAGGCGCACCGCAGATTGCGGATGTCTGTTATCCAGTTCCACACCTCGCGATAACTGTCTTCAGGATGTGTCCTGCTCCATTGATAGAGCTTGCGTTGCACGTTGAAGAGCCAGGCTTCATCCGCCTGATCATCCAAGTCCATGGATGGTTCCTCCGTCTTCGCAACTCTGTCGGTTCCTTGCCTGCCTTCGCCATGCACACAGCTTTCCCGTGTTCGGACTACTACGCAGGCTCCGCCCCCTCGATTGACCATCTCCAGTCTCCGTGGCTAGCCCGACTCCGTTGCCGGGCAGTTAATCAGGGTTCCCATGTTCCAGTTCTCGACCTTCATCTCGTAGGTGGCATACTTTACCCCTGGCGATTCGGAGCGACAACCTGTGAGGAGATCATCATCGCTGAGTCCGTTATCCAGACCCGTCAGTGGAGAACTTCAAGCCCCACCAACTCAGATCGCATAACTCCCGGTCCCATCTGACCTACTACGGGAGCATCGTCGCATTCAAGACAGAGGCTTCCAGCGTATGCTTCGTTGTCTCACCATAAGATGTTTGGTAGCCCGGCACATCGATGATGGTGATGCCCGGTACAGTTCAGTCCGTCAGCTTTTCCACGTATCGTCGGAACACGATACGCTTGGACAGACCCCTTCAACTCAGGCTCCTTCCTGAGTCGGACCGCATCACAGCGGCCGGTCAAGAGCCAGCAGGCGAAAAGACTCGATCATTAACTCATCTCATCCTCCTCGCCATCATGGCGCGCTGAAATCCATGCACCACAGTTGATTGGGCGCCGTCACCATCGAGAACGGCTGCGAACTGGGCGTAGCACGCCGCTTCTTCCTCTTCGGGTTCGTGAGCCCTGCCCGGCTTAGGATCTGACCCACCGTGCTCGCAGCCGGCCAGCTCACGTTCGGGTTCATGCGCTCCAGTCGCGCCTTGAGCTTCCTCGCTCCCCAGGAAGGGAACCGCTTCCGTAGCGCCAGGACTTCGTTCTCTACCTCTGCCGACGTTGCGTATGGTGAACTGTGCGGTGTGCGCGTCAGATCGAGCAGGCCTTCAGGCCCAATCTCGTCGTAACGCTTGATCCACTTGTAAGCAGTTGGACGCGAGATGCCGTACTCGTGACACAGATCGGTCACTGACATTTCTTCCCTCTGATAACTCGATAAGAACTGCAGGCGTTGATCCACGGTTCGAGTCTCTTTCCAAGGCATAAACGCATCTTCATGCGTCAAGCCAACGCTGGGAAAGCCAACTGTTCTCCGCCATGGTGTAAACCATGTCTCCGGTCTGTTTTGTAAAGCATCTCCCCAGTACACTCAGGGGCGCTGCCCCCCGCGCGCGCAAGGAGTCTCCCCAGGCTTCCGCGCTCCGCTTGTGCAGCCCTTCGCCCTTCCGCTTCGCTTCAGGGTGGGTGATCCCCCTCTCCTTGCACTTGCTACCCCCGCCTTCGCCAGGAGGCGTTCGGCATGTAGGTACATGCCACGCATGGCATGAAAAGCAACGGCAAAAGCCAAGGAGGAAACACCCATGAGCAGCATAGCCACCACCAGCAATACAGTCACCACCATCGACAGCAAGAAGCCCAACACTAAGCAGGAACTGATTGCCGCCAACATCAAGCTCCTCATCGAGCAGTTGGAAGCTGGTAAGTCAGACGCATTGACCAACTACCTCACGGCCATGAGCCGCTTTCACAATTACAGCTTTGGGAATGTGCTGGAGATTGCGCGTCAGATGCCAACCGCAACCCGCGTTGCCGGGTTCTGGACATGGAAGAATCTAGGCCGCTCTGTGAAGGCCGGACAGAAAGGCATTCGCATTCTTGCTCCCATTGTCGGAGTTCGTCGCAAGAAAGACGAGGAAGCCGAAAAGGACATCACCAAGCAGAACACCCGCGTTGTGCTTGGCTTCCGCAATACCTATGTCTTCGACGTGTCGCAGACGGATGGCATCGACCTGCCGGACTTGCACAAAGTCACAGGTGATCCCGGCGAGAATATCGAGCGTCTTGCAGCCTTTCTCAAGACGCAGGGCATTCAACTTGTCTACAACGAGAAGATCGCTCCCGCGCTTGGTATGAGCTACGGCGGACGCATTGCCATCCTGCCCGGACAGTCCAAGGCCGAGGAGTTTTCTACGCTCGTCCACGAGACGGCGCATGAACTTCTGCATAAGGCTGAACGCCGCACGGCGACAACCAAGACGGTACGCGAGACCGAGGCCGAGGCTGTGGCCTTTGTGGTCGGGAAGGCCGTTGGACTGGTAGCGGGTACCGCATCCGCCGACTACATTCAGCTTTATCACGGCAACGCATCCTTGCTAGCGGAATCGTTGGAAGTCATCCAGCAAACTTCCGGTGTCATTCTGGCCGCTTTGGAGCCGCCCCTTTTAGACGAAGCGGGCACCGGCACCGCAGAACTTGCGGAGGTGGCGTAATGACGGCCTTACTCGCCATCTTGGAGAAGGCCGGAGGTTATCGGCCTTCCCTCTATCTCAGAGTCGAAAACCCGCCATACATGGCGCTGGTCATCGAGGCGACACCAGAACCGGGACCGCTTGGACTTCCGGCAATCTCTGTCGCCCACTACGGCGAACAGAATGGCGACCTGATGCGTGACCCAGAGATGTGTTTCGAGTTGTCGAAGCCGATCGACGGCGAATTCATCCTTGACCCGTTTTATTGGCGTAACGACTACCTCGGCGTCGAGCAATGGTCGCGGTCCATTCTGCGCGGCCAATATGTCGCCTTGCTTGAGTTG
>Ga0206964_10253_pt1 | contig 10548 bp, 7 predicted proteins | sample Alteio_BWOrgHeat_25_FD_152980 | JGI IMG/M metagenome (GOLD analysis project Ga0206964, IMG submission 152980) | Enriched cells from forest soil in Barre Woods Harvard Forest LTER site, Petersham, Massachusetts, United States -... | ecosystem: Environmental > Terrestrial > Soil > Temperate forest >...
AATGCGGCACCGATGATAACCGCAACAGCGAGGTCGACAACATTTCCGCGAAGAATAAAATCTCGGAATCCCTTGAACATATCGAGTTCTCCCACGTTAAAAAAGTTCTGACCTGCCGTTCCGGCAATGCGCCCATGCTAACAGCGTTGAGACGGGAGTAAACACCCATTTGCCTGCCTGACCGGCCGACCTGCTAATAGACGACATGTGCAAATGGTGCCAACAGTAAGAACGTGATCATCAGAATTACCATCAAATCCACATAAAGCAGCAGAAGAACTCCGCCGTGATAAAAGCTCCACCGCCGCTGAAGACACCGCGCCGTGTCCCACGTAGCCGCACAGGCAATCAGGAATGGAAGTATAAGCCATAAACACATGTGCACGTCTGGAAAACCAGAAATACGAAGACTCACGATGAGCGAGCCAAGTACGAGAACCGTGCCGCGGACGAGAGATTTCTGCCGCAGGTGAAAGATGGAGAAGCGCCGAACCACAGACCTCCACTGTACGGCAATCTCCACGTAGCGGGGAAACGCGGAAACATAGAGCATGGCCCATAATGGCCATACTTCTCTCGGCGTCATGCTGAGCATAGCCGTCATGAGTTCCTTTGCATGGAACGAAACCTGGTTCACATTACCTCGATAATTTGCCTTCTGCCTCCCCTCCACATCAAGGCCAAGTCCGTTCAAGAACTTGCGACAGATGCCGATAAAGAAATCCGAGCACTCCGGCTGCAGTAATGTGCGCGTGTCTCCGCAGCCGTCAATCCGAAGGCACAGGCTGATATATGCAAACAACTCTGCAAATATTGAACGTGCGCCGAATTATTGAGGGTCCGCAAATCCTCCGGATCCTTCTCCTCACGGGTCTGCTGGTATCTCAGTCCACCAGGGCTTCAAGTCAGGTCACTTTTACCGGAACTCAATTCAACATCGCGGGTAACGCGCTCAACTCACCTGCACAGGTTTCAATCGACAGCAGCGGCAATCTATACGTTGCCGATCGCGGCAACAACAGAATAGTGATGCTTGCCGCCAGCGGGAACGCCTTCGCCGCGCCGATTGCAATCCTCAGCGATCTATCCGGACCATCTGAAGCCACCGTGGATTGGAGTGGAGACGTATTTATATCCGATAGCAGCAACAACCGCATCTTGATGCTCAAGGCTATCGCCGGAGGATTCGCAGCTCCCGTGGTCATCGCCACAGGTCTAAGCAACCCGTCGGGTCTTGCTGTCGATCTTGTCAATAACGTATACATCGCCGACAGGGGTAACAATCGCGTCGTTGAGCTTCCGTCTTTGGGAGATAGTTACGGCGCACTGGTCGTTCTAATTTCGGGATTAAATCAGCCTGCCTCAGTGGCGGTCGACTCGAATAAGAACCTTTACATCGCAGACACCGGAAATAACCGAATTCTGAGGGAGCCGTTCACGGCCGGAACCTATCCAACGCAACAGGTCGTTGGCAGAGGGTTCATCTCACCTCAAGGAGTCGCCGTCGACAGGTCAGGGAACGTCTATATCTCCGACACCGGTAATCATCAAGTCGTTAAGGCGCCCTGGGTGTTAGGACGATTCATCGCCCAATCCACGGTCAGCAGCAGCTTTGACTCACCAGCCGGCATCACCGTGGATAACAACGGGAATATTTATGTCGCCGACCAGCAAAGCGATCAGCTTATAGAGATTGTGCCAACCGGAAGAAACTTTAACGCAGCAAACCTAAACGCTGCCTCTCAGCTTCGCACCTATAACTTCCTGGTCAATCAGGGAACTACGTTGGGCACGGTGGGAGTCTATACTCAGGGAACTTTGGGAAAGGACTTCGTAGATGCCGGGGGTAGCTCATGCATTCCCCAGACCTATTCATCTCTGACCTCGTGCTGGGTAAATATCGCCTTTATTCCCTCGGCATCTGGCGTGCGCTCTGGAGCACTGGTCCTCAACGACAGCCTCAGCAATCTTCTTGCTACTGAGTTTCTTTCAGGCACCGGAGTGGCGCCTCAGGCAGCCTTTATCCCTGGAACAACAACAGTGCTGGGAGATCAGCTGAGTGGCCCCGCAGGAGTAGCGGTCGATGGATTTGGAAATGTATACATAGCTGACACGGGTAACGACAGAATCGTGGAGTTGCCTTGGACCGAAACCGGGTATGGTGACCAAACGACCATCTCGTTCCCCAAGCTCAGTATCCCGATGGGCCTTGCATTCGATGGTCAGGGCAGTCTCTATGTCGCGTCGAATGGCAACGACAAGGTGTTGAAACTGCCATGGTTGGGGAGCGGATTCGGTCAGCCGATCAAAGTCGGGAGTGGGTTCTACGGTCCTTCTGGAGTAGCAATTGACAGCGTCGGCAATGTTTACGTCGCAGATACTCTCGACAATGGGGTGCGAAAAGTGGCATGGACCGGCACGACTTATGCCACGAGCGTTGGGATCGGAAATTACCATAGATTCCCAACAGGCATAGCGGTGAACGGGAAGGGCACTGTCTTCTATTCGATGCCGTACGACAAGTACATAGCGCAGTCGCCCTGGTCAGGCAGCGCCTACATGATTCAGAGTAACCTGCCATCTCAAGGACTATCCTTTCCGTCGGCTATTGCTGTGGATGGAAATTCCAACCTCTACGTAGTAGACACCGATAACAATCGGGTGCTGATGTTGCCTTGGAACGGCAGCGAGTTTGGCGATTTCGTCACTGTCGCAACCGGCTTCAACGCTCCCGCAGCCATTGCGATTGACATCCAGGGCAACTTGTATGTTGCAGATACTGCAAACAATCGAGTCGTAAAAATCGACCAATCAGTTTCCGCGTCCGTCAACTTTGTCAGCACTTACATCGGCTCTATGAGTGCAGACAGCGCAAAAAGAGTGCAGGTTGAAAACATCGGGAACGAACCTCTGACGCTCTCTTCCCTGGGTTATCCTGCTGACTTTACGGAAGGAGCAAACTCCGCAAGCGCGTGTTTCGAGTCCGTCTCGCTATCCCAATCCTCCGGGTGCGATCTCTCGATCGACTTCCTTCCGCAGACTGCTGGCTCTCCCCTCAACGAAACAGTGAATATCACTAGCAATTCCCTCACCTCGCCTGGCACGCTGCACACGATTCAAGTAACTGGCACCGGACTGGCAAAGCTGACTCAGACCGTCAGCTTCTCCGCTATCGCTAACACCACTTACGGCACAGGATCAATCCTTCTGAACGCCTCGGCAACCTCGGGTCTTCCAGTTAGTTATCAGGTTGTGAGCGGGCCGGCGATCCTTGCTTCAGGAGGGCGTTCTCTCACGATAAGCGGGCATGGAACCGTTGTGGTTCAAGCCCTCCAGGTTGGTAACTATCGCTACTCGGCCGCGCCGCCAGTTACTGCCAGCTTTATCGTCGCACCGGCAGTTCTCAAAGTGACACCTGTAAATTCCACCGCCGTCTATGGAGCGATACCAACCTCATTCAACTACACCGTGACCGGCTTTGTCCTTGGACAAAGCGCCACGCGGGTACTTACCGGCGCACCTCGGGTGACCAGCAGCGCAACCGCTGCATCCGAAGCCGGTACGTACACGTTGGCCGCATCCATCGGAACATTGTCATCTACCAACTACACATTTGTGTTTGGCACGGGAACGCTCACGATCACTAAGGCATCGTTGCGCGTGGCAGCCTCGTCAGTCACTGCGATTTATGGTTCGCCATTAACATCTCTCCCTTGGGCCATAAGTGGCTTCGTGAACGGGGACTCTGTGAAAGCCTTCACGGGCATTCCCGCGATGACTCCCGCCCTGAATTCGATGCCTGCAGTAGGCAGCCATACCGTCACTCCATCTTTGGGAACGCTTCAGGCCGCAAACTATACTTTCACTTTTGCTACTGCTGTACTTACTGTCACTCCAGCCGTACTGACAGTAAAAGCAACAGATCAGCAAGCGACTTACGGTGGCAGCGTGCCTGCGCTGACTTTCAGTGTTGCAGGTTTCGTACACGGTGACAGTTCGGCGAGTGCATTCCAGGGTTCGCCCGCTCTCTCCACCAATGCCAGCGCGCATTCACCCGCAGGTGTTTATGCGATATCGGTATCACCCGGCACTTTATCCTCTACTAATTACACCTTCAAATATGTAGCCGGATCACTTATCGTTGCCAAGGCCAGAGCCTCGGTCGTTCCAGGGAATGTTGCGATGACGTATGGCCATAGCGTCCCGACGCTGCCGTTCACGTTCACAGGTTTGGTCAATGGAGATACACCGCTCACAGCAATAACCGGCCAACCGACACTTACATCGTCGGCAACCGCGAAATCTTTACCCGGAAATTTCGCAATCACCGCGTCGATTGGCACACTAATGTCCTCGAACTACAGCTTCAAATTAGGAACCGGAACCATCATTGTAAGCAAGGCACTGCTCACGGTCACGCCAAGAGCTGCATCGATGACGTACGGAGGAGCTGTGCCAACATTCGCTTACGACTATGCTGGCTTCATCAATGGAGATGATCAAACAACCATTCAGGGAAAACCGATGTTCACGACGACGGCTACTCCGGCGCCGCCCGTCGGCACCTACACGATCGCCGGGGCACTCGGAACGCTGTCTTCACAACGCTATAGCTTCAAGGTGCAGAACGGGACGCTCAGTGTGATTAAGGCGAACCTTGCTATCAGTCCTGCAAATGTTTCGATGTCCTATGGCAGTTCCGCTCCTGCACTCACATTTAAAGCGAGTGGACTTGTCAACGGCGACAAAGTGACCTCTCTATCAGGGAGCCCCACATTCACGACGAAAGCATCTTCATCATCGGTGGTTGGAAGCTATACAGTTCAGATCTCATTGGGAACTCTCTCATCCCTAAATTATTCGTTCAGCTTCACAGATGGACAAATCACGATAACCAAGGCGCTGGTCACCGTAACTCCGCATCCCGCTTCGTTGGTATATGGGAGCCCGGTGCCTGTACTGACATGCGACTTTGCGGGATTCGCAAATCACGATACTTCGCAAGTTATCTCCGGCACGCCAAAGATCAAAACCGCCGTGTCTTCGACATCGCCTGTCGGCAGCTACCCAGTCTCTGTCGATGTCAGCGGGCTTAGCGCAATCAACTATAGCTTTGCGGCCGCAGCGGGCGTAATAAAAGTGACTGCGGCGCCGCTGTCGGTCAGCGCAAACAACCAAGCGATGCTCTACGGAAACTCGGTGCCGCAATTGAGCTTCACGATTTCTGGTTTCGTAAACGGAGAGGCCGCACAAAGGGCCCTCTCCGGGGTCCCGGCGCTGACAACCACAGCAGCGCCGAAATCACCGGTGGGCAGTTACGCAATCACGGCAGCAGCAGGCAGCCTTACGGCCCAAAATTACACCTTCACGTTCACCAGCGGATCCATGAAAGTGAACAAAGCGCCACTAGTTATAACAGCAAACGACCGCAGCATGACCCTCGGTGCCCCAGTGCCGCCCCTGACTTATTCGGCAACTGGCTTGGCGAATGACGAATCCCTTTTGTCAGCTACGGGCGGAATGCCTAGCGCATCAACGAAAGCAACTCCGAGTTCCACGCCCGGCACTTACCCTATCGTGATCTCGCAGGGAAAGATGAATCCCGCGAACTACGCCCTCACACTGGTCAATGGAACATTGACCGTGCAATCAGCTCCAGGAACTCGCTCGCCGGCTAAGCCATCCATCTCCCCAAGCGACACCGAGTAAGGGACGCGCAGAACTCCCCGTTCCGTAATGATCGCTGTAATGTATTTTGCGGGAGTTACATCGAAGGCAGGGTTGCAGATGCTCACGCCGTGGGGAGTTAGCTGCTTTCCGCCATGATGCGTCACTTCGACGGCTGATCGCTCCTCGATTGGGATAGCATCACCGGTAAGTGTTGCCCGGTCGATCGTGGACCATGGCGCAGCAACATAGAATGGGATACCATGCTCGCGAGCAAGGATAGCTACGGAATAGGTTCCGATCTTATTTGCTGTATCTCCGTTAGCCGCGATCCGGTCGGCTCCAACCACAACAGCTTGAATTCGGCCCTGACGCATAAGGCTTGCCGCCATGTTGTCGCAAATCACCGTCGTCGGTATATCGTCGGCCATCAGTTCCCATGCCGTGAGTCGCGCGCCTTGCAGAAATGGGCGCGTCTCGTCCGCAAACACATGGATATGCTTGCCGGCCTCGACCGCTCCGCGAATCACGCCGAGAGCCGTTCCATAACCGCACGTCGCCAGCGCCCCTGCGTTGCAATGGGTAAGCACTCCGCCGCCGTCCGGCATCAGTTCAGCGCCGTGTACTCCAATCGCCCGGCAATCTGCAATATCCTGGTCATACATCCGAAGAGCTTCGTCGAGCAGAGCCTGGCGAACCTCGCTGAGACTCGCTTTATTTGCTGACAACTCCGCAAACAAAGCCTTCATGCGGTCGATAGCCCAGAAGAGATTTACTGCGGTAGGCCGCGTGCTCGCGAGCAACGAACATATCTCTTCGAACTCTGGCGCGAACTCTTCGGTTGTCTTTGCAGTGGATTGCTTCGCGCCAAGCGCAACACCCATGGCCGCGCTCACTCCAATCGCAGGCGCTCCCCTGACTACCATGGTTACGATTACGTCGGCTACCTGTTGATACGTGGAAGCCGTCACATAGATTTCTTCGAGTGGCAGCTTGGTCTGATCAATAAACCGGACACCTTCCGGAGTCCATTCGAGAGTCGGAATCATAGCTCTTTTAGTGTAAATCCTACGGCGAACGTGACATCACTTCGCTTGATCAGAGCTGCTGAAGTATATTCGCGCAGTCTCAGCCCACTAGCTATCTGAGCCTCTCGTCGGCAACCGGTGAAAATGTTTTCAGTTTGTGCTGGACTGACACTCAGCGCCGTGATGTAGAGTGATCTTCGACGCGTCTTTCCCGCAGCGCAGGAGTATTGTCTTTGAGCCATACCAACCTCACTTATGTCGATTGGCTGATCATGCTGTTGTACTTTGTCTTTGTCCTGGGTATCGGTTTCGCTCTCAAGCGATTCATGAAGACAAGCAAAGACTTCTTCCAGGCAGGCCGCTCACTTCCTGCGTGGATCTGCGGCCTGGCTTTCATCAGCGCCAACCTCGGCGCGCAGGAAGTAATCGGCATGGGGGCATCCGGCGCCAAATACGGCATCGCTACCAGCCATTTCTACTGGATCGGCGCAATCCCTGCCATGATCTTTGTCGGCATCTTCATGATGCCGTTCTATTACGGATCAAAAGCACGCTCCGTGCCGGAATTTCTTAGGCTGCGCTTTGACGAGAAAACCCGCGCGCTCAACGCCTGTTCCTTTGCTGTAATGACGGTCTTTTCCTCGGGCATCTCCATGTACGCCATGGCCCGGCTCATCCAAACACTGCATGTATTCGATTACATCTTTCTCTCCGCAGGATTGCCGCTAGGCTGGATCTTCCATCTCTCCATCATTCTTTCGGCGATCATCGTGCTCGGCTACATCTTCCTCGGTGGCCTCACGAGCGCAATCTACAACGAGGTGTTGCAGTTTTTTCTCATTATTGCGGGCTTCCTGCCACTGGTGCTCATCGGCCTCAAAGCGGTCGGTGGTTGGAACGGTCTCAAGGCAGCAATGCCGAATCCATCCTACCTTCATTCCTGGCACGGAATGGCACACGCCAACACCAACCCTCTTGGCGTGGAAGTCTTTGGCCTTGCGATGGGCCTGGGCTTCGTGCTGTCGTTCGGCTACTGGTGCACGGACTTCCTGGTTATCCAGACCGCAATGGCAACTGACAGCCAGGAGAGCGCGAGACGCGTGCCTCTCATCGCTGCCATTCCTAAAATGTTCTTTCCGTTCCTCGTGATCCTTCCCGGCCTGCTTGCGATCGGAGCCGCGACGCCGAAGCCGGTGACCACAGAGAGAGTCGAGAACGGAGCCATTATCCGCCTCACGACTCTTCCCACAGAGCTTGAGGCCAAAGGGCAGGGCCTGGTCCCCGCCAAGGCAGATCCGATCACCGGGAAGATCGTTCTCGATACGAGCGGAAAGCCGCTATTGGACTACGATCTTGCGATCCCGTCCATGCTGCTGCACTATTTTCCAACCGGCATCCTTGGCCTTGGGCTTACAGCTCTGCTCGCCAGCTTTATGAGCGGCATGGCAGGCAACGTCACGGCCTTTAACACCGTCTGGACCTACGACCTGTACCAGTCCTACATCCACAAGGGAGCGAGCGATAAACACTATCTCTCGATGGGCCGCTGGGCCACAGTAGGAGGTATCCTGCTATCGATGGCAACAGCCTATGCGGCCACCGGCTTCAACAACATCATGGATACGCTGCAATTGGTCTTCAGTTTCGTGAACGCACCATTGTTCGCGACCTTTCTGCTCGGCATGTTCTGGAAGCGAGCCACAGGCAACGGGGCATTTATCGGACTCATTTCAGGTACAGTCGCCGCAATTCTGCATCATGGAATGACCCTGCCGATCGAGGCTCACACAGGACTACACGGAGGATGGATCGCGGTCATCCACCACTATCCGAGTGACATGGCGCAGAACTTCTGGACCGCGATCTGGGCATTCTCGACAAACTTTATCGTGACCATTGTGGTGAGCCTCTTCGGGACGCCAAAACCTGAGTCGGAGCTGGTAGGCCTCGTCCATTCGCTCACGCCCAAGCCTGAATTAGGTCATCTTCCTTGGTGGCGCCGTCCTGAGGCTCTGGCTGTTTTACTGCTAATCATGGTCATCACGCTGAATGTGATTTTCCGCTAATGAAGGACAGGAGAATGCAATGAATCTGGATTTGCGAATTCCGATGGGCTTGATGTTCACGTTTGTGGGGTTGATTCTTACGGTCTTCGGCATCGTGACGCGAGGCAGCGCGATCTATGCGAAGTCGTTGAATATCAACGCCAATCTCTACTGGGGAGTCGTGCTGCTGATCTTCGGCGGCGCCATGTATCTCCTGGGTCGACGAGGTCAAAAACGAGCCGATCGTGAACCGCCAAAAGCCGTAGATCAGGGCGCTGTTCGCAGGGCCCACTAGCTCCGGATTGGAACTCTAAACGTCTCTATGTACCAAGGTCCTCTGACGCAAACGGGCCGTTAGGTTTAATATCTCGGGACATGGTTCTTTCGCGACGGCAGATTTTTGCCGGTCTGGGCGTGAACAGACGGAAGAACCAACCATGGAGGTTCGATGACAGTCGAGTTCACCGCACGGCAGGTCAAGGTATCCAAGGTTATGAAAGACGGAGCTACAGAAGGAATTGAGCGTATCGCAGTAGTTCTGGGCAAACTAACAGCCGCAGCGCTTACCTTTCGCGCCGAACGGCATCTGCAGATCGTCGAAATATCCTTACAAAGCCGCCACCACAGCATCGTGGCTAAGGGAGAGTCCGCAACTCAGGAGTCGGCCTTGCGCGAGGCTCTCGCCCACGCCGAACATCAGGCACACCGCTTCCGGGATCGAAACCGCACGCGCAAGCGCCTGCCTAAAGTAGCTCCAACCGCCGAAACACGTGGCCCGAGAAAGACTGGCCGAGTCGGATTGGATGGGGCCTCGCAGAAGGCCGAAGTGGCCAAGCCGGCAATCGCGCGTGCTCCCGGCAAGCGGACCAAAGCTGCAATCACGGTCCACTCCTTCCCGGGCAAGCCCGCGGTTGTGGAGCCGCACATTCTAAGCGCCGCGGAGGCCGTCGCTATCCGGCCCATGACCATCGAAGAGGCGGTAAAAGAAACGGAATTCCGCGACCGCGATCTGCTCATCTTCCGCAATTCGGCAGGCGACTTGTTCGTGCTGCACCGCCGCCGCGATGGCGCAATCGAGCTGGTGGAGATTCCCTGAATCAGACTGAACTCGGTGCGACTCTCTTTTCTCTAATCGGAAGAAGCCGAGAGAGCTGCGCGAAAGACCGTTCGAATTCCTTGGGTGATTCGGTTTAGGATGAGGCCATGTCGCGTTCCCCAAAACGAAGTATCCCAGCGCCCTTAAAAGGCAGCCGCGATCGGGGCGCGATCTCCGGTAAAAACACCTCCAAAAAGCAGCCCAGCGCCGTAAAGCCGAGCTCAAAAGAGCTGGTCATAATCACCGGAATCTCCGGTTCGGGTAAGGCCTCAGCACTCAAAGCTCTTGAAGACTTGGGTTACTACGCCGTAGACAATCTGCCGCTCGAGCTCTTGCCCGATTTCGCGTCGCTCGTGCAGGCCTCCCCGGAAATCGAGCGAGCCGTCATCGTCGTCGATGTGCGCGAAGGCCCGACCCTGGAGCGGTTGCCAACGATTCTGCTCAAAGTCAAGAAGATGCTGCATACCAGTGTCGTTTTCCTCGACGCGGCAGATGCCGTCCTCGTGCGCCGCTACTCTGAGACCCGCAGACCCCACCCGCTGAGCCGGTCGGAGATGGTTGCGCGTTCCATCACATCAGAGCGCCAGATGCTCGAAGAGGTTCGCAACCTCGCCGACTTCATTGTCGATACCTCGATCTTCAATGTTCACGAGCTCCGCGCCTACATGCAATCGAAGTTCGGTCCCCAGCGCAGCGAAGATCGACGCACGCA
>Ga0206964_10388_pt1 | contig 10535 bp, 8 predicted proteins | sample Alteio_BWOrgHeat_25_FD_152980 | JGI IMG/M metagenome (GOLD analysis project Ga0206964, IMG submission 152980) | Enriched cells from forest soil in Barre Woods Harvard Forest LTER site, Petersham, Massachusetts, United States -... | ecosystem: Environmental > Terrestrial > Soil > Temperate forest >...
CCGGCGGACAGGCGGCTAACGAAATTCCAGATGACAATGGCGGCGCTGGTAGCATAGACGTCGAGCGCCAGTATTTTGCCAAAACGATAAAGCTTGTTGGCGTCCTGTACTTTACTCAGCGTCTGGGTGATAGGTACTTTGCCGATGTCTTTACTGCTCTTGCCAAAACTGGCGACCCGGCGGCCGAACCATTCTTCGTACTTGTCGAACCAGTACATGCCGGTTTTTTTATCCTTGCCGATCAGCGCGTCGGCCGTCGTGAAAGACGAAAAAACCAGCATCCATGCGGCCATGCGCCCTTTGACCGTATCGGTCCAGTTTTGGCGCGGCTTACCCTTCAATCGCTCATGCGCAATCTCGATGTCTTCCTTCGTGCCGAAGTGGCGGTTATAGCCATTGGCAATTTTTTCATGCGCGTTTTCCATCACCTGCATGATAGGAGCGAAGATATTGCCGCCATGGAACAGCACCATCGTATTGGCAATAGAGCCAGCTAAACGTTCCCCCCGTTCGCCTCTTTCCGCCAGCGGCAGTATTTTATTGGTCATAAGTTTGTTATGTACCCAGCCCTGAAAATTCTTCAGGTAATTGGGTACGCCGTGGTAGCTGTCCTTGCCGTATTTGGCGACGTACGCCAGCCAGGCGGTAACCGCCATGATGATGACTTTGCCCATCGTGAACTGCAGCCCATCATAGAATTTTTCGCCCTTAGTTTTAGGCGGTTCGGAAAGGGCAGTCTCGCCGTTGGTAGTGGTGGATTGTTCTTTTTCGCTGGCGTCCGGTTTAGCGGCGGTGGGGAGAAGGCTGGTCATACGGATTACACCGAATGCAGCGGCGGCGCATCCTGTTCCGCTGTCAGGCGGGCGCTGAGACGCGCAGTATGAGGCTGCGGCAGGATTTTTTTATGCGCCGGATCGGCGCGGGTGACGGTGCCGGAAAAATTATGCTCAGGCTCAATGGTGATCACGTTCGGCGTGGCGTCGCTGCCCGGCGGATCAAAATCGTCGCCGATCTCCTGCGGCATCCTGGCTTTCTTGGCGCCATTGGTTAGATACATGACGGAAGCGGTAATATAGGTGAACAGCGTATCCAGCGCCGCCAATCCAAACCACCGCTGTGACATGCCTTTTTCCTTGGTAAACCAGTGACCTTCGGGCAGAACGGCTTTGGCCATTTTATTGATGTTGCCGACGACAAAACGTTCTACGACGGCTTTCCCGCCATGATAATCGTCTTGACCGTGATGAATCCCCGTATTTTTGCGATCCCGGAATGCTGCATTGATTACATGGCCGGCGCCCACCACCGATAGCCATGCCATGGTACGGCGTTTAAGCGCGTTCCACGGCGTTTGATGCGGCTGTTCCTGTTCGATGTAAATTTCATCCGGCGTTTCCTTATGCCCGTCCGGCGCATGCTGGTCGACGCCCATTTTTTCATTGATCCAATGCACAATAGGGCGTTTGCGATTTTCGGCGAAAGTTCCTGGAATTAACAACGCCCAGCCGCCGCTGGTCAGCACCGAGGTTTTCAATACCGTCTGCGCATGGTGTATGGCTTTTTCGGAAGAGGCTAATCCAGTCGAAGCCACCAGGTTGCCCAGCGATACCGCGCCCTTATCCAGTTTGATTTTCCCTCTGCCGTGAATGAAATAATCGGCGATGGCCAGCGAACTGATCAGGTTCACCCAGTAATTAATGCCTTTATAGACCACCCAATTATAGATTTTTTCACCTTTGCTCATCTCGGGCTTGCAAGGCGGCAGCTCCGCCGCCTGTTTTGGCATGGTGTGGCCGGAGGGGACGTAAGCAGACCCGCCAGCGTCCACGCGCCATTGCGCCGGTTTTGGTACCGCGTTATCGGTTTCTTCTTTATCTTGTTTATTATCAACCATTTACTTAAATCTATCCTATGCACAAAATATGGGCACACTACTCCACCTTTATTTATAGCATGAAAAAAACGGTAAGATTGTGAAAGTTTGATGAAGAATCGGGGGATAGGCCAGTCAAATGAGATGTTGCGCTGGCTCTCCGCCGGTCATCGCCACCCGGCTGGTATGCAGCGTCGGTGGTTTGACGGCTTTTCCCTTGGGTGAGCGCGATAGCGGCGCGATTGCGCTTCCGGCAAGGCACAAGCCTCTTCGCACGGTTGAGGTTTTTCTAGGGGCGTTACTGCATTGTTGTCAGAATGTTTTTTTGCGCCAAGCGCCGCTAATCCTTTATAGGTGATTTCGTGGAAAATGGAGTAAAAAACGGTCAGGCCAAAATCGAAGCCGATGGTACGGTGCAAAAAGTCCCAATTGGATTGCCATCGCTTGGGAATGTTAGGATCGCCCTCGATATGTTCGAACGCCCCTTCCAGGAGCATCTTGCCTGGTTTGATGCCGATCTTTTGCGCCAGCCATTTGGTACTATTGCCGATCGGGTCGTAGAGGTATTTGATCAGCGGCTTGTTGAGGGTGGGCATGGGATTTACAATAAAAAAGGGTATGAGCGCAATGAACCGCGTCGCCATGCCGGTAAGGAAATCCTGTTTAGGCTCTTCTTCGATTCGGCAATAGGACTGCTCGAACTTAGGATCGTTCTTTACCGCGTCTTTTCCGTATATTTTCTCATCGAGCCAGCAGATGATTTTTCTTTTGATCTTCCGGTTTTCCAAAACCATCATCGGCGGAATGATTGCCGTTCCTCCCGCCATAATACTTGTGAGCATGGTACCCCATTTGGCACCTTCATTGACTGAATTTTCCTTGCGAAGCACAGGCTTGAGCAATTTCTTATAAAAATTTGCAAGCGGTTCGCCAATATGCGCTTTACCCCATTTATTTCTAGCTATCAAATAAGCAGTAGTAACACCTATGGCGGAGTTGAGCAGCCAATCGACGCCCCGATAGGTAATTTCATTGTGAATTCTTTCACCGCCTGTAATGAAATGATTTGAGTTGTAAGGTTGGCCGGCTTGCTGTGGGCAAGCGGATTCCTCTGCCTTATCCTGAGCCGAAGCCGAGGGTTCCGGTCTAGCGTCACCGCCCGGCAAATCTTTATTTTTATCAGTATCTAATCCCGTTGGTTGCACCAAAAATCCGGTTCCTTAGTTATGAATACGCCAGACACACTACTTCACTTTGCTACTCTACCATATTTCAGCGAAAATAATTGTGAAACTTATGTGAAGAAAATACGAAAAATAACTGTGAATAGAGAGGGTTATCATCCGCGGACAAAAAAAGGGCGACCCGAAGGCCGCCCTTTCGATGGATAAATAGTTGATATAGGCTAGAAATCCATATCGCCCATGCCGCCCATTCCACCCATGCCGCCGCCGCCAGCATTGCCACCGGATTTCTTGTCTTCCGGCAGGTCGGCGATGATGGCTTCGGTGGTGATGAGGAGGCTGGCGACCGATGCAGCACCCTGCAGCGCGGCGCGCACGACCTTGGTCGGGTCGATGATGCCGCTCTTGATCAGGTCGGTATATTCGAGCTTCTGGGCATCGAAACCGAAATTGGTATCGGTGCTTTCCAGCAGCTTGCCTGCAACGACGGCGCCGTCCAGGCCGGCATTCTCGACGATCTGGCGCAACGGCGATTGCAGCGCGCGGCGCACGATGTTAATGCCCGCTTTTTGGTCGTCGTTGGCGGATTTGAGCTTATCCAGCGAACGCGACGCATAGAGCAATGTCGCACCGCCGCCTGGCACGATGCCTTCTTCGACGGCAGCGCGGGTAGCATGCAGCGCATCGTCCACACGGTCTTTGCGCTCTTTTACTTCGACTTCCGACGAGCCGCCGACTTTCAGCACGGCGACGCCGCCGGCCAGTTTGGCCAGGCGTTCCTGCAGTTTTTCCTTGTCGTAATCGGAGGTGGTTTCGTCAATCTGGGCGCGCAATTGCGTGCAGCGCGCTTCGATTGATTTTTTATCACCGGCGCCGTCGACGATGGTGGTGTCGTCTTTGGTAATGACGATTTTCTTGGCGCGGCCGAGGCTTTTCAGCGTTACGGTTTCGAGCTTGATGCCGAGGTCTTCGCTGATGACTTCACCGGCAGTCAGCACGGCGATATCATCCAGCATGGCCTTGCGGCGGTCGCCGAAGCCGGGAGCTTTCACAGCCGCCACTTTCAGGCCGCCGCGCAGCTTGTTGACGACGAGAGTCGCCAGGGCTTCGCCTTCGACGTCCTCAGCAATGATGAGCAGTGGGCGCTGCTGCTGAACGACCGCTTCGAGCAGTGGCAGCATTGGCTGCAGGCCGGAGAGCTTCTTTTCGAAAATCAGGATGTAGGGATTTTCAAGTTCGACTACCATTTTTTCGGCATTGGTAACGAAATAGGGTGAGAGATAACCACGGTCGAACTGCATGCCTTCGACAGTTTCCAGCTCGAATTCCAGGCCTTTGGCTTCTTCCACCGTGATAACGCCTTCCTTGCCGACTTTCTGCATGGCTTCGGCAATCTTGTCGCCGACTTCGTGGTCGCCGTTGGCGGAGATGGTTGCAACCTGCGCCCATTCGGCCTTGCCGGTGACCGGCTTGCTCTTCTTCTTGATCTCGGCAACGACCGCATCTACCGCGATGTCGATGCCGCGCTTGAGGTCCATCGGGTTCAGTCCGGCGGCAACCGCTTTGCTGCCTTCGGTGAAGATGGCCTGCGCCAGCACGCAAGCGGTGGTGGTGCCGTCGCCTGCCAGGTCGGCCGATTTACTGGCCACTTCGCGCAGCATCTGTGCGCCCATGTTCTGAAACTTGTTGCTGAGCGTTATTTCCTTGGCCACCGTGACGCCGTCCTTGGTGATACGCGGCGCGCCGAAGGATTTGTCGATGATGACATTGCGGCCGCGAGGCCCCAGCGTGACTTTCACGGCATTCGCCAGTTTCAAGGCGCCCGACAGAATCTGCTCGCGCGCGTCGGAACCGTATTTGAGTTCTTTGGCTGACATAAAATTTACTCCGTAAATTGTTGCTAGTTGCTAGTTGCTGGTAAGTGGCCGCTAGAGACTAGCAACCAGCAACCAGCAACCTCTTTATTAAGCGGCTTTTTTGCCTGCTTTATACTCCTCGATGATTCCGATGACATCACTTTCTTTCATCACCAGGTAATCCTTGCCGTCGATTTTGATTTCGTTGCCCGCCCACTGGGTGAACAGCACGATATCGCCCGCTTGCACGTCGACGGGAATGCGTTTGCCGTTTTCATCCTTGGCGCCCGGGCCGACGGCAAGCACTTTGCCCTGCTTCGGCTTTTCCTTGGCGGTATCGGGAATGATGATACCCCCGGAGGTTTTCTCATCCTGCTCGAGGCGCTCGACGACCAGGCGGTCAGCCAACGGTTTGATTTTCATATGCTTGCTCCCTAACATTGGTTAGATTGGGTTAAAATTCCAGCGGCGAGCCTTAATGGCCGCGGAGATTTGTGTAGGTCATATAGCGAGACAGAATAGTGCTTTCAAGGGTTAAATGGCGATTTAGTAAAAAAAACAATATAAAATAGGCCACTCTGCCGCTAAAAACAGGGCATGAGCTTGCTTTCTTACCTGCCTCCAGATCCCAATTGCCGGCTTTGCCCGCGCCTGTGCGCTTTCCGTCATGAAAATCGGGAGCTATATCCCGCTTTTTTCAATGGGCCGGTGCCATCCTTTGGTGAATTGGATGCGCCGATGCTGGTGGTGGGGCTGGCTCCGGGCCTTAAAGGTGCTAACCGCACCGGGCGGCCATTCACCGGCGATTATGCGGGCATTATTTTATATAACGCGCTCCTGAAACATGGGTTTGCGCAAGGTGAATATAAGGAACGGCCGGATGATGGGCTGAAGCTCACCGATTGCCGCATCACCAACGCTGTGCGCTGCGTGCCGCCGCAGAACAAGCCGGAGCCGGTCGAGATCAAAACCTGCAACGCATTTCTCAAAAATGAAATCGCCGCCATGCCGAAGTTGAAAGTTATTCTCTCGCTCGGCCAGATTTCCCATAACGCGGTCGTGCGCGCGCTAGGACATAAGGCCACGCAGGCGAAATTCACGCACGCAGCCATGCACCGGCTGAACGACATCATCTTGCTCGATAGCTACCATTGCTCGCGTTACAACATCCACACGCGCGTGCTGACACCGGAAATGTTCGGGGAAGTAATAGCTCACGCCAGGACGTTGCTTGGACGATGACAAATATAACCGCCATTATCGTGACTTATAACAGCGCAGGCGTTGTCGGCGAGGCGCTGGCTTCGCTTAAGGCGCAGCCGCAGATCGCGCGCATCATCGTGGTGGACAACGCAAGTCAGGACAAATGTTGCGCCTTCGTCTCCACGCATTTTCCAGATGTGCTGTTGGTACGTAACGAAAAAAACCTTGGCTTTGGTATGGGCAATAACATGGCGCTGCCGCAGGTGGAGACGGAATTTGCCTTGCTGGTCAATCCGGATGCGGTATTGCAGCCGGGGGCGGTAGAAGCCTTGCTGGCGGCGGCGGCGCGTTATTCCGAGGCGGGTATTCTTGCGCCGCGTTTGTTTTACGAGGATGGCAGTGGGCAGCCCAGCCACAAGACCAGTCTGTTCCAGCGCGAGCAATGCCGTGCGCCTTACATCGAGCCCGAGGGCGATCTGTGCGCGGAATTTCTATCCGGCGCGCTGTGGCTGGTGCGCATAGACGCACTACACAAGACGGGATATTTCGATCCGGAAATCTTTTTCTATTACGAGGACGACGATCTGTGCCTGCGCATGCGTAAAGCCGGTTATTCGCTGGTGCTGGTGAACGATGCGCATGCCGTGCATGGTATGGGAAAGTCCTCCGCGCCGTCGCCCGATAGCCGTAGGTTTCGACTTTATCACGACATCTGGTCGCGGCTCTATATCGAATATAAATACCGGGGCAGGGAAGCAGCGCAGCGTATGATCGTCCATAAATACTGGCGCTATCGCTTGTGGCGCCTGACCAGTATCCCCTCGCTGGTCGGCCGCTATGGCCCGCGCCTGCAGGCGGTGAAGGATTTTATGGCCTATCTGGAATCCATGCATTCTGCCATTCGCGGGGACAAGCGATGACATCCTGATGCTTGTAATGGAAGGTGAAATCATATGGCGCGAGGCGGTAAGCGCCGCTGTTGTAGTTGCCGTAAGAGAAATAATAAAAATCATAATCCGGCGGGAAGGCGGCGCGGATATTCGCTGCGCTATGGTCGAATGATTCCAGCGTCGTCGGTGACATTTCGGCGATGATAAGGGGGCGGTCGTGTTGCAATGTTTGCGCCAGTCCCTCCAGCACGTTCTTCTCAAACCCTTCGACATCGGCTTTAAGCAGCGTGACGGGAAGCAAATGCTCCTGTTCGGCCACCTCGTCGCCTACTTTGACCACGATCTCTCCCAACAGCGTATTATAGGTAGTGTGATCTTTGACAAAAGACGCCGCGCCGAGATTGCTATCGGGACCGGCATAGAAAGGCAGGGTTTCCTGCCGATTGCTCAGTCCGAACGGAAATACGCGGATATTGCTGATGCGGTTGCGCGCGATATTGGCCTCGAATTGTTTGCGCACGCGCTCGAACGGCTCGAAGGCGTAGACCTGATCGGCCAGCGTTGAAAGATAGAGTGAATGGTTGCCCGCATTGGCGCCGACATCGGCAAAGACGATAGGGGAGAGGTTTGCCGCGCGCAGGCCGCCGATGACATCGCGCAGGAAATGCAACATGTGTTTTTCATGCGCACCGGTGAAATAGATCATGCGGTCGATGAAATTGACCAGATTGCCGCTGAATCGCAGTCCCATCAAATCGGCCTCAAACGGAAAATCCTTCAGCATGGAAGGGTGCAGGCGTTTGATGACCGACATGCGGTATTTATACGGAATGGCCCGCTTGCGGCTGGCGGCGATGGCGCATTTTGCGATCAGGTTCTGCATATCTGGCTTCTACTATTATTGCCGCAGCCGCACCAGCCAAAAATGCCGACAGAAATATTTGTTATGTTATAATATAACATTTTTCTTGCCATCCATGTTTTGAGGCGTTATGAACTTTCGCAAGTCACATGTGAAAGGGATTCCCCATGAAAAATCTATACCTGCTCGGAATCGCCGCCAGCTTTATCGCCACCGATGCTCTTGCGGATGACAACACCGTTTCCGAACCGCTTGCCATCACCATTACCAAATATTTCGATAACGCGCGCAACACCATTCTCCCCGAAACCGGCGTCAGCGATTATACCGTGACCCAAACCCAGCTTGATACGCAGTCACAAGGCGAGAACGCGCCATTCAACGAAGTGCTACTGCGCGCGCCCAGCGTGGCGGAAGATTCGTTTGGGCAGGTGCATGTGCGTGGCGAGCATGCCAATCTGCAATACCGCATCAATGGCATTTTATTGCCTGAAGGCATCAGCGGTTTTGGGCAGGAGCTGGATACGCGCTTCGCTCAAAGCGTCACGCTGCTCACCGGCGCATTGCCTGCACAATATGGCGACCGAACTTCGGGTGTCGTCGACATCCAGACCAAAAGCGGTGCTTTCGATACGGGCGGCAATGTCAGCATGTACGGCGGCAGCCATAGTGATTACAACCCCAGCCTTGAATATGGCGGATCGAGTGCGGGCTGGAATTATTTTGCCAACGGCAGCTACCTGCACAGCGATCTCGGCATCGAGAACCCGACCTCCAGCCGCAACCCCATCCACGACATGACCGACCAAGAAAAAGGCTTCCTCTATCTCTCGCACACCATCGATCCGACGAGCCGCATCAGCCTGATACTGTCCAGCTCGATCGGCGATTTCCAGATTCCCAACAATCCGAACCAGACGCCCGGTTTCACCATCACCGGCGCCAGCGTCATTCCCTCCGCTGACCTCAAGGAAACCCAGCAGGAGGAAAATCATTACGCCATCCTCGCCTACCAGAAATCGCTGGACGATTTCAATTACCAGCTTGCCGCCTTCAGCCGCTATAGCAGCGTTCTGTTCAACCCCGATACCACCGGTGACCTCGAATATAACGGCATCGCCAGCCATGTGGATCGCACGATCATCTCCAACGGCGTCGAAGCCGACGGCAGCTATCGCTTAAATAGCGACCATACGTTACGCGCCGGGCTGATTTCGACCATCGACCGTGCCACCAGCAATACGTTTTCGCAGGTGTTTGCCGGCACCGGCAGCGGCGATACCCTGACGCAGACTGGTTTTACTCCCGAGGGTATCAGCGATGACCACGCCAAAACCGGCTACCTCTATGGCACATACTTGCAGGACGAATGGCGATTGACGTCAAAGCTGACGCTCAATTACGGCGCGCGCGCCGACGCGATGCAGGCGTTCGTTTCCGGCTCGCAACTCAGCCCGCGCCTCAACGCCGTCTATAAAGCCACCGACACCACGACGCTCCATGCCGGCTATGCCCGTTATTTCACGCCGCCGCCGATGGAGCTGGTCAACCAATCGAGCATCAGCCTGTTCAACGGCACCACGGGCAATCCCCCCAGTACGGAAGATTCGGCAGTCAAGCCCGAGCGCGCACATTATTTCGACGCCGGGGTGATGCAGCGCGTGACCAGCCATCTGCAGCTGGGTGCGGACGCCTATTATAAAGTAGCACGCAACCTGCTCGACGAGGGACAGTTCGGGCAGGCACTAATCTTCTCGCCGTTCAACTACCATTTCGCGCAGATCAAAGGCGGTGAGCTGACTGCAACCTATAAGCAGGATGCATTTTCCGCCTACGCCAATTACGGCTACGTCTACACCAGCGCCAAGGGCCTCGCTTCCGGCCAGTTTGAGTTTGGATCCGACGAACAGACTTATATCAACAGCCATGCTGTGCATCTCGATCACGACCAACGCGCCACCGCTTCCGCCGGGGCCGCCTACACCTTACGCGATACCACCTTCAGCACGGACCTAATCTATGGCAGCGGCCTGCGCCACGGCTTCGCCAACACCAGCCATTTGCCGTCCTATACGCAGATCAACCTTAGTGTCGAGCAGACATTATCCGCCATCAACAACGGCCTCAAAGCGCGCCTCGACGTCATCAACCTGTTCGACAAATCCTACGAGATACGCGACGGTACCGGCATCGGCGTCGGCGCACCACAATTCGGTCCGAGGCGGGCATTCTATGCGGGGATGAGTGAGACGTTCTAGGGTTACCGCAACACCCACACCAGCCCCAACACCGTTGCCACTCCCACCACCGTCCACGCCAGCGCCAGCCATTGGCGCTGATGGCGGCGGCGAGTGAGGCGGATGGCCTCGATGCTGAGCGGATGCAATCGGATGCCTTCAGGGTCACCAAACGATTTGAGGGCGTTTTCCATGCGCGCGAACATCAGCGGGGTTTTTCGAATAATTTCCTCCGTCTGCCGGCCAGCATCTCTGATCTTACCCATCGGGCCGAACGTGGCCGACGCCCAGTCCTCGATCAAGGGGCGTGCCAGTTCCCACATGTTGAGGTTGGGATTCAACATGCGCCCGACGCCCTCGGTCACCATCATGGTTTTCTGCAACAGCAGCAGTTGCGGCTGTACCTCCATCTCGAATTCCCTAGCAATCT
>Ga0206964_10389_pt1 | contig 10483 bp, 9 predicted proteins | sample Alteio_BWOrgHeat_25_FD_152980 | JGI IMG/M metagenome (GOLD analysis project Ga0206964, IMG submission 152980) | Enriched cells from forest soil in Barre Woods Harvard Forest LTER site, Petersham, Massachusetts, United States -... | ecosystem: Environmental > Terrestrial > Soil > Temperate forest >...
ATGTATTTTATCGTGCGTGAAAAGGGCCCAAAACTCGGAGGATTGGTAGTAGGTTGGTCAAGTTCCGGGAAGGCGGTTTATCAGGCACTGCGCCGTGGATCGGTAAACGCTGAGCGACTGATCTTTACTGATGCGAGCGTCAGTTCACGTGCAATCAAAGGTGTGCGCACGGGTTATGTTGCGAGTCTTCTGCAAAAAGGTAGTGATGTTGTGGCAGTCAAAGACGGAGCGGGTACGATGGCCACTGATCGGCATTGCCACGCCCTCGCGGACACCGGCACGGACCATGTTTCGTGCTGTTGACCGCCGTAAATCGTCGAAGAGCCGAGATGGAACAGTCGCTGTTTCTTCGGTCCCAGTTACCGGGGTACCGTTCTTGTCGAGTTGGGGCTTCACAAGACCGGCAGCCCTACAGGCGGTTGCCCAGGCCTTTTGGAAATCACCGATTGGACACCCTTCAAGATGAAACACGAACTGAGAGAGCGCCACGGTGTTGTCGTCTCTCGTGAACTCGCGGGCAACCCAACGGCGTTCGATGATCTCGGCAAGATCTCCTTCAAGCACGATCTTATGCGATCGGCCGTTCTTTACGTTCTCGGCGCGCCGCCCGTTCATCGTTGGAATTACGGTGACAGTTTACCTAACCACTGAATTAGGTTTGAGCTTCACACTGCCCGTCTGGTTCGCCTTGTCCTTCCCGGTTATGCCCATCACGTGATCCAGCGAGGCAACCAGCGATCGCAAACGTTCTTTCAAGAAGGCGATTACTCGCCTTACCCAGCTTTGAATTTGGGGATTTGGGCTTCCATGATTTATACAGGACAAGAGGCGGATCGACTGATCCACCTCCGTCCCCATAAGCCAGAGTGTTTCGCGAACGCTCGCATACCCCCCGACTTGTGCCCAGGGCTTCGTTCAGTTCGCGAAACAGATCCTATCTGCTGACCGCTATACTGGCTTGCAGATCCGTTGGACGAACAATCGGCAACGGAGGCTTGGTCACGACCAGTTTGACCCAGAGGGCATCCCCGCCCCTGAAATAAGACGTCCCGTTCGCCTTGCGCAATGCGTCCATGCTGGGCTGTTCCGTTCCGGAGGCTGCTTTGGTGAAACCCGGCAGCTCAAATATGACCCATGACCCCTGGTCCATTTCGGCCAGACTGAGAGAGACTTCCTTTCTTTCGGTCTTCACCAGGATCTCGGTGCCGGCACGCACAGTGCTCTGGTTGCCGGTGATGTGAAATTCCTTGCCATTTCGAACAAGCGCGATGGGCGCCTGCGGAGCAGGACGAGGGGCCGGAGCAGGACGAGCGGCCGGAGCGGCACCAGCGGCTGGACGATTTCCACCGATCGAAGAGAGCAAAGCGAACCGAGCGGTCCGAGTTTCGATATCGACTGTGCCTGCAAGTTCTCCTCTACTGTCCGAGAGATTCAGGCGACCGACATCGCCGGTGCACACGGAGGCGTTCCAGGTCGGCTGGATCTTGCAGGTGTCGTCAGTGACGACGCTGTCGTTCTCGCCGTCGTGGAGCATGATGTGGGAATCGCGGATGCCGGTCACCGAACCGTCCAGGTCGTGGATGGACAGGGTCCGGTAGCCCACGCCACCCCGGTTGTCGTTATCGAATCTGGTATCGATTTTCGGAAAATACACCGGCTTGGCATTGACGAATTTCGCACCGCTGATGGTGCTTCCGGTACTGACCCCCGAGCTCGCGAACAACAGCCAGGAAAGCGCTCCCGTTTTTCTCCGATCGTTGTCCTGGAAATTCACGAACGTCGTGTTCACCACATCATCGCGGTAATCATAGTATTCGTAACCGCGGATCGGGAAGTCAGGGATCAGCTTCTTGGGCAGGCTGCGGCCATAGGCAACTTCCTCGGGCGTCGTGGCATTGCCGCTATTGTCGGTCTCGCCCACGACCAGCGAATCAACCAGACGTGTTTTAAACCGTGAGCTGCCGAGGTCGCCAGCGGACGGCGTCATGCCAATGGCATTGTCAGCGAGTTTCAAGTCGCTGAATACGAAGAGGTCGCCCCGGCTCCAGAGACCACCATTGCGGTTCTTGTAGCTGGTCAAGCTCTCGAAGTGCGTCTCCACCCCTTCGCTATCCAGGTCCGCAGGATTTGCCAACGGCAGGAACGGGATGGTGGCCAGACCGAAGGTGTTATCTTCGTAGATGTTCCGGTCGAACATGAACCCGTCGAAGTTGGAATGGGCCACGTTGCCTTTGAATGCGCGCAGCGGCGTTCGGCGCGGCCAGATGGTCTTGCTGACTGCCGAATCCTTGAACGCACCTTGAGGGTGTTCCGGCAGAGACAGCCAGAAACCGTTCTCGTCGGAACCGGCCGCTACATTGTCGATGAAGCTATTGTCCGGGTTGGTGATCCAGTAGGCCGCCACCGTGTTGTCCGAAGGCAGCAGGGTGTTCCCGTGGAAGCTCCTTTCCCTGTAGTTCTGACGATTGGAGTCTCTCTCTCCGTTGGCGGCGAGATTCGTGGGCACGCATTCCAATGTCGGATGACATTTGGTCTGGATTGCCAGGTTCTTGATGAATTCATTGCCGTGCTCGATCCCGTCTTCGAGGAAGAAGCAGTGGCCGACGGTGTTGTAGGTCACGTTGTTTTCCACGTGCAGGAAGTTCGTGCCGTGCACGGTCACGCAGCGGTTGTAGGTGTCATGGAGCGACGCGTTCTTGATGTACTGCCCCTTTGCGTCGCCGATCAGATGCCAGTGGATCGGATAGCGGGCGAGAGTCATGTTCTGGCCCATTCGATTGAATTCGACGCCCTCGACAAACATCTTGCTTCCGACCATTGCCATGACGTGCCCACCGTAGAAGGACTGTTCCGCATCGGCCGATGCCTGCAGCTTGATATTGCGCGTCAGCATCGCGACTTCGCCGCGTTCATCCACGTCGAAGGTGATCTTGCCGAAGTGCATGTAGTCCAGCTTCTTGTCTAGCGTGATCGTATTCCCCCTGATAGCGGCAATGGTTCGCCGCTCGGCCTGCCGCGGATCGAAATCCGTGGACGCGAGGACAATCTCGTCGCCGACCCGCCAGCCGGCGGCGTTCAGGACCTGAATCGAGGTGGCACCTGCGGCAGCGGTGCTGGACAGCTTCGTCCAGGTATTGGTTTGGTTACCGTGCAGGTTCAGGGTTCCGCCCATGAGCAGGATGCCGCGGTCAACACGGTTCGTCGTTCCACCCACTCCACTGATGTCTTCGCCTTTGACGTTGTCGGTGAAGGTGATGGTGGCCTTGCGCGTGTGAGGGGCCTTTTCCGTGCCGATCTCCAACTCGCCGTGTAACATGATCCACTCGGTGGTGAGTTCAACGTCGGCAGTGTTTGCAAAGCTGAGCTTACCGTTAACGGTCACCCCGTTCAGCGCCGGCGTGTTGACGTCGAGCACCACTTCCTTGCCTGCGTCAATGGTGACCTTGTCGCCTGCGACGGGCACCTTGCGGTTGGGCCAGGTCGCCGGATCAGACCACTTCGTCGCCTTCACTGCCGACGCTCCAGGACTCTGAGCCTGCACGATAGCGAATACGCCGACGAGCAACGATGCCGAAATCAACGACAGGAAAAGGAACGAGCGATTCTTCTTCCTCATGACATGAGCCTCCGATACCTGAAAAATGACCACGATCTGCTCGGCACAGGATAGCGTGAAACGGATAGAGCGTAGGAGTTTTAAGTGAGGCAGGGCGAGTATTCGCTGCCTCGTCTGATGCCGCATAAACGCCGCCTGCACCATCCCGAGTGACCACTGCCCGAGGACGTGAATGGATTCGTTTCCATCCCACCATTCATTCAAGAAAGCGGGTTCGTCGTAGCCTGGCAACCACGAGGAGGCTGGAGGAGCGAGTTGGTGTAGAATGAATGTCATCAAATCATCCAACGGGAGCAATCACATGAATGTCCGCCACCTCGTTCCGTCCGTGAGCCCTCGGCTCCTGTCCATGGGATCCCTAGTATTGGCGGTTAGCCTGCATTACGCGTCAGGCGAAGACCTCTCGAAGTTCAAGCGCATCGAGCCGCAGTTCATCGCGGCGCTGGGAGACCCCGGGGCCACCTCTGGCAACGGCGCGCAATCATGGGGCTTCTGGAACCAGGATCCGGGCCCGCGCGCTTGCAAGCTGGACCACTACCCTCAATTGAAGGCGACCGGCGTGGCGCCGGCGCAGTGGAAATTCGACGCTTCGGATTGGTGGTTGGAAGAACACGGCTTCATCATGGAGAAGCCGACCTTTCCGCTGGCTGCCGGGAAATATCTCGTCACGGGTGACCGCAAGGTGACGACCGTGCTGACAGTTCACCCCAAGGACAAAAACGGCAATCAGCGGTGGGAACTCGCCGACGGCGCGACCCTCTACGATGTCACCCATCTCGGATGCCGCTCCGCACGCTACACGCCGGCGAAGGCTGCCAACGCGTGCTCGCCCGAGAACGCTCCCACGAAGGGTTTTCCTGTGAATCCGGGGGCGGCCATGCCTGTCGTGAACGGCTGCCACAAGCAGGACTACGAAGTTCTTATCGTCGTTGGGGTGCCCGCCACTCACTGAACTTCCCAACAGGCCGATTTACGGGACTTTATAGGCACAATTGGGTTGGTGCTATTGGATTCAGTTCTCTGTTGGTTTTTCCGCGTGGTCGATGACGATCACCTCTAAAGGAGCCTCCGTCGCTTCCAACTTCAGGCCGAGTTGTTCTTGAAGAGCGGTAAAGAGCGAGGGGCTGGACGTATTACCGAATGCGTTGTTATCGACCGGCGCATATTTAACCTGGAACGTAAACTCCCCCGCGACGCCGGTGCGATCCACAACCGGACGGCTCGCGACACCGGGCAATCCAAGCAACAAGGCGAGCTTCTCCATGGAAGCCTTTCTGCCGATGAGCAGTCTGTCGGAAACTTGCGCGGCCGGATTGCCGCTGACGTTCAATGCTGGTTTCTCGTCGTCCTTTGAGGCCGTCAATTTAGGGCCGTCCTTGGCGACGGTGAGCACATACACCGGCATCTTTTTCATTTCGCGGCGTACGAGGACCTTGAAGCGATCCGCGAGCATCTTCTGCAGCATCGCTTCGAGCGCCGGTGCGCGGCCATCATGCAGTTCAGGAACCGTATAAATGGGAGAATCATTCGGCATCAGCGCCTGAACATCGAATTGATCCGACCGAATCCACGACGGGCCGGCCAGTCAGAAAATCGCATTCCCGAAATTCGCAGCTGCTCGCCGTGATGCCATAGCTCCACTTGATCAAGTTGTACAACGTCATCGCTTTCGCAGTAAAACGATGACCCTCGACATTAGGGACTCCGCCCGGTGCACCGTTCGTACCGCGTTGGCCACCCGTTACGATTGGATTGACCGGTCTCACAGACACGACTTCGAAGACCAGCGGCGGATTCTGTACGGACAGAATCAACGCCAAGGCCAGTAGGCTATACATATTAGTTCTCCGAAAGGTGTTTGAACTGGATCGATCCTAAGCCGCCGTATCGAGAAAGTCATTTTTTTAATCCCGAGAAGTCGCTAGCGACTTCTCGCCAACTGAGGGGAAAATCTCTTAGAGCCGATGAATATTTATGGCGGTATATTTGCGCTTGAGATCATCCACAAGCTTTTTAAACGCGGGCAGCTCACGCAGATTTGCAACGTGCGGGTCCAGCTTAAAGAATGGCCAACAAGGGAAGCCTGTATCGGCAGTTCGTTCCAGCCAGGCCATGGCTTCGTCGGTTTTGCCCAATAACGCATAAATGCAGGCCACTTGATAATAAGTGTGGTGGGTATGACCGGTACTACGCGGGGACGCTAGCGCTCGGAGGGCACACTCATGGGCGGGACCGCTTTCGTTTCGGTGGGCATGTACCATCCCTTGCAAGCTGATGAACCTCGACTCGTCTGGATAGATTTTGAGACCCGCCGACAAACGCCGTTCAGCCAAATCGACATTTCCAGTCATCAACGGAGGCTGTGGGTGAAACCAAAGGGCCTGGTGATCCCATGGGCTTTCTCGAATCCACACCTCCCCTGCGGTTTCTGCGCGAGCAAAGTCCCCGCTCCAGAGGTACAGAATCTCTCGATTCTTGGCGTGGGCTCGCTGGACTTTTTCATGTGCTGTGCGTGCTTCCTCAAATCTTCCGATATGCAAACAAATCGAGGACATCCGATTGTGAGCCTGCTCACTGTTCGGTTGTGCCGCCAGCACCAGTTCCAACGCTGTTATCGCTTCGGCGTGCTGGAAATTCTTTGCGGCGCTCCAGAGAATAAATGCCCGTGCCAGATTTGCCTCGGGTAGTGCAGGGTCGATTGCCAACGCCCTATGGTAATGATGCTCGGCGGCCTCAAGTCGAGCTGGCCTTGAATCAAAGCTGAAATAGATGTTCATTGAGACATAGGAGAGCCACGCGTGTGCCAGAGCGAATTCTGGATCGCGCTCGACCGCTTTGGACAAGTGCATGATTGCGCTATCCAGTGTTTCGTGGCGAATGGAGTAACTCTCCCGGAGCCCGGTCATGAATTCGTTATAGGCCTCGGGATCGCTACTATACCGGTCGCGTGACTTTGGCACTCCACGGGAGAATCGGGTTTGGAGGGATTCCACAACGCGACGTCCGATTTCATCCTGCACATCGAAGACGTCCTCCATGACAAAGTCGTGTCTCTCAGACAGAACACTTTTTTGCGCGACGCCGTCGAAGAGTTGGATCGAGACACGCCACCGCGCTCCCATCTTCTGGACGCTGCCCTGTAAGACGTGGCGGACGCCCAGATCGCGACACGCGTGTGTGGGGTCGGCTCCAGCGGCATAGTTCAGAACCTTCGCCGTCGGAAGTACAACGAGATCTTCAAGACTCCCGAGCATCGTAATCAAGGAGTCCGCAAAACCTAGCGACAAAGCCTTCCGTTCGTCAACTTCATTCAAGAAGAGAAAAGGCAGTATCGCAATAGACGTTACGAATTTCTGGCCGGGTTGGAATTCGGGGACAGCTTCTTGTTCAGCTCCGCGGGTATCAAGGGCTTCGAGTACTGCGTCGGCCGATGGATAACGCGCCGGGGCGCTTTTGCATAGGAGCTTTCGAATAATCGGAGCCAGGTGCGTATATGGAGAGTTGCCATCGACAGGAGGGGGATCATCATGGAGTATAGCGTGCAGCGTATCGACCGTTGAGGCCTTAGACCATGGGTGCTGACCTGTCACCATTTCAAACAAAATGATTCCGAAAGCAAATAGATCACTACGCTGGTCGACTTTATGCCCCGAGATTTGTTCCGGGGACATGTAGGCGACGGTGCCCAGAATCTCCCCGGGAAGGCTGACAGCGGTTGGAATATTTCCAATGCCACCCTCAAGAGCGGTACGCTTCGCAATGCCAAAATCCAACACTTTGACGCACCCGTCGCGACGAACCATGATGTTTGCGGGCTTCAGATCACGATGTATGATGCCCGCATGATGGGCAGCGCCCAGCGCCGCCAGCACCTGCCTGGCAATTCGCAGTGCTTCATCAAACGGAATCGGACCGCACGATAGCCGATCCGCTAGTGTTTCACCCTCGACAAGTTCGAGGATCAAAAAACGCGAATCCCCAAATTCCGCAAGACTATAAATAGCAGCGATGTTCGGATGATTGAGCGAAGCCAGAACCTCAGCTTCACTTTGAAAACGGCTGACGCGATCGGAATCGTGCGCGAACTCTCCCGGCAAGATCTTGATCGCCACTTCACGCTTTAGCTTCAAATCGCGTGCGCGATACACCTCGCCCATACCGCCCTTGCCGATGAGGGCCGTTATCTCGTGAGAGCCAAGGTTCGTACCAATGGTCAAAGCCATGATTTAGCAGGGCGATTATAGAACAAACAAGGTTAGTGGGCGTATTACCGCTAGGGTTCATCGAAAATCCGCGGCGACGAACATCCGGCTTCGCTTCAACATGGCATTCAGGAACAATCATGGCTTCACATTGCGTAAGCGGGCCAAGGCTGCGGAATCGTAAAGATGGCCCTGCTTGATTACGACCGCGATACGCCTTGTGTTGCTGATGTCCTGCAAAGGATCGGCATCTAACAGAACGAGATCAGCGGATTTTCCGGCTTGAATGCCACCCACGGACTCCGTAAGGCCGAGGAACTCTGCGGGCCCCTCGGTTGCCGCCCACAGCGCCGCCGCCGGAGTAAACCCGGCATCTACAAAGAAGCCCATCTCTTCGTGTAGGCTTTGCCCTGGAATGGAGCCCTTCGACTCCAGGTAGCTGCTTTGGTCGGTGCCTGCGAGAATCTTCACTCCATTGCTGCGCATCAGCGCGGCGAGATCGCGGTAGGCGGATCTGGTCGAAGGCCAGTATTTCGGATCGAAGAAGCGAAACGCACTGACTGTCGGATCCAGCCAGGTACCGTTGTTCGCAAAAGTCTTCATCAGGGAGTCCAGCGTGTCGTGATCGCAACCATTGGGTGTCGACGGTTTTGGATCCATGAGCGCCAGGCATCGCTTGGGCAGAAACTCAAAATGTTCGATGCTCTTCTGACCCAGGTCAGATGCCTCCGCAGGCGCTATATGTTCCGAGACATGGCCGACAAAGACAAGCCGTTTCGCTTTCGCCGCATCGGCAATCGCACGGGTAGATTCACGAGACAGATGGTCGTGAACTTTGATGAAATCGACCCCCATATCTGCGAGTTTGGCCACTGTCGTCCTGGCTTCTTCCGACCCGTGAACGATCCAGGTGTTGTAATCGGCTTCCGACGGCGGTCCTTCAAGCGCGGGACCTGCGACCAGCAGACGCGGGCCTTCGAGTGAGCCTTCCTGGATTCGCTTTCGCGCATCCAGCGCTACGTTTGGAACGTTCGCCATGTCTCGCGCGCCCGTGATTCCCGAAGCCAGCAAAAGCCCAAGCGCGCGGGGGTCATCGGCCACGTGGATGTGCATGTCCCAGAGGCCGGGAATCAAAAACCGTCCCTTGCCACTGATTACGCTTGCTCCATTGGCAAGCTCACCTGAAGCGGGTCCGACGGAGGCTATCCTGTCTCCGTCAACAACCACGTCAATGTGGGGCAACAGGGTTCCTCTTTGAACATCTACAACCGTCACATCGACAATCGCAATCGCTTTACGGGATTGATTGTTGGATGCACAGGCACCGAGAGCTAAAAGAAACAGCAAGACTGCGGGCCGACACTTGACCATCGGTTCAAGGTAGCATGCTTTCCGTGTCGCATGACTCTCCCGCTCTACTTGTCTCGCCGACGATTTCCGATCAAGGCTAGCGACTTATCGCTAAGTGAACGGATATAACTTTCTAGAAGGCTTCTCCGACATTAGATGCCGGGACGTAGCCGCTCAATTTGAGGATGGCTGATATACATGGTCAATGACGATGACATCCACGGCGGTTCTCGACGACTGGAGTTTTAAGCCCAGTTGTTCCTGAATTGCTTCAAACAGGGGCGCTGGATCGTCGGGTCGGCTCTGCGCCGGGGGTCTTTGACCGTGTTCAAACTCACTGGGCGTCCATCTTAGCGTGAAATCAAATTTCCCCGGTATTCCCGTCCGATCCACAACTGGACGGTCGAGAAGCGCCTCTTGAAAGATGTGCGCGAGGTCGGCCATACCGACATTGGTTGCCCTGATGAAGCCGCTCCCGACTCCAAAGGCAGGTAGTCCGGACGGATCAGCATTGCTCGGCTTCAGTTTCGAACTCCCCCCTGTTGATTGGAGAATAAACACCGGTAGCTCTCGTGTTTCGCGATGCAAGGCAAGTTGAAAACGATCCATCAGCATTGTACGCAGCATCACTCTCCACTGTTGGCCGGTAATCGGTCCACTTCCACCAGGCTGGCCAACGAAATCGAAAAGCATCAATTCAGCCCACGCCGGAGCAGCGATGACCTGCTGGCGATGAATCTCGTAAGCAAAGGTGAGCACCGACTCATTCCCGATAAGTCGCAATCTGTTACGTAACGCGAATACTCCCGAGAATGCGACTTCGTCGACTTTTTAGGCGAGTGGGCCGTCCGTCGAACGGGCCGCCGCAGTGTTGCTCGCCTCAATTGGCTGAGGGCTTCTGAACGGAATCGATCACGATGACTTCCACCGGTCCTTTCGCGGATTCCAGGCGCAGCCCGAGTTGTTCCTGAATTGCGGTGAAGATCGATGGCCCCGAGAGATCGGACGCAGGCGGCGGAGACTCAGGACCGGTTCGTCCAAACGGCCCAATCCCCTGATTCATATCCGGGATCCACTGCAGTTTGAAATTGTAGAGTCCTTTGAGCCTGGTTTTGTCGATAATGTTTGCGCCCAATTGCGCCGACAACGCACGGATCAAGCCCAACAACGACACACCCGCCGCTTCCACTTCACCTCTTCCCACGCGCATCGACCCTCGCGGCAGCGGTTCTCCCCTTTGTGGAACGCGCGGAGGAGGAGACCCGGGTTCGGGAGGCTGGATGGCGCTTTGATCCTCGGACAACTTCAATTTCGG
>Ga0206964_10390_pt1 | contig 10480 bp, 9 predicted proteins | sample Alteio_BWOrgHeat_25_FD_152980 | JGI IMG/M metagenome (GOLD analysis project Ga0206964, IMG submission 152980) | Enriched cells from forest soil in Barre Woods Harvard Forest LTER site, Petersham, Massachusetts, United States -... | ecosystem: Environmental > Terrestrial > Soil > Temperate forest >...
CAATTAGGAAGAAGGCCGTCAGCACGATCTCCGCGACGAGACATGCCAACAGCGAGTAATGATCCGGAGAGTTTGCTCCATATCCATTCGTAGCAAATCCGCCAAGCTTGAAATCAGGCTTTCCACTGGCGATAACATAAAGCACGCCCGACGCCAGAACTGCTCCAATCACCTGCGCGATGATGTAAGGCAACGCTTCACCGGCAGGGAATCGCTTACCGGCTACCAGGCCTGCTGTTACAGCCGGGTTCAGATGACACCCTGAGATGTGGCCAATAGCAAACGCCATGGTGAGCACGGTGAGTCCAAAGGCCAAAGCCACGCCTGCGAAACCGATGCCAAGGGTTGGAAATCCCGCGGCAATCACTGCGCTGCCGCATCCACCAAATACCAGCCAGAAGGTGCCGAAGCATTCGGCGACCGAACGCTTGATTAAGGTCATGGAATTCCTCCGTCTCTAAAATGTGTGGCCAGTGACGCGAAAACAATACACCTATCCCGGAGGTTGACGCAAGATAACTTACTGAAATGATCTAAAAGTGGAACCGGTAGCGCAGCTCGGCAGAGAGCAGGCGCGGATCATTCCAATGAAATCCACCAATGGTGAGGGAATTATCTTCAAGCACGCGATGGTTTGTAACATTGACAACATTTACGGCTATCTTCCAGTTCTCCCCAAATGTTTTCCCCGCAGCGACATCAAATGTTGTATGTGCCGGCAGATAGGCACCTTGGTACGGACTTCCATTTGTTGGGTCGCCTCCGAGGCCGTTCGAAAAACCGGAACCATAATATACGTTGGTCGAAAACCAGCTCCGCATTGGCAGTTGAGCCGTGAATCCGGTATTCAGCGTGTGACGCTGATCATGATCGACCGGCTCATAGTCGAATCCAGCATCGCACTCCGGAGAATCTACCGGAGCACAGATGAGGCCTCCAGTAATGTTGCCGCGCTGTTCGGCTATCTGATTCGAATAAGCAAGATGAAATCTTCCCCAATGCCCTAACTGTGGCGAGCGAATGGTTGCTTCCCAGGCCCGCACAAGTGCTCCGTCCACTGTAATCGGAAAATAGATATTCGACTCGCCAAGATTCGAGTGATCCAGGAAGTTGTTGATCCGTGTCTTGAAGTTATCCACATCCAGCACCCATCCCTTGACGGGTATCTCAACCCCGAATTGATGCTCCTCATCGCGCTCGCCGTGCAGTGGCGTGAACGCCGTATTGCTGGCATTGGCAAAAGCCAGCACAGGCCCGGTTACAGAAAGAAGTGGGGGCGCCTGATAGAACCGCCCGTAAAAGCCTCGGAAAACCCATCGAATCCGTGGCACCGTAAGGGTAGCGCCAAATCGAGGATCGGCCTGGTTCTCCACCACATCTGCCTGAAAGCTTTGAAAGCGTAGTCCGGCTAACACCGTAAACCAGCTTGTTACTCTCCAGTTATCGGAAACATAAGCTTCCATCAGGCCGCCCGAAGCTGAAGCCGGCTTTCGGAAATCAGGTTGGCTGCCGTCATTAAAAATTGCTCCAAAGACGTTTTCATCATGCTGGCCCCAGCCATAGATGCCAGTGGAAAGATTGTGCCCACGCCAGTTCCAGATCAGGTTTGCCTGCGCACCCACGTAGTTACTCGTGCGATCCCACGTACTCGCCACGGGAAAGTCAATGGGCTTCGAGTCATAGTTTGCTGTATTGAGATGATAGAAAGGAGACAGCTCAAAGCTGGCTTTTCCATGAAGTGTTCTCACCCACGTTGCGAGCAAGAAAGCATCGCGTTCTGTCTGTCCATCACGCAGCCCACTTGAGTCATAGTTCATGTTCTCCCAGCTATTCGGGTCAGGATCGTAAGGTACCTGGAAATAGTCCTGACGAAGTTGCGCCACGATCCGAAACTGATCCTTCTGCCCATGATTTATCAGGACGGAACCAAAACCACTCTGGCTGTTGGTTGCGTCATGGACAACCTCGGCAATAGGAGTCTGCAGGCCATAACTGGATCGTGATCCGGCAACGCTCGCATACCACGCGACATCAGCGCTATGGTCTCCAAAGCTTAGTTGGACGTTGCCGGTCTGAAAGTTTCCGCCACTCAGCACTAACTCGCCTTCGTGATCCCGTTCAAAACCATTGCGCGGCAAAACATTGAAGATCCCGTAGGTGCGATCTCCCTCGTCGGCTGCATAACTTCCGCGTTGCACCTCCAGCGTTTCCATGTCTTTCGGATCGATCTGCGGCCCTACATTTGAGCCTATGTTCGTATTGGGAATGGACACGCCATCGATGAGCCAGCTGGTCTGGTGCCCACCGCGCATGTGCAGCATGTCGTGCGTAACGTAGCTGCCAGGCACATAATCCGTAACTACGGCGAATGAGCTTGGACGTAACGCACCCGGAGTGTGGTCGATCTCGTCGCGACTGAGCAGCGTTGTGGGGGTTATCGAATCACTCTGCGTCAAAGGCGCTTCGACATGTATGACTGTGCTTACGCTCGCGATTGCCAGGGCAAAATGCATGACCGGATGGGTTCCCGATTGTACGTGAATTACCTCTTCCTGGGCTGCAAAACCGGCCGCTTCAACGTGAAGTCGATAGAACCCAATCGGCACATCTGCCAGATCAAAGGCGCCCTCTGTGTTTGATATGACCTTTAATTCGAACGTAGAATCAGCAGCTCGTAGCGAAACGTCAGCCCCGGCAACGGGAAAGTGCTGCGCGTCATGAACAACCCCATGAAGCGTGGCGAAGACGGTCGCCGAGCAGGGCAGCGACGAAGCCCCAAAGATTAAGACGATACCGGTGATAATGGCAAAGGTGCGCAAGCGCATACAACCCCGATTCAGGCAGAAATAAGACAGATATATTGCCCACGCAGAGCTCTGCTTTGGAAAAACGGCAGTTAACAAGCGGGAGCAGCAGGGTGATCTGAATTAAAGGATTTGTACGGCGGGAGGGCCGCGTTTGGGCCAATTGTGGTGAGTGCTGATGAGTGCTGCAGGCGTTTTCAGGAATGCAGCCCGCAATTCATCGACAACGTCCGAGGCGCCCGCAATGCCGCCAATCAGAGCTGCGGTGGGTGGCGCAATCGAGACCAGTGCTCGTGGCGCCCAAGGGCAGGAGCCTTTCGCGGAAATCGCCGTCTGCCGCGTCGCTGTGGCATGTGAATCTAGCAGGCAGTGGTGCACACCGTTGCGACGGCAGCAAGCCGGCAGCGAAGATTCATCGCCATTCGCTCGCCATACCGTGCTCAGTGCGCTGACGGGAACAACAGCCAGCGCAGGTCCCAATCCGAGACCTATTGCCAGCAAAATGGAGAGAATCCGTCGCATCCGATCTTATGCTACAACAGGGGATAAACTGCGGAACGTAGACATGTCCGATGATTTGGCTAAGGTATTATCAAAAAACGCCGAATACGCGGTGACCCTGTCCGGAATGGTCTGTGCATCGAGTTCAGGAATCAGTTCATATAAAGGAAGTTAAAAGTGTCACAAAGCTCAGTTTCCCCCCTGCCGTCATCGCCTCAGACCCATCCATCGCGTTCCTTTCGAGTAGCCATTTTTGGCTTTGGCACGGTAGGCAGCTCGGTAGCCCGAATTCTCGTTGAGTCAGCGCCCGCCGGATTGCACCTCACCCATATCGTCAATCGGGACATAGCGCGAAAGCGCGTCGATTGGATCCCGTCCGACGTGACCTGGAGCGAAGATCCTGAATCTATCCTGAGCAGCGCGAACGGGCCGGAGATTATCGTCGAGTTGGCCGGTGGACTCGAACCAGCAGGCACCTGGATACGCCAGGCTCTAACCGCGGGCAAAAGCGTGGTAACGGCGAACAAGAAGCTGATCGCATTTCACGGCCTGGAACTCGAACGGCTCGCGTCCGACCATGGTGCGCATCTGCTCTTTGGAGCCGCAGTGGCGGGCGGCATCCCGGTAATTCCAGGGCTTGAGCATGGACTCGCAGGTGACCGCGTCGAGCGTATCGAAGGTATTCTCAACGGCACGTGCAATTTCATCCTTAGCAAAATGGAACTAGGAGCGGACTACGCAACAGTTCTGAAGGAGGCGCAGCAACTCGGCTATGCCGAGGCCGATCCGACTGAAGACGTCGGCGGATTTGACGCACGGGCAAAACTGTCGATTCTCATTCGGCTTGCACTGCGCGCTCAGGTGCATCCCGAAGAGATAGAAACCTGTCCCATCACCGACGTTACCGCGATCGATTTCTCTTACGCGAATGATCTCAAATGCACGATTCGTCAGATTGCGCGAGCTGAGCGCGTCGATGGCCAGTTGGCTGCAACGGTGCGGCCCATGCTGGTTCCCCTTAGCTCACCTCTGGCATGGTCGCACAGTACGGAAAACATGGTGGTGACAACCGGTCACTACGGAGGCGATGTAATCTTCTCAGGGCATGGAGCGGGTGGCCATCCGACTGCGGTGGCCGTCGTAAGCGATCTGATTGGGCTCGTACAAGGCTCGTGCAGAATTGCGATACCGTCTTCGCCCGCGAAGATCAGCACTGAATTAGAGGTTCCCCACTACATCCGCTTCCTCGTCAGCGACCGGCCCGGCATTGTCGCGGCTATCGCCGGAGCCCTGGCTCGCGAAAACATCAACCTCAACGCGATCCTGCAAAAGCCGGGCTATCCGCTTGATCATCTGCCGTTTGTCATTACTGTAGAGCCCTGCCGCACGTCAGCCCTCAAGCGGGCTCTTAACGAAATTGCGCAACTACCCGCCTTGCTCGAGAAACCCCTCGATCTGCAGATACTGGAGAAATAAGCCGCAGTCGGATTATCTGGCCTTCTTATGACGATCGGTCAAGCATGGACACGGAGTGCATTCAGAATAGGGGTGCTCAGTGCCGTGATGTTGTTGTTTGTCTTCAAATTCGCCGCTGCAGATTGCAACCTTAGAGGCGGAATTGAAGTGTCAGCAGAGAAGCGGAAAAAGTTCCGGAGCATCCCGCGCGAAACGCCGGATTGGGCCGCGGTGCAATTCGATCACGCCATTGACTACGCGACAGCGGGCAATTCGCAAAGAGCGCTCGCCTTGCTTCAACAAGCACTCGCACAGACGCCGTGGCTCGATCCGTCTGCAGAAAAGGCCTTCGCGTCGCTTCACGATTGTTCGCAATTTCAGGAGTTGGTCGAGCGCGAGCACCGAAAGTTTTCTCCCGTTCAATCCAGTCGAGTAATCTTCACGATTCCGCAAAAGGATCTGATTCCTGAGGGCGTGGCTGCTGATCCTCTCGACGGAACGCTCTATGTAGGCAGCATCTACCATCGAAAGATCGTTAAAATTAGTGCTTCCGGCAATATCTCAGACTTTGTAAGTGAAGCAAAGGACGGTCTTCTCGGAGTTCTGGGAATCAAGGTTGACCCACGTGACCGAAGTATCTGGGCAGCAACTGAACTGCGGGGACAATCCGAACTTTTTCACATAAATCGGGATGGCATCACAATCGCCAAGTTTCGACCGCAGGAGTCGGGCATACACGAGTTCAATGACCTGGTAGTTACGGCAAAGGGTGATGTGCTCGTGACCGACGACTTGGATAACGCGGTCTACAAACTGGCGGCCGGAAGTGGAAAGCTGTTACGCATGCCCTTGCCGCAGCGCACGTATCCCAACGGGATTGCGCTGTCAGCGGATGAGAAATCCGTTTACGTGGCGCATACATTTGGAATTGCGCGAATGGGACTCGACGGGAACGGAATCGCCGATCTACGAAAGCCGAACGATATAAGTCTCGCACAGGTAGACGGATTGTACCGAAGGGGAAACAGCCTCATCGCAATTCAAAATGCATTCGGCGGCGATAGGATTGTACGTTTGCGCCTGGCTGCAGACGGAAACAGTATCGTCAGTGGCCAGTTATTGGAATACAGATCCAAAAATCTGGATCTGCCCACCACTGGAACGATCTTTAACAATAACTTCTATTACATAGTTAATACTCAAATTGACCATGAAAAAGATGGAGTTCTTAGCGGAGAAGCCGTCCTGCAACCGGTCAGGATCGCCGTCATTGCGCTGAACTGAGCCAGATCGAAAAACAATATGAGCTCAGGGATGGTTTTGCAGTTCGGAGATTCTTGCGCCTCCACTCAGACTGCGGCGGGCCCGGTGCTCTCACGCACGACCAACTCCGGTTCTACAACGACTTCTGCCAGCAGCGCCGAGTCTTCAGGGTCCGCGATGCGCTGAAGCAGAAGACGCGCCCCCCGCTTGCCCATCTCATTGAGCGGCTGGCGCACCGTCGTGAGGCTCGGCGTATAGAATGCGGCAGACTGAATATCGTCAAAGCCCACCAGAGAGACATCCGTCGGTACGCGTAGACCTGCCTCGGTAAGTGCGCGCACAGCTCCGATTGCGGCAATGTCATTGAAGCAGAAGACCGCCGTAAATGCCTTGGTCTCCTGGAGAAGGTGCTTCATGGGGTCATAGCCGATCTCGGGCGACATAGGGTGGTGCCCAGTCTTCATGCTCCAGCTGCCGGAGTGCGAGTTGCCCGCATCAATACTTACGACGAGCGAAGGATCGAGCAGCAAGTCGAGCGAATGCGCCGCCTGCTGAATGCCCTCCCAGCGAAATTCGGAATCGGGAATCGCTTTCGGCCCGCGCATAAAGGCAATTCGTCTGTGACCAAGCTCATATAGATGCCGCAACGCGAGATCCGCTGCCTTACGGTGATCGAGAATAATATGAGTGACGTTGGGCTCTGAACCATGCGCCGAAATGGCAACGACCGGCACCGGAACATCGATCTCCGCCGGTGTATTCAGAAGCAGAAATCCGTCAACAGCGCGCTCGACGAGCATGCGCGGGTACTCCTCCATGAGCTCGGGGCGCCAGTCATGGCACGCGGTGAAGTAGAAGTACCGCGCATTGGTAAGTTCCTCAACGACACCACTCATGACACGTGTAAAGTAGCCCTCGCTCAGATCAGGCGCGAGCACGCCGACACTCATGCTTCGGCTCTGTCGCAGCGACCGCGCAAAATAATTCGGCCGATAGTTGAGACGCTCCGCCGCCTCAAGCACACGCTGCCGCGTCTCTTGCGGAATGGACTTGGCTGACGGCGAGTTGTTGAGAACAAGCGAGATCGTGGTCTGCGACAGTTGCAGATGCTCCGCGAGCATCTTCAGATTCACATGCCCAGATTTCAACTCCGGTTTGGCCTTTGGCATCCCATGATTTGTAACAGAACTGCTAGACGCAAGTAAATGGATTTTCCAAAGGGGTTGCGCTGGCTTGCAGGAACTATAAGCTTTCAAACGCTATCAATGAACAATCCACTGTCGGCAAAAATCATCAGCCGGAGTTAGAGCACTCCGGCTGATTCGATGATTACAGAGATTTATTGAGGGAGGAAGTACGATCCACCCCGAGGGACTTCGACTACCGGTTCGACCCTGAACCAGAGCCGGAGCCAGATTGCTGACCGGTACCATGCTGGCCCTGCTGACCCTGGCCACCTCCATGCTGGCCTTGGCCCTTATCCGATTGCTGCTGTTGCCCAGGACGATTCTTCATATTGTCGTCTTGCTGCTGACCTGCCTTCGTCGACTTGTCATTGAACTCTTCGGGTTGCTTCGTCATCACAATATCTCCTGTGTTTGGACAGCGACACTTGCAACGCCGCTGACCTGTGATAAGAAGCGAGCCCGATCGGAGCGGTTGCCTGCGAAAGTCATTACTCCGACTGTCAAAATATAAGCCGTGATGCAGAAAAAACGAGGGCACAATACTCCTCCACGCGGTAAATCGGCAAGCCCTTGAGAAGCCGACAAAGAAATGCATAAACATCTGAATATAATAAGGTTAACTTATTATCCTGAAGCCCATTTGCTCTGATCAAAACATAGTAAAAAGCTTCCACGAAGCTATCGATCAGTTACCTAAGTCCAATAGGTTGTCTAAGTCGATGACTTTCCAGTAACTTCTCTCGTGGCTTCCCAGGCCTTCGCATATTTCCAGCTCGTATATCCCGAGTGGTACAGGTGAAAGAGAAGCCCCTCGCGCCCGTCGAGAAATCCGCCCCGGCAAATGAAGTTCCAAACAAAAGTCAGTGCAGGATTGATCACAACCATGGCGACAAATTGCATAAGTCTCCGGCAGCTTCGCCCCCTGCGCAGCACCAGCTTCACGCTTGCCGAGCTATACCGATTCATGTGCTCCAAATAAAGAGCTACGGTCGGGTACTGATAATGAAGCAGGTCGCTGCGCAGCTTTCCTTTGGGACCGGCCCACTTCGGGGTCGCGTGCGGCTCGGTGTCTTCAGGCAGGCGTGCTGTGCCCTGCCGAAAAAGTCTCAGCTTATAGTCGGGGTACTGGCCACCATGTCGCATCCAGCGGCCGAAAACCTGGTTGAGCCGCGGTACCCAATAAGCCTCGTATTCAGGAGTGCCAGCGAGCAGGGCTCGTATCTCCGCTCGCAGTTCAGGAGTCATCTCTTCATCGGCATCGAGAGAAAACACCCACTCTGAGGTGCATTTATCGATGGCCGAGTTCATCTGCGGGCCATAGCCCTTCCACGCTTCGGTGAAGACTTTTACTCCGAACTCCTCCGCAATCGCAATTGTCTCGTCCGTGGACCCTGAGTCGACGAGGACCAATTCGTCCGCCCAGGCAACGCTGGGAAGCGTGCGACGAAGATTGGCCGCTTCATTCAAAGCCAGAATTGCAATGGAAATCTTCATGGAGAGTCAGGAAACGAGACACGACGCCTGCAAAATCAACCAAGTTAGAAAACCCGAATCAGGGCGCGTGCTCTTCAATCAGTCGCTTCACCAGGGGACTGAGCACCTCGCCGGTCCGGGCCAGCACAAAGCCCTTCCCTGTGTAGTCGAGCTTGAAGCTGGTACTTTGCGCGGAGATCCATATCTGTCGTACCGGAGAGTTTGGGGTTATCACAAACTTGCCGGCAGGTTCTTCAAAGACCACGTAGAGAGCGCCGCCTCGCTCCTCAACTTCAAAATTACCGTCATCCTCAGCGGCATAGAGCTCCCGCTTCAGTGCCTCGATCGCTTCGTCGGCCACTATGCGAAATTGCACATCATCCATCATGGGGAAAGTGTATCAATTCGTAGATAAGGTGGGTCCCAGCGAGGCGGGTCTCTATCTTTTCCCACTTTGGGTTTCTTCGGCCTTTCTACCATTTTCTCCGTCAATTCACTTGCCCCTAGTCACCCTCTCATCGGTTTGGCCTCAATATCTCCTCGAGCAACACCATCTCGACTGGAGGCAATCGTGTACGTACGAAAGCTCATCGGATTCTGTTGTGTAGCTGCATTACCGGCTGCGAGCGCGGCATTGGAACCAGCTCCCGATCCGGCGCGATTGGTTCGCGAAGTAATCTACAACGAACTGCATGACCACGATACGCATGGTTACTGGCGATACTGGGTGCAGCGCCGCTCGGTCCAGAAGATCGACGTTGAGGACCGGGTAGAGACCCTGGACGGCCCAATCGCAAGGCTCGAAAGTACGAATGGACACCCGTTGAACGCGTTGGCGCGTCAGGATGAGGAGCGGCGCCTCGACGAACTCTTGAATTCACCGAGCGAACAAGCCCAGCATCGCAAAGAGTATGCCGATGACGAGCACCGCATCGGCCGTATCCTCGCGCTACTTCCCGACGCTTTCCTCTACGAGTCGGTGCAGGAAGAGCACCGTTCGGAGCTTCTGCCGGACTGCCCTTGCTACCACCTGAGATTTCGTCCGAATCCGGGGTATCCCGCGCATTCGATTGAGGCTCGCATCTTTCATGCAATGGCGGGCGATCTCTGGATCAGCGCTCAGGGCAAGCGGCTTGTCAGACTCGACGGCAAGCTTCAGGAGAACGTGGACTTCGGCTACGGCATCCTCGGTCGGCTCTACAAAGACGGGTGGTTCCGGCTGGAGCGCACGATGGCCATCACCGGCAACGGCAATGCTGACTGGAAGACCAAGCGGCTCGAGGTACACATGAACGGCCGCGCCATGCTCTTTAAGACAATTGCGCGCGAAACCAGTGAGGTCCGCGGCGGGTTTGTGCCCGTTCCTTCAAGCTTGAGCCTGCAACAGGCCGCGGCACTGATCCGACAGGAGACAGATACGCCGGCATTGGTGGCCGTATCACTCGCCGCATCGCATTAAGGTGCGCTTGGCGCTGTGCTAGAACGGAATATCATCGTCGGTGATCTCCGTGGAGTGCGAGTAATCTTCCTGGCCGCCGGAGGGCCGCTGATCGAAGCTTGCCGTACTGCTGCCGCGCTGTGGGTAGCTGCCGCCTTGGCCGCCCTCCTCGCCGCGGCCAGAGAGCAGCGAGAGGTCTCCTATCACGATTTCGGTGCGATAGACCTTTTTCCCGCTTTCCTTATCGTCCCAGCTGCGAGTAGTGAGCCGCCCCTCGACATAAAGCTTGTTGCCCTTCTTGACGTAATCGCGGACAATCTCAGCTAGCTTGCCGTACGCGGTGAGGTTATGCCACTCGG
>Ga0206964_10391_pt1 | contig 10471 bp, 9 predicted proteins | sample Alteio_BWOrgHeat_25_FD_152980 | JGI IMG/M metagenome (GOLD analysis project Ga0206964, IMG submission 152980) | Enriched cells from forest soil in Barre Woods Harvard Forest LTER site, Petersham, Massachusetts, United States -... | ecosystem: Environmental > Terrestrial > Soil > Temperate forest >...
TGCCTCTTCTGCCAGCCGAGAATAAATGGCTGATAGTAGGAATCGGCGAATCCACCGCCTCCGCTGATTGCTCCCTCAGCATCCGAGCTTAGTGAGTTGTTTGCGATAGGCAATGTGGCCGAAGCTGAAAATTTTGGGCTGCCCAATATTGCTATTTGTCTCTTGCTCACCCATACGAAACTGTTCATGTCCATCATCACTGAGTTTTGTCCGGTGGCCAGGATCTCACCGTTCGGTCCCTTTAGTTGATCACGGGCGTAAAAGAGGAACATGTTTGAGTAGGCAAATCCAGATTCGGGCGTAACCCCGGAGTTAGTAGCACTCATCCCCAGAGGATACACACCCCTAACTTGCGCCCCGGCGGGCAAAACGAAGGCGGAGACCACAACGACTACACCTACCAAGGTCATCCCGACACGGGTAGATTTCTTTTCATGGATTTCCAATGATCTTTTCCTCCCGCGTTTTTCCTAAGTCCTCATGAGGTCGAATGTGACACGGCATTCGCGACGCGATGCGCTGTGGCCGATGACTTAATTGACTAGTGAAGACAACACTTTAGTGTGCACGCCTTTCATATCCATTGGTTTTCAACCGGCCCAGGCGGAACACAACCAGTCGACACCATCACACAATGAAATTCAACTAGGACAAACCCTACGAAGACCCCTGGATTTCTGATCTTGACGATAGCTGAAATCATCAAGCATGCGTCGCCCGAACTGGTGGCACGTACGCCGACCAGCGTATTAATCAGCGAATGCTGCAAATATCCATGGAACTGTACAAGCCAGGGAAAGTTATAGATCGGCATAACTCAATCCACACTTGTGCAATAATCGGCCTGACTGCCGGATTTCAGGTGCATTTTATGAAGCGTGATCAGAATGGAAAAACTGAACCGAATAACGGGCACAGCTTTTCCAAGGTTGCCATTGGAAAAGCAGCTCCTCTCGGCGCCACAGTCACATCTGAAGGGGTAAATTTCAGCATATTTTCCCGTAGCGCGACCAGTGTTGACCTTCTTCTGTTCGATCACGAATGTGACGCCACACCTTCAGATGTAATTAGGATCGATCCTGCCACTAATCGCACTTACCACTACTGGCATGTGTTCGTGCATGGCATCGGCGCCGGACAACTCTATGGATATCGATGCCACGGACCGTTTGATCCCGTAAATGGGATGCGTTTTGATCCTGGAAAACTTCTACTCGATCCGTACGGACGCGCAGTCAGGGTTCCCAAAGCATACCGTCGAGCCGCTGCACTTGGCCCGGGCGAGCATATTGCAGACGCGATGAAAAGCGTTGTGGTGGACCCAACATCCTACGACTGGGAGGGCGATAAGCCGCTCCAACGGCCATCAGCGCGAACTATCGTCTACGAGATGCACGCAGGAGGATTCACACGCAACCCCAATTCTGGCCTCGATGAGAAAACGCGCGGAACGTATTTGGGTCTAACCGGGAAAATTCCTTACCTTCAGGAACTCGGCGTTACTGCAGTCGAACTGTTGCCTGTATTTCAATACGACGCCCAGGATTGTCCGGCCGGTGTAGTCAACTATTGGGGTTATCAACCGATATCCTTTTTCGCGCCCCATCAGGCGTATAGCTCGCGGCAGGATCTACTGGGGCCGGTCGACGAGTTTCGCGACATGATAAAGGCCCTGCACCGGGCAGGAATCGAAGTGATTCTTGATGTCGTCTTCAATCACACAACAGAAGGAGATCGCAATGGGCCCACGGTATGTTTTCGTGGAATCGACAACAGTGTGTACTACATTCTCGAAGAAGACCGTTCAGAGTATGCCAACTACAGCGGGACCGGTAACACGCTAAATGCCAATCACCCTATCGTGCGCCGTATGATCGTCGATAGCCTGCGCTATTGGGTGGAAGTGATGCACGTGGATGGGTTTCGATTTGATCTGGCATCTATTCTTGCTCGTGATTCGAGCGGAGAGACAATGTCTAATCCGCCAGTTCTTTGGGATATCGAATCGGAGCCGTCGCTTGCCGGAACAAAGATGATCGCAGAGGCATGGGATGCGGCTGGACTGTACCAGGTGGGCAGTTTTATCGGAGACAGTTGGAGAGAATGGAACGGTCGTTTTCGCGATGACGTGAGAAGTTTTGTTCGTGGCGACGAGGGCTATGCGCGTCGTTTTGCCGACCGGTTCCTTGGAAGCTTACAGATTTATGGGCATGAAGCACGCGAAGCAGAACAGAGCATAAACTTTATAACCTGCCATGACGGATTTACCCTCAACGACCTGGTCAGTTACAACCAAAAACATAATGAGGCGAATAACGATAATAACCGTGATGGCGCAGACGACAATCGTAGCTGGAATTGCGGTGTTGAAGGCGCGACTGGCGACCCCGGAATCGAAAGACTAAGAAATCGGCAAGCGAAAAACTTCCTGCTCATCACGTTAATGTCATTGGGGCTGCCCATGATCACGATGGGAGACGAAGTCAGGCGGACGCAGCATGGCAATAACAATGCATATTGTCACGATGACGAAAGCACATGGTTCGATTGGGACTTGCTCACGAAACACTCGGACGTACACCGGTTTGTTCAATACATCATTCATAGACGCGTGAAGCGCGATCTTGGGGCAGAGCAACAGGGATTGACCCTGGCCCAATTGCTCGATTCCGGGATAAAAAGCTGGCACGGAATAAGACTCAACCAGCCGGACTGGAATGATTGTTCACACAGTGTGGCTCTGAGCGTACAGCTTACAAGCGACAACCTGCTTGTCTATCTCATCTTCAATGCCTACTGGGAGGCACTCGACTTTGAACTGCCGCCTCTAAATGGCAACGACGGAAGTTGCTGGCACCGATGGGTCGACACTTACCTGGATTCACCGCAAGACGTGGTTGAGTGGGAAACTGCTCCTATGATTCCAAGCTCGGCTTATCAAACAGGCCCTCGTTCGGTAGTCGTTCTGTGGACAAAGCTGACAAACGCGGTCCCGAAGGAAGGCGCCTCAGTTAGTACGTCAGGGCAGAATGACTAACTCTGGCTTACTACCGCTGCTCATTCCGTAAACTGTGCCGGAGCGGAATGCCCCCACATCGTACTTGTAGCATCCGGGAGTGCTTGCTTTCGTCGTCACCGGCTTTTTTCCGCCTCCCATGATTGGGTCATCGGGGTCAAACGGTGAGTCAGTGCCGAAGGAGACCATAAATCCGTGGCTCTCGTTCTCACTCCTCCAGATTACCTGAGTGCCAGCCTTGACACAGAAAAATTGGTTGTTCTTTGCGTCCTGGATGCCAGGTTTTACATTGGCGGAGCTGGATGACCTGCCGATGTTAATCCAGCATGGAGTAGAAGCAGAACCGCAGGTGTTTGCCGCGGTGCACATGGCCTCGGGCTTTTCTTGGTCACACACGTATTTGCTCTTCTTTTGCGCATGTGCAGATTCTCCGGCCAGGAGAACGATGCAGGTCGATAGGAGCAATGCGCTCCAAGTGTTTAACCGTTGTTCAGCATTGATAGTCATAGCTATTCCTCGTCCTCGACAATCTCCATCAGATCTTGAACCGATCCCTGCGTGCCTTTTCATCGATCAACATGTTCAGCTTCGCCACTCTGTTTCGCGCTTCGCGACTTCGCAGCCTCTAACAGACGACTCACATTGTTGCGCGATTTCACTTCCACTCGATGATGTTAGTCAGCTTCCAGGCATTCTGGTTGAGCTCCCACTGCAACTCGCCTTCGTTATTGACGATGAGCTGCGCGGCAGGGAAAAGAAGACCGGCACTCTTGTTCTTGTCTGTATCATTCAAGTTGATTTCACCGGCAGTCAGATTGAAACTCTTAGTTTGGGTACTCCAGTAGGCTTCACCAAAAGCGATCTTGCGGCTGGTGACAAAACGGATGGTCCTGCCGGTGGGCGTCAGGATCTCCCGGATATAACTAAGCTCGTATCCGACTGTGCCGGGGATTGTTATTCTGCCCACGCTTTTCATCTTTTCCAGAGCGTTCACCAGTCCGTCGTTCTGCCCCTTCTGATACGCCTCTACGAGGATGTCCCTGTCTTCAGGACTCGAGAACTCATAAATAATGATTTTGATGCCGAAGTTTCTTCCGAGCTGGGTGCTTGTCCCGAAGGCTGTTGCGTCGATGGTTTCGGTAGTCCCTCGCTGCCCCAAGCCGTCTACGCCAGCAATCATAAACAGCCCAACCAAAAGGGAGATTCCACTCGCAAAGTGTCGAATTCTTGGGTAAGTGAGCATACAGTCCTCTCCTGCCACGCAGTGTCTGCCTATATAGACCGCCATCTCAGCTACTGGTCTAACGACTCAATCCTAAGTAGCGCGTCCACCGTCAACAACTGGGGGAATCCCTAGTTTTCAGAAAGATTTGCGGGAGATCGGCCTACTTCATGGAGTCACGAAGGGCAATAAAGTAGTTGTCGTAGCTGGTGAGGCGAATCAATCCGTGACTTGGATACTCGACATCGAGGATTGCGCCGATCGTGAGAGAGACAAGAGCGGCAAAGGCCACCATATGAAGCCGGTTGCTACGCCCCGGTCTGATGACGAAGCCGGCAATGAATGCGCACAGACAACTGAGAGCAAAGAGAAGGATAAACACGGCATCAGGAGGATGCATATTGAACGCGTTGCGACGCGTGGCCGTGATGTCGAACATGTTGTTCAGCGCGGGAAGCAGAACCTGTGTTGCCGAATTGGGGTTTGGTTGAGACAACGTCGCAGCGGCGACGGACTCCTTCCAAATCTCTTCCTGAAGGCGCCGCGACTCCGGACTTATCGAGTGGTCGGCCGTTTCGTATTGATTCAAACGGGACGTAACGTAGTCCCGAAAGTGCTGGCGAATAGGTGGCTGGGTCTCCGATGGAAGAAGATCTAGCCGGCGGTACGCAGTTTCGATCGTGTTCAGTTCCTCGGTAATCAGCGAGCGATGCGCGTCGAAGCGTTCCATGGCCCCCGAGAAAGTAAAAGCCAGCAGAAGTCCAAACAAGGCAAAGTCGGCGTTTTCGATCGTGGTGCTTGGCTCAAGCCCGGTCCGGGTCTTAAAGCGGCGTCCCGCCTCAAGCAGAAGTAACATAACGAAGAAAAGCGGAATGGCCAAGAAGGGGGAGAAGATCATCGGCAGGTCCTCACAAAAAAGCGTTGGATAGTTGACGTCGATATCCGTTGCATCGTCGACGAGTCAGGCCAGCGGAACCAACATTCTTAGAACACGACCTTGACGAGGCGCATGATGAGTTCTTCCGGAGACCAGATCGTAAGCAGCAATGGCAAAAAAGGAGCCGCAGTGGCTGCTGCCAAACGCGCAATATCGTCCAGTCCGAACGGCACCGGACGCATCGAGACCACAACTTTATAGCCGTTGGAGAGATCTGCCCACGATTGAATGTCGGCAGCTCCCAGCAGGTCTTCCTTGGGCGGCGGATCATGGTCAATCCATTTCCGTTCAAAGCCCTCGACGTAGTCCTGCGCAAGCTGTCCGTATCTCGCCAAACCTCTCCTTTTTGCGAACGCGAGGCGCGGGCTAAACATCGCCAGCGGAGCCAGAATGGCTAGAACAAAGAATGCTACGAAGCCGCCGATCTGCAGCTTGAAAGACAATAAGCTCTCCCCTCTGTAGAGCACGCGACTCGCGACGATTCCGGCAAGCATCGTTCCCTGCGCGAACAGGATTGGCGCGAAGGCATAAGCATTCTTGCCAACAAAACCCAGTCCAGCGCAATGATCGGGATGGGTTGTGATCAGGTTCAGGTTGATTCTCGAAACCTGCCAAAGAAAGCGGTACCAGAGGAACAACCTGAAGTACCAGCGCAGAAGCACGAACTGGACAATCGGAATGCTGATAAACACATACCAGTAGCCCGCTGGAGTCAGGTGCCAGCGTCCGCCGGGTACCGCATACCAGGTCGGGCTCACTATCGGTACTCGATTGTTCCAGAGCAATAGCCCAAACGTGTAGACGAGAATGACCAGTGTTAGCTCGACGACGTAGGAGTTGCGCAGTCGGATCGCCGACTCAATCGCTCTGTCAAAGTGAGGCAGGTCATCAGGCATCACAATGCGTCGATTCACAAAGGCGCGCACGGCGGGACGCATCCGCGAATGGACAACTGTCTCAGCAGCGATAAGGATCGGTAATGCAATCAGTAAACGGACGTGCACTTCCACATCGTGGAGGAAAAGAAAAAGGCCGGCCCCCCTGAGACTGGCGAGGATCATCAAAGGCAACCAGGCAATCGCGGCGATAACGACCAATCTCCGCCGCAGCAACTCCATGGCATCTCCGGTGAGATGTATTCGGAGCAGGAGTTGAAAGAAGGGTCCACCCCGAACAGGAGAAAACTCGTAGGGCTCTTCGGGGAATTCCTTACCAACCAACCAACGTAAATGCGGCTTCGCAGACCCTTCCATCGGCGTCATCTCGAGGCCTCCTGCCCGACTACTCCGGGGACATTGGCGGAGTGGCTAAGACAAGTCTTCGCCATCACAAATAACGTTGTCCTTCGAGTGGAATTCTTTGCTGGTGCCCTCTCAGAGGTTCACAGCTCGCTTCGCATTGAACAGGCCGACTGTTTGGCCCTTCGCGTTATGGCTCGATTCGATCCCTGGATTTTGATCGCTACGCTTGGGCCATCGTCACGTGAGCGGAGTCTTCGCAAGATTCCTCCAGAAGTTTTCCAGCGACTCGACACCACCAAAGAGAGTCGTGAATATCGTTGAGTCAGCAAGGAGAATATCTCCGGCACGCTTTTCGTTTGGCGGCATCCACAGAAAGTTATTGAACTCTGTGTTCCCTGCCTCCGTGAAAGGATGCGGTCGAGACATATCGATAGGCTGTTTCGACAAGACACGAATGGATTTCGTGTCCTCCGCGGTCAGGGCGTAGTGGGGAAGATGGGGATGAAAGTTGAAAGTCGTAACTTCAGAGAGCCATCCGCGGGAGTCGAGATCTCGAAAGGCATTCAATGGAGCAATCTGATTCGTGCCTTTGACGGTAGCCGGGCGCAACCCATACTGATTCTGGACTGGCACGCCTAAGCCCTTCATCATCGAAAGCGTGTACCGGCCGAAGCGCTGTTGCCGCGGCACCAGCGGGTCGCCATGGTGCGCATACTCCATTGCCCGTTCCTTCAGGTCAGAGGAAACACCAACATCGTGATGTGGGCTAAGAATCAGACACGTGCCTTCGCGCGCGAGAAATCGCTGAACCGCGTCGATCTCATCCGGAGACGCTTCCTGCTCCGTAACCATGTGATCCAGGCCAAAGATCATAAGGGTGTCGGTGTCTGCAAGGACGCCCTCGTCGATGGGCAATCGCTGACCTGCCTGATCGATTCTCTGGTAAATGGCCACTGGCTGCTCCGTCGCCTCGCCGACTAGCCGCTGGAACTTCAGAGTAGACAGGTGAAAGAGCTCAAGAGTTCCCGCAATCCCTTGAAGAAACATCTTCTCGGAGAACTCCGGCGTCTCGTAATTCGGCCAGGCCACACGGCGAACTTCAGTGATGGTTGAGAATCGGTTGTCCATCTCCGTAACGTCGCGATTTGCTTCCCATGGGTAACTCCAGGTCCAATAGATGCTGAACCGTCGTTTGCCCTGGGCGTATTTCCTTGGGATATGCGTCTGATTATAGGTTCGTGGTCCAGCTGCTGATTCGCTCACCTCAGTTTCCTTTCTTCCGCGCCGTCATGACAGCGACGTCAGATATCGCAACGCCTTGATACCAGGCAGGAAAAAATAGGCACCTCCGCGAATCGTGGTAAACGCTGGAAGCCCCTTAATCTTCTTTCGAATGGGTCGCTTCGGAATCGTCAAGTCGAAGCTGCCGTCCTGGGTCCCGACAAACGGGTCGCGCTCGTTGCCCAGCTCATGAAAATTGGGGTCGTTCGCCCAGACGTTCATCGCGAACTCGAATTGGCGAACGAGGCTCGCGCAACCGACGAACGCCGCAATGCCTCGTTCGATTCCGTCATCTGGCTTGTCTTCGGGCAATGGCGGCCCGTAAGTCCCTCCGCGCCGAATCATCTTTCTCCGTTGCATGTTGGCCGCTGTATCTCGCGGATTCATGCGGCGAATATGAGCCCCGAGCGGACAGCCATAACCGTAGGGGTCCATCTTTCCGTAGTTGAAATCGTTGGTGCGTTGCATGTCCCCGCCAAGCCCGGGATCATCTTGGTCGGGAGATAGAACCAACGGCGCGCCACTACGCCAGCGACCCATCAGCTTGGCCGCCACCCATTCCTGTTGTTCGGGTGTGTCGCCTTGCTGGCGTAGAAAATCGCGAAATGCGCCAACGTGTTCTTCGATACGAAGATAAGCAACATAGCTGCCGTTCCGGGCTAGAACCTCTGGCTGCGGCAATCTCGTGGGCGGCCCATCTTCATCCGGATAGCCCAAAAAAAACTCGCCGGCTTTAATTGCAGGGCCAGAGCCGCGAGTTGGCTCCTCGCCCATTCCTTCAATCACCGGTTGCGAGAGCCGGTCTCTATATCCAAAGTGCTCGTGAGCATAGGTAAATGGAGGAATCGCTTCCAGATCCAGCGACGAGAGGACCTTCACCCCATCGCATTGCTGCAGGTACTCCCGATGCTCCTGTCTGCATCGCTCGCGCTCTTCAACATCGCGTGCGAACAAAATCACGATGGCATGAAGCTCATCACTCGCCAGTCCTCCCGCCCAATTCTCCGGATGATTGGCTCCAGTTGTACCGAGAATTTCCGCACGGGCAGCCATGCCTTGGCGGAATTCTTGCGGGAAGGTCGCAAGCGAATCGTGATTGACGCCGAGCGCTCGCAGGCCATTCCAGGTGAACCCTACCGTCACCCACCTCTTTCCTGTGTTTCCTGCAGCGAGTGCCTTTGCCGTCCCAACTTTATCCAGAATTCCCTTCAGCCATTCACGCCCCGCACCCTTCCGGCGAAACGCGAGGAACTCGTATCTCGCGGCCAATGCGGCAGGCCGTGAAATCAAAAAATGTTGAATGTCCTCAAGTTCGAGCATCGCCGTTCCTCAAGCACCTTGTCAGAGGCTCCATCGTGAAAAAGACACCGCATCGGCTACTGCATCAGATCGAGCATGTTGGAAAACGCTGCCTTGAGCTTCAGTGCCTTCTTGATCTCGTCTGCGGAGACATAGGGATACTCTCCGTATTCGAGAAAGCTCGGGCGTTGGTGTTCACGAACGAACTGAACGAATGCGGGTGCATTTGTCTTCCAATCTTCGGGAAACCCCTCGAGGTTCTCAAAGACAGTGTTGAGGCCATATTTGGAGAACAGCGATACCGCATCCTCCGTGTACTTATCGAAATCCGTGTCAAAGATTCCCTGGTACATGAAATAAGTATCGTTTCCGATGTCGAACAGAACCCATCGCAGATAGTGAAGTTTGAGCACTTCAAGCGCCTCCGGCAATCCCGCGATAGTCTCCTCGATGGTCTTGCCGTATCCGCGGATGACTTCCTCGCGTCCTGGCTTGATCTTCGCGATGATCGTAAAGCCGTAGCAGGCAGGGGATTTTGGATAGAGCGGTCCGTACCTGCCATTCTGCAGTTTGAAATATCCCTCTTTGGGGATCGCCATCGCTGCGGGTTTTGTCCAGTCTGTCTCTTTCGCGGATGCGCTTGCCTGCGTCGCCATTTCTTCTCCTCCAGGGAGCACAGCGTTCGATAGAGAGAACGTACATTGAGCGCCAGCACCGATGAAACTAGGGAAATCCCCCATATCAACTTATTTGAGCCAGGTAAGGGATTTCCCTGTGGCTGAGGCTTGTATTCCTTTCGCAGAAGAGACCGAAAGCACTTCAAGCATTAGGGGTTTTCCTAGTTTCGTCTCATACAGGTCGTGAGGTACTTTCCATCACGATGTCAGAATTTTCCCTCACGTGGGATGAAATGAAGCATCGGCGTAAAATCATTCTCCTCGTGGAGATGAATGCCAGGGAGCCTCAATGGATTCCGGAACGCGTGAATAGCGAAGGAAGGAAGCCGGCGATGAATCAGAAGGCAGAGACATTTCGTCGAGTTCTTAAGCGTCTGCTGAGCGTGATCTGCATGATGCTTCTTATTCCAGGGGACACCCTGGCAAGCGTTGCCTATATGAGCGGAAGTCAAACAACCGCTCCTCAAAGTTCTCCCGCACAAGCGCCGGCTACCAAAATTCCCCCCGATCAACTCGATTCCCTCGTCGCACCTATCGCGCTCTATCCGGATCCCATGCTCGCTCAGACCCTTGCTGCGTCCACTTATCCGCTGGAACTTATCCAACTTCAACAGTGGCTCGCAAAACACTCTACGTTGAAGGACAAAGCACTCGCTGATGCGGTAGCCAAGCAGCCGTGGGACCCAAGCGTCCAGGCTATGGCTGGTTTACCCGATTTAGTGAAGCGCCTTGCAGATGACATTCAATGGACGACAGATCTCGGCAATGCGTTTCTGGCACAGCAAAAGGACGTGATGG